>Ga0123357_10012334_pt1 | contig 11018 bp, 6 predicted proteins | sample TergutEmb28metaG_FD_89873 | JGI IMG/M metagenome (GOLD analysis project Ga0123357, IMG submission 89873) | Embiratermes neotenicus P4 segment gut microbial communities from Petit-Saut dam, French Guiana - Emb289 P4 | ecosystem: Host-associated > Arthropoda: Insects > Digestive system > Gut ... | reverse complement strand
CCAGCAACTGACGCTATCGACAGGCGGGAAAAAATTCACGCATGCGCACTAAGGTTCAAGGTCGGCTCATGCAAGCGCGCTAGATTATAATCCTTCAGGTGTTCGCATAAAAAAATACGGTCGAATACTTTTCTAACAGACCTCGTACAGCACTCTGTTACATTCATCCCACCAACAACTACACCTTGTTCCCCATCACTACCGCTAAAAACAGCACTCAGTTGCAAACATCCCAAAAACAATAACACCTCAATCCACATGTCTACCGCCAAATACGGCACTCAGTTACACACATCCCACCAACACTTACAACACACTCCACCACACTAACGCCATATACAGCACTCTGTTACGTTCACTTCCCCAGCGTCTACATCTTAATCTATCGCTATAAACAGCACTCGGTTAAAAACATCCCACCAACACATACACCTTTCTCCACTTCACTGACGCTATATACAGCACTCAATTACACACATTCCACTAACAACTACACCTCAACAAACCTCACTGCCGCTATATAGAGCACTCAGTTACATACATCCCACCAACAACAACACCTTTCTCCACATGTATACCGCTATATACAACAGCCAGTTACACACATACCACCATCGATTAAAACTCAATCCACCTCACTACCGCCATGTACAGAACCATGTTACATTCACCTTACCAATATCTACACCTTAATCCACCTCACTACCGCTATAAACTGCACTCGGTTGCACAAATCCCACCAACACATACACGTTTCTCCACCTAATTGCCGTTATATACTGCACTCAATTACACATATCCCCCAATACCTACACGTCAACAAACCTCACTGACGCTTTATACAGCACTCAGTTACCCACATCCCGCCAACACCTACACCTTACCCCCCTCAATACCGCTATATACAGAACTAAGTTACACACAACCCACCAACAGCTACACCTCAATCCACTTCACTTCCGCTATATGCAGCACTAACTTACACAAGTTCCACCAACAAAGTTTATCTCACTCCAACTCACTTCCGCTATATACAGCACTCATTTACACACATCCCAACAACACATACACCTCACTCAACCTCACTGCCGCTATATATTGTACTCAGTTACACACATCACACCAAACCCACACCTCACTCCAAAGAATTCCGCTATGTACAGCACTCAGTTGCACACATCACACCAACAACTACTCCTCTATCCACCTTTTCGCGCCATATACAGCACTCAGTTACACACATTCCACCAAAAAATTCACTTCATTCAACATGATTAAAGCTATATACAACACCCAGTTACACAATTCAACCAACACCTACAGATCAATCCACCTCATTACGGCTACATAGAGCACTCAGTTACAAACATTCCACCAACAACTTCACCTCACTCCACCGCACTACCGCTATGTACAGCACTCAGTTACACATATCCCATCAACAACTACACTTCACTCCACGTGACTACCGCTATATAAAGCCCTCAGTTACACACATCCCACCAACAACTAAACCTCACTCCACCTCACTGCCGCTATATACAACACTCAGTTACATACATCCCACCAACAAATACACCTCACTCCACATGACTAACGCTGTTTACAGCACTCAGATACACACATCCCACCAAAAATTACACCTCAATCCACATGACTACCGTTGTATACACACTCAGTTACACACATCCCACCAACAACTACACCTCACTCCACCTCACTACCGCTATATACAACACTCAGTTATAAACATACCACCAACACCTACCCCTCAATCCAAATGACTAACTCTGTATAAAGCACTCAATTACACACAACCCACCAATAACTACACCTCACTCCAACTCACTGCCGCTATATACAGCACTCAGTTACAAATATCCCACGAACACCTACACCTCACTCACATCACTGCCGCTACATACAGCACTCAGTTACACACATTTCGCCAGCAACTACGCCCCACTCCACCTCAATACCGCTATATATAGCACTCAGTTACACACATCCCACCAACACATACACCTCACTCACATCACTGCCGCTATATACGGCACTCAGTTACACACATTTCACCAGCAACTACACCTCACTCCACCTCACTAACGTTATATACAAAACTCAGTTACACACATCCCACCAACACATACACCTCACTCCATCTCACTGCCCCTATATACAACACTCAGTTACACACATCCCACCAACAACTACACCTCACTCCACCTCACTGCCGCTATATACAGCACTCAGGTACACATATCCCACCAACAACTACACCTAACTCTACATGACTACCGCTGAATACAGTACTCAGTTACACATAAACCACCAACAATCACACCTCACTCCACCTCACTGCCGATATATACATTACTCTCTTTCAAACATCCCACCGATAACTACACCTCACTCCACCTCAATTCCGCTTTATACAGCACTCAGTTACAAATATCCCACGAACACCTACACCTCACTCACATCACTGCCGCTATATACAGCACTCAGTTACACACATTTCGCCAGCCACTACACCCCACTCCACCTCACTACCGCTATATATAGCACTCAGTTACACACATCCCACCAACACATAAACATTACTCACATCACTGCCGCTATATACGGCACTCAGTTACACACATTTCACCAGCAACTACACCTCACTCCACCTCACTAACGCTATATACAGCACTCAGTTACATACATCCCACCAACGCATACACTTCACTCCATCTCACTGCCGCTATATGCAATACTCAGTTACGCACATTCCACCAACAACTACACCTAACTCCACGACTACCGCTGTATACAGCACTTAGTTACACACATTTCGCCAGCAACTACGCCCCACTCCACCTCACTACCGCTATATACAGCACTCAGTTACAAACATCCCACCAACACATACACATCACTCACATCACTGCTGCTATATACGGCACTCAGTTACACACATTTCGCCAGCAACTACACCTCACTCCACCTCACTGCCGCTATATACAGTACTAAGTTACACATATCCCACCAACAATCACACCTCACTCCACCTCACTGCCGATATATACATTACTCTCTTTCAAACATCCCACCAATAACTACACCTCACTCAATCTCACTTCCGCTTTATACGGCACTCAGTTACACATATCCCACCAACACCTACACCTCAATCCACCTTCCTATCGCTATATACAGCACTCAGTTACACACATCCCAACAACACCTACAACTTACTCCACCTCACTAACGCTATTAACCGCCCTAGGTTACATACATCCCACCAACACCTACACCTCACTCCACATGACTAACGCTATATACACCACTCAGTTTCACACATCCTTCCAACACCTACGCCTCACTCCACCTCACTACCGCTATGTACAGCACTCAGTTACACAAATCCCACCAACAACTACACCTCACTCCACCTCACTACCGCTATGTACAGCACTCAGTTACACAAATCCCACCAACACCTACGCCTCACTCCACCTCACTACCTCTATGTACAGCTCTCAGTTACACAATTCCCACCAACACCTACGCCTCACTCCACCTCACTACCGCTATATACAGCTCTCAGTTACACAAATCCCACCAACACCTACGCCTCACTCCACATCACTACCTCTATGTACAGCTCTCAGTTACACAATTCCCACCAACACCTACGCCTCACTCCACCTCACTACCGCTATATACAGCACTCAGTTACAGAAATCCCACCAACACCTACGCCTCACTCCACCTCACTACCGCTATGTACAGCACTCAGTTACACAAATCCCACCAACACCTACACCTCACTCCACCTCGCTACCGCTATATACAGCACTCAGTTACACACTTCCCACCAACACCTACACCTCACACAACCTCACTGTCGCTATATTCATCACTCAGTTACGCACATCCCAACAACACCTACACCTCACCCCTCCTCACTATAGCTATATACTGCACTAAGTTACAAACATCCCACTAACATCTACACCTCACTTCTCCTGACTACCGCTATATACAGAACTCAGTTGCACACATCCCACCAACACCTACACCTCACTCCATCTCACTACCGCTATATGCAGCACTCAGTTACAAATATCCCACCAACACCTACACCTCACTCCACCTCACTACCGCTATCAGTTAAACACATCCCACCAATATATTCACCTCACTCCATCCCACTATCGCTATATACAGCACTCAGTTTCACACATCCCACCAACATCTACACCTCACTTCACCTGACTACCGCTATATACAGCACTCAGTTACACACATCCCACCAAGACCTACATCTCACTCCTCCTCACTAACGCTATATACAGCACTCAGTTACACACTTCCCACCAACACCTACACCTCAATCCACGTCACTGTCTCAATATACAACACTCAGTTACACACATCCCACCAAAAATTTACACCTTACTCTACCTCACTACCGCTATATACAGCACTCAATTACACACATCCCACCAACAACTTCACCTCACTTCACCTCAATATACAGCACTAAGTTTCACACATCCCACCAAAAGCTTCACCTCACTGCACCTCACTATCGCTATATACAGCACTCAGTTACATACATCCCACCAACACCTACACCTTACTCCACCTCACTACCGCTATATACAGCACTCAGTTACACCCTTTTCATCAAGACCTACACCTCAATCCACCTACGTGTAACTACCGTGATATACACTTCACATCACATCCTGCCTTAATTCCCTTCCCTTCACCGCATTTAGCTGATTTTCACCCCACTTCAATTTCCCTTCACTTCACTTCACTTTGCTTCACTTGTTACTTTACGACCACTGTTCTTGGACAAACTCTATTTTCTCCGTACTTCTAAATCCCTTCACTTCATTTTACTTTACTTCACTTAACAGTGTCCGACCCTTCTCGCCGTATATACTTGTTTTTCTCGCACTTCAATTTTTTTTTCCTTCACATCACTTGTAACATTTATGTCCCTTTATTTTTGCAATTCATTTACTTGATTTAGGTTCCACTGCAACAATGAATCCATTGGTTTAAGTGTTACATCATTTGTAAATTCTTACCCACTTTGTTAAATGTAACCAAACATATTATAAATGTCTGTACTTTCTAATAACCGTTTATCTAATATCATTTCATTGTTAACTGAACTCGTGCCGTAACGAATTAAAATAATAGAATAGTTTTTGGAGCAAATTAAGGCACTAATTTATGCAGCACACCATTACGTATTAGTTTATATATAATTAAAGCATATAATTTGCATTCATCTAAATAATATAATTGACATTCGCGAAATAAGGGACTCTGGCCTGAAGCAGTCTGTAGTTTAAATTTCGGCCCACATGTGCTCTCAAGGTTTGCCAAGACTCCAGAACCAATCTGGTGACAGATTCAGCTCTTGTCTGATCTCTCGGTAAATCACGTGACAAACTGTGCCATTCTTCCTTCTTGTTACTCAAATTACATTAAATTTTAAAATAATTCTGCACATCTGTTGTCCAGCGTTATCGACAATAGGTCGGGTGTTTGTGTGACAGGTTTTATGTAACTTGGGAAGTTTGAATCTGAAAACAAGAGGACAACGCAACATGATGGAGCCAGGTGTGTAGCAATGCTAGACGTTTTGCCATAATAATAGTGTTTCCTGCGAAACCCAATGACAGAATTACAAACGGCGGGAGAGAATGGAGTTCTGAGGCCTGGGAACTGGCTTCATGGGACAGTCAGTTAAACACTGTCAGAGTGCTTTCCTTCGTCCGTCACGTGAAATTTCTCTGAAGGCGGTTCGAATTATGCAGTCAGGTTTCCGTCTACCTTACGAAGTGTCTGTTGATATTTGCAGTAATGTAAATTCTGTCCCCTTGCATCTTTTTGTTTTAATTGACGCCAAGTTCCAGAGCTACAGTAAGTGTCATTACAGAATTACAGAGCTAACAAACAAACAAACTACACGGAGCAGAGCCCTTTCTGAGAAGCTAACAGGTCCTCAGCTAACGAAGAATTTCCCCGCATTTTATGGTACCAGAAGGCTCATCACCGAATTCACAAGCACCCGCCACCTATCACTACTTTAGGCCAGATCAATCCCGTCCATCCCTGCGAATCCGACTTCTTAAGTATATGGTTTAATATTATCATTCCATCCTCATCTAGGTCTTCCAGTCGGTCTCTTTCCCTAAGGTTTCGCCATCAAACTCAAGTATGCATCTTCCATGTCTCACATACGTGCCACTTGCCTCGCCCATCTCATTTTTCTTGATTTGATTACTCTTACAATATTTGGTGAGCAGTACAGATCACAAAGCTCCACATTATGTAGTCTTCTCCACTCCCCTGTTACCTCGTCCCTCTTAGGCCCAAATACTGGGTGTCCGGGCTAGAGGTATACAAAAATACATGCTTATGCTTTAGAACCTAAAAGCTTCATGAATTTATGTTTTCAACAGTGTACAGATTAACTCAAAAGATTTTTATGCACGTCCGTACATGCGCATGCGCGACTTACGACACAACATTGACAACGATGACCTTGAGCTTATAACACCTCACATGCTGATAAACACGTGGCAAGAGCTTGAATATCATTTAGACATCTGTCGAGCTACTACAGGTGCACACATTGAAGTGCACGGACTTGCATAAAAATCTTTTTGAGTTACTCTGTACAATGTTGAAAAAATAAATTAATAAAGCTTTTAGGTACTAGAGCATTAGCATGTATTTTTGTATACCTCTAGTCCGGACACCCAGTATTCTACTCAGCGCCCTAACCTCAAGCAACCTCGGCCTACGTTCCTCCTTCAGTGCGTCATTAGAGAAACTATACATGTCAGTAAATAAATTCTTTAACATTTGTGATAACTAAGCCACCCTTATGGCATTGTAATAAAAGTTTCAAACCGCACCATATCATTTTCATTATGTTTGTAATCCCTTCTTATCTCGTCTAATATTTCGAGAAGCACTAACCGGATGTGTCTATATATATATATATATATATATATATATATTTTTTTTTTTAATACTTCTAACAAACTGTCTTCGCGTTTCGGTTCATATTAGGGACTGACAAAAATCACGAGCATTTAACGCGAAGTTCCTGCGCACTTCCTGCGCTAAGTACAACTAGGGACTTAGCTCACCGTCTGTTTCCTGTTTATTTCCCCAGGTTACAGGGCCACAAAGCTGGGTCCCGAAATGTACCAGCATGCTGTGCTGCTTCCCCGTCTCGTGCTCAGCCGCGAGTTCCAGTCCACATGTTTAGTGTTCAGGTCGCCGGCCAACAGCACCGGTAACCCTCTGTCGAGAAACGCGGCCAGGTCCTCCTCGATCAGTGGGCGGGATGGCGAAAGGTAAGCCGCAAGAATTTTCACCTTTCTGCCGGCCAACATGACGAATGGCACTAGTCTCCAAGGGGGTCAGGCCCTGAACGGGACTTGATTGGTGGACTATTCTACGGCGGACCAGTATGGGTGTACCGCCCCCTGCTGTCATTCTGTCTGGGCGGTGGCAGACATAATTGGCTAGTCGGATGTCTTTTCCAGGATTAAAGAATGTCTCATTTAACAGACATACGTCGACACCGCGCTGGTTGAGAAAATGCTTCAATTCAAGCTTCGTGCCGCGCACTCCTTCCGCTTTCCGGCAGGCGAGGCGCAGGGCTTTACCCAGTTCCGTCCTTCTAGAGCGTGCTGCCATATTCGGCCACGAACAGAATAACGGTCTTCAGGACAGCTCGCGGATGGGCTGCCCCTGTGTGGAGGGAAGAGACGGACGTGAGCAGCCAAAGAGCCAGCTCCGCACATGCTTGGAGGGGAAGATGATCTAGGAGATCAGAGACTTCCTCGTGTGGGGATGTGGAATATTACGTGGATACCACCAGTTTGGGTGTTGTGGACTTGGCAGCCGTGGTTTTATCACTTGAGGCTGCTTTCTTCTTGGGCTTCCCAATAGCCGGCGTAGGGGTTTCTGTAGGTTTGGGCACAGGCTTCTTAGGCCTGGCCGTTTTCCTGGTGGCGGTCAATTTAGGCTGCACACGCGACGCACGGGGCGTGTCTCCACGGTTACGCTGCGTTTGTCCAAAACGCTGGCAGTGCTTGCATTGCAATGGGCCTTTTGGAGCCAGGTACGACTCCACCGACACTCGCAAACCGCAGATTTCGGTGAGTGATCGCACTTTCGACACCTCACACCCTCACGCCACTTTTACAATGAAGTGAGGGGTGAGAGGGCAGATCTTGGTGGGGTCCTGGTCACGACGGCCGGATCGAAGCTGTGTGACTCCCTGAACACGAATGTTCATGGATTCGAACTCCTCGCGGACGACGCTCTCAGGCATTCTCCCGCCCAGATTCTTCACCAGTAGCCGTACACAGCAGTCCTCCGGGAGCGAGACGGTTTGAAAACTCAACCCTCCTTCCCATCACGGGATCGGAGTGCGCCGACCGCGTTGGCGGTTGATGGGATGATGATCAAATTCTCACCCTTTATGTGGGCCGAGGGACCACCAGGACAAGACGCCCGCAACCAAGCCTGGAATGTGCGAGTGTCACTTGTACTTGTAATAAAAATTGGTTTCTGATTAGGAAGCTCTCGTGCTGGCAAGCAGGTGTTGATCACCTGGGCGAGTGGAGTGGTGCTATCCGGCTTGTCACCCAGCGGCACGGACATGTCGCTAGACATGCGTCTAGTGGCTATCTCGGGTGAGGCACCGAGTTCGTACAGTTCCGAACGCACGGCTGTGGGCTTGGGCTACCCACTTGGCTGAAACGGGGCGACGGGCCCGGCCAAAATAGCAGGGTACGTCCCCCCCCCCTCGGGGGGGGGGGGGCAGAGTTGCAGGCTACCAACAGCAGCTAGTTCCCCCCGTGACTTCTAATGAGGTCTCGGGCAGTGCCGCGGACCCAGCGCCAGGCGCTACGCGACTGTTTGCGGGCTCGAACGAGTCTCCCGAACTTGCCAGCTCGTTGACTTTGCGTTTGTCCCCGAGCTGTCTAGATGGTCGTTGGGAGGCTATGGACCCACCTCCAGGCGTGGTGCCGCGGCTCCCGGGAGGCACCACTGACTTCTTCTTCCTACGAGACAAAGCCATCCTCAGCTTCTTGGGGAGTGCGGGAAAAAGCCGTAACGTTGAAATAGATTTAATAAACGCTAATTCTTCCTGCCTCAGTACGATGCTTCGGCAGAAGCTCCTCTTCACAATCCGGGACACTGGATTCTTGATCTGGCTGTCAACTGCGTTAGTACATTCCACAGATCTTGTTGTAACCAGCTCGGCTGCTCGAAATGATGAATCAGATCTCAGTCCAGAATCGAAAAATCTGTTGATTGATCGATCAAGAATGTGGGTTTCGAAGTCTGCTTTGTTACTGCGGTCCCGCTGTTCCTCTTGCTCTGCCATTGTTTTGCCAGCAGAGTTGCGGGGCGCGATCATTTGAATGACTGTCTGTGGTTGAGGTGTTGTTATTGAAAACGGTTGCTAATTTGTGAGTGTAAGGAGCAGTGACCGGAGGTAGAGAGAGAGAAAGAGAGAGTTGTGAGGAAAAACGACTGCTGAATATGTGGTGTGACAGGGGAAGGAGATGTGCTGCCATGTGGGTGTTCCCACAAATATAACCTGTAACTTTGAAAGAGTGTCTCACTTAATCTTTCAGCGTAACCGCTTACGTGACTTTCGCCAATTATTAATATTCTATCTCTGAGTTGTGCTGTCATCAATAATTTTCTTTCTTTCCCTTCCGGAAACATAGATGTGGCCAAGTCATTAACATGATGTTCAACAGATGATTCTTGCAGGTATCATAGTGAGGCGAAGCGGTTTGAAATTGCGATTTGTTTAATTTCTGAGAATAATTTTGTTTTCCGGGGGGTTTTTTGACCAGTTGCCACTTGTATCCCACTATTTTTCTCAGTTCCACTTTATCTTTCAACACAATTTTCACCACTTATTTTGTTCACATTATGTGTACTTACATGCTTGGCTATTTATATTGCATTTAATTCTGTTTGTAATAGCGCATTTATTAATAGCAATGATTTCAGTTCATCCAAGGTTTCTTGAAGCAATCTTTTTATCTTATCACATTTTCGCAGATTATTTTAAGTCTTCCTGGCTATTACCAGTTAAAACTAGAGAGCCGCTATAAACTCCAGCCGACACAGATAAGGTAGTGTAGAGACACGATGTAAGACTTGTATTTGTAAAGGTTATAGAATGTGATTAGGGAGCACAGCGAATGAATTCCATCAGTTCTTAGTAAATTGTGAACTGTTTTTAAACAATCGGATTATTCGATTTTGAGTTAGTTTGTTCATATCCAGAGTTATTGTCGGTAAGTACGGTCTGTAAAATGATTTGGTGAATTTTTGTTTAGTACACAAAGAGCAGTTTTTGTTACTTGTATCATGGTTATTGTCATTATCTTCTGAAATTCCAACTTTGCTTTATTTGTTTCGTGTTATTCAGGATGTAGAACGTATATCGTAAATTCGTTTGGTAGTTTCGTTACCGAAAGGTTGTGTGTAAGGGTTTGAACTATTAATAAGAAATTTAAAGTAAGGTATAAGAATTATTCGATATTAGATTGCTGTTGAATATGTATGTGCCATAATGGTACACAGACTGTTCCGCTGCAGGTCCTGCATGTGCGATATGTTAAATGACTCTGTTCATTCATCAGAACTGTCTGTTTAGTATATTTCATGACTGTGTCACCTGCCGTCAAATTTTCGTGCATTTCATTCACCGTGCTACGTGAAGTAGTCCTAACATAAACTTTCCGTTACGCGTCTTCTTCGTAATATGTAAAGTTATTTTCTGTCTTGTGTGTCATTTTGTAGTTAATTTTAATTTATGAGCAGCAAAGTGGCATTAATTTTTTTAAGTAACATAGCTAACTTATGTAATACGCACTTAAGTTGATTAAAACTTTTAAATATGCGTGAGAGAAGTGCGGTGAAATGTTTCATGATCCAACACATAATTGCAT
>Ga0123357_10012333_pt1 | contig 11018 bp, 3 predicted proteins | sample TergutEmb28metaG_FD_89873 | JGI IMG/M metagenome (GOLD analysis project Ga0123357, IMG submission 89873) | Embiratermes neotenicus P4 segment gut microbial communities from Petit-Saut dam, French Guiana - Emb289 P4 | ecosystem: Host-associated > Arthropoda: Insects > Digestive system > Gut ... | reverse complement strand
AGTACGTTCAAAATGAATACCAGCGAAATTATCGGCAACAAATCTGTCGGCCAGAGCAGTTATTTTGACGGCGGCGGCGGGTTTTACAATGCAGGGACAGCGAACCTGCTTGATGGGGCTTTGATTTCCGGCAACCAGGCTGCTTCTACCGTCAGTTTTTACGGCAATGGCGGCGGCGTGCACAATTCCGGCAGCGCCATATTGAATATCAAAGGCGGCAAAATAAACGGGAATACTGCCGTAAGAAGCGATACCGGATCAATTGGCGGGAAATACGGCGGCGGCGTGCTCAACTACAACGGCGGCACGATCAACATGGACAGCGGCGAGATAAGCAACAATACGGCAAGCTCCGGGGGAGGCGTTTACAATTCGGAAAACGCCAAATTCAACCTGAAAGGCGGCAAAGTCTCGGGTAACCAGGGCTCGAGCGGCGCCGGCATATATCTTGGAGGAAGCGGTGGCCAAACTGTTTTAAATATGTACGGCGGCGAAATCAGCGGCAATGAACTGGTCATCGTCGACAATCACTCCTATTACGGCGCGGGCGTGTCTGTCCAGATATATTCCGCGTTCAATATGTACGGCGGCGAGATATCCGGGAACAAGGCCATGGCGGTCGTTTCTTCCGACGAGAACAGCGGGAGCGGCGGCGGCGTATATACCAACGGGACAATCAATATGTACGGCGGCAGCATTTCGGGCAATTCGGCGGCAGCGGGCGGCGGCGGCGTGCTCGTGAACATCGGGAATGTTTTCAGAATGTACGGCGGGATTATTTCAGGCAACACAGCGAATAACGGAGGGGGCCTCCTTCTCTATGACAGAGGTACTTATCCCTCGGGCAGTATTCTGATGGACAGGTACGACGCGAATATCAAGGACGGAGACGGGAACGTCATTGACTGGGGCGGCGGCGAGATATCCGGGAACAAAGCTAATACCGCGGGCGGCGGCATTTACAGAGGTCCCGGCGCCTACGGAGTCAACATAAGCAACATCAATTGCGGCACAATCAAAAACAATACCGCAGGTACAGGCGGCGGAATTTATGTCGGGTCTTTGTACAATTTGCTGTCAATCAGCGCGGACGCCGTGTTTTCAGGCAACAAGGCGAACTTCGCCTACAGTATGGACATGGCGACCGGGCAGATGCTCTACCCAAATATCAAATGGGCGGGTTACAACAGCATACCGGGGACACATCTTCTGAACAATTATGATGTGAACTATGCCAGCGGCGCGGTTATTGCCATCTATACAATTACGTTTGACGGAAACAGCGGCACGGTCCTTTCCGGAAACGCGACCCGCACCGCGACGCAAAGCCTAAATACGCTTGGCACGAATATGCCGCCGGATCCTGAGAAGGAGGACTGCCTTTTCCTGGGATGGAACACACAGCAGGACGGCTCCGGCACGGCATTCACGGATACAACGCCTGTCACGGCAAGCACGGTGGTATACGCGCAATGGGCGTCAAAATGCGCCGTGACCTATGACGGCAACGGAAATACAGAGGGCTCGACCCCCGTCGACACAGCCGGCGACGCGGCAGCCGGGACGAACAGCTATTGGGAAGGCAGCGAAGTGACCGTGCTTGGCAACGACGGAGGCCTTGTCAAGACACACTATACTTTCCTCGGTTGGGCGGAGACGCCTACCGCGACAGACCCGGACTATCCTGAGGACGACCCGGGCGCTACTTCAGAAACTTTCATTATCAACGGGGATGTTACGCTTTTCGCCGTATGGCAGGAAGATCCGGCATATACGGTGAGTTGGCAGCCCGGCGCGTACGGCACGTTTGCGCCTCAGAGCACAGACGGCCTTTATTCCGGCACGGCAACCCCCGCGGCGCCGGACGCGACAGGGGAGACCGGTTGGATCTTTACGGGATGGTCACCGGCGCCTGCCGCGACTGTGACGAATAACGCGGTCTACACGGCGCAATGGGAGCCGGTCGCGACGCCGCCGACACCGCCGACGCCGCCGACGCCACCGACGCCGCCGACTACACCACCGACACCACCGACACCGCCGACAAACCCGCCGGCAACAAATCCGCCGACTACGACGACTACGACGACGACCCAGGGTTCTTACACGGTGACGCCGGCTGTGACACCCAGCCAGATCTCGGACAGCGGCACGCCGGCAGCGGCGCCGGCGGCGGATACGCCGACCGCGCAGATCGCGAACCCTGATACGCCGCTCGCCTCCGCCCCGGAGATGAATACGCAAGTATGGGCGCTGGTCAATTTGATTTTGGCTGTAAGCGGCGTTGTACTGGCTGTATTCGCCGGCATACTTATCGCGAAGCGTAGGAAAGACAACGACGCTTATGTTTCAGATGGGACTGACATTGAGACTGAAGAAAGAAGCAGGAAGCGCAACGCTGCATGGACGGCTTTGGCGGCCGCGATGGGCGCCCTTGGATTCGTCGTGTTCCTTATTACGGAAAACACCACCAACCCGATGGCGCTTGTTGACAATTGGACTATCGTGAACGCGGCCATCTTCGCGCTTTGCGCGGTGTGCTACAGGCTTTCACTGAGGCACGTACGCAGCGGCGATCCCGAATTGCAAGCGTAGCGAGACTCTGGATTGCTTCGTCGCTTTGCTCCTCGCAATGACAATGTGCCGTCATTGCGAGCGCGGCGAAGCAATCCAGTAAACTTCAATTCATAATATTTTCATAATATTTTTATTGAACTCTTTTTTGAAAAGTTTTATAATGTTTATAAGTTTTGAACATTAAACTTATAAACATCTTTGGGATGGATAGGGATAATTTACTTTTGGGATTTGAGGGGATACGGTAAAATGAAAACAATCAGGGGATCTTTACTTTCAGTTGTGTTGGTTGCGGCATTGATTGCGGGGGCATTCACGCTGACGCCAGCCAAATCGTTCGCCGAGTCAGAAGAGCCGGCGACATCCGAAGAACCGGCTGAAAGCGCCGCGGATAACGCGGTCGCTACAGATGATACGGTTGCGACGGATGATGCTGTCACTACAGATGATGAGGCCGCGGCGGATGACACGACAGGCGCGGTGAGCGCTTTGGGCGCCGGGGGTATCATGCCGCTGGCGTCGGGTTATTACATTTTCAGCGGCGGCGGCACAGGGACGCAAATCGATCCGTTTATCATTAAGGACGTGGATGACCTCAAAGCTTTCTTTGACGCGACTAACGACCAATCTTCACCGAACGGGGACGGCTATGATTCGGCGTATTACAAGGTCGGCGCGGATATCGACGCGAGTTCACTTGGAACGCTAACGCAGGGCGCGGGTTCGGCGAGGGTATTCGCGGGTGATTTTGACGGCGGCGGCTATACCATATCGAACCTCACCATCAGCGGCAATATGCCAAACGGGCAGGGCTTTATCTGCCGCCTGTCAAGCACGGGGACAAATGGCGTCCATGATCTGACGCTGGAAAATTGTTCGATTACAAACACGAACACCGCCGCCACCTCCAGCGCGGGCGGCATTGTGGGCGTCGTGAACAGCGGTACGGTTTCTAATTGCAGTATTTCCGGCTCGGTCGGATTGGTTAAGGGCAGCAGCAATGTCGGCGGGATTGTCGGGAATCTGACCGCTAATGGCAAGCTTTCAGGTACGTTTTCCAATACCGCGGCAATCACGATGACAGGGAGTGTGGGGAGCAATCTCGGCGGGATTGTCGGCAATATGGCGGGGCAGGTCGCCGCTGGCAGCACACTTGATAATTCGGGGAAAATCAGTCAAACAGGATCAAGCGACACTTCAGCATGCGCAGGCGGAATTATTGGCAATTTGGCGGGCGCTATCGGTGAAAAATGCGCGCTGAGCAACGCCGATTCAGGTACAGTAACGGTAACGAGAGACTACATAGGCGGCGTGATCGGCAACTGTACGGGGGCGGCGTCCATGAGCGCCGGAAGCACTCTTAAAAACGCCGCAAATTTAGTCAGCGGGCGGTATACTGGCGGCGTCATAGGGAACATTGCGGCTATTGCGCCGGTGACGTTTGACAACGAAGCGAGCGGAACTACCGTGGGGGTGGCAAATACGGGGGCGGTCAGCGGAACAAACTATGTCGGCGGTTTGTTCGGGGCTATCAATTCGTCAAATGTGACGATTGCAAACTATACTAATAGCGTGACAGTGACAGGCAGTTCTAGCGTTTCTATGAATGTTGGCGGGATCATCGGGCAGATGTTTGCGGGGACGATTTCCGGGACGCTTAAAAACAGCGAGGATGGATCGGTAACGTCAATGTTTTCCAACGCCATAGCATCGATTCTCGGTATTGGCGGAATCATCGGTACCATGGGTGGTAGTGCGCTGATAGCTGCGGGCAGTACGCTGAACAACGCCGCGCCGGTCGCAAAGCCGAATGACAGTAGTGGTGCTTCACCGCAAGCTGTAGGCGGGGTTGTCGGGATCTTGAACGGTGGTTCGATAGAGCAGGGTTGCACGCTGAGCAATTCCGGCGCGGTATCCGGGGCATCGATTAACGGATTGGGGGGCGTTATCGGCGAGATTGCCACCGCTTCGCAGGCGGGCATTAGCCCCGGGACCAAACTTGAAAACTCCGCGAACGTGACGAACAGCGGTGCGGGATCTTCCTCATATGTTGGCGGCGTGGTCGGCTTTGTATATACTACCTTGCCAATAACGTTTAGCGGTGACGAGAGCGGAGCCGTTGTCGAGGTAATTAATACGGGAGCGGTGGTAAATAATGGGTTTTACAACACCGCCGCCTCTGCGATTAGTTGTGTCGGCGGCTTTTTTGGGTATGTCCTTACGGCAAACGCAAAGATATCCAACTGTGTCAACACGGTGACGGTTTCAGGCGCGGTGCGCTACGTTGGCGGCGTAGCAGGCTGTATAAATACCGGCGTACTTATGGACAACTGCGTAAACCTTGGGGCTGTTTCAAACACAAGGCCTATGGAGGTTTGTTGCGGCGGGATTGTCGGTTACAACAAAAAGGGGACGGTCAACGCCAGCTACAATATGGGGACCGTTTCCGGGTTTGGCGGCGGAGGTTTTGTCGGTATCAACGATGGTACGGTCAACGACAGCTACAATTTGGAAGCCGTTTCCGGGGCGAACAGCGGCGGCTTTGTCGGGTCTAATACGAGCACGGGCGCAATCAACAATTGTTATACATTGGGATCGGTTGCGGGAAATAACAGCGGCGGCTTCGTCGGTTCCAACACGGGGACAATCAACAACAGCTACAGCGCCGCGCGGATCATCAGCGGCACGGACACGAAAGGGTTCGCGGGGGCAAATACCGGGACGGTTAACGGGGCCTGCGTTTACGACAAAACCGTGGCCGGGTCATACGGCGCCGACAGCGGCGTTGCGAATATGGATGGCCTGACTACCGCGCAGATGATCCAGGATCTGACCGACTATTCAAGCGACCCGTGGGGTTATGGCGTGGATACGACCGACGCGGCGCATTTTTATACCTATCCATACCTGGCGTGGCAGCTTACGCGCGGGCAGAGCGACGGGCTAAGGTTTATATCCGATTTTGACTGTTTGGACAACACAACTGCGCCTCCGGGCAATCAGGTGACTTTCACGATCCCGGCTACAGGCGGGGCGGACAGGATATTCAATCCTTTCGCCAGTACATCCGGCGTCAGCTACGACGCGTTGACGGCAGGGGACAATACGATCGCGGTAGACGGCATACCGGCCGCGGGCGCGTTCTCTGTCGGCGTGATGAGCGAGAGCGGTATTGTGGCCTTTGAAGTGGGCGACCATACGGTGACGTTTTACAGGAACCACGACGCCGCGGACGGGACGGTGCTCGGAACCCCCTTAGACGTCGCGGACGGCGGGACGCTGGATACGGATATGCCGGCGAACCCGACGCAGGCGGAGTATAGATTCATTGGTTGGAACACGGCCCGCGACGGCAGCGGGGACGCGTTTACAAGCAGTACGCAGGTAACCGTCGATGTATCGGTTTACGCGCAGTGGCTGGAGCTTCCGTATACCGTGACATATCACGCGAACTATCCGGCCGGAGCGGCCGGGACATCAGGCGCCGCGCCCCTTGACGCGGACAAATACGCGGCGGCTGATTCAGTGGCCGTACAGGCCAACACGGGCGGCATCGCGGCGAACGGCTACACTTTCACAGGCTGGGATTTGGATCCCGGCGCGACAACCCCCACGTACGCGGTGAACGGGAGTACGGTCACGCCGGCCTCTTTCACAATGGGCAGCGACGATACAAACCTGTACGCGGTATGGGAGAAGAACCAGGTCATTCCACCGGTCAAGCCACCGACACCGCCGACACCACCGACACCGCCGACACCGACTCCGACGCCAACCCCACCCCCGACGCCGACTCCAACGCCAACACCAACCCCGACGCCGACTCCTACACCGACGACACCGGTAAGCCAGATTTCAGATACTGTGACGCCGCAATCGCCACCGACTCAAATCACGGGAGGCGGCACGCCGGCAGCGGCGCCGGCGGCGGACACGCCGACCGCGCAAATCGCGAACCCTGATACGCCGCTCGCAGCCCCGGAGACAAATACGCAAGTATGGGCGCTGATCAATTTGATTTTGGCTCTCGGCGGCGTTGTCCTGGCTGTATTCGCCGGCATCCTTATCGCGAAGCGCAGGAATGACAGCGGCGCTTATGTTTCAGACGGGACTGACATTGAGACTGAAGAAAGAGGCAGGAAGCGCAACGCGGCATGGACGGCTTTGGCTATCGCTATGGGCGTCCTTGGCGTTGTCGTGTTCCTGTTAACGGAAAACACCGCCTACACGATGGTCCTGGCTGACAATTGGACCATCGTGAACGCGGTCATTTTCGTGATAGGAATATTAGCATGCTACAGGGTAACTCACAGTTTCAGAATGACCCGCGATATACGCGAACTGGTCTGAAATTTTATCCAGCGTATCAATAAGAAGCGGGTCAAATTGCGTGCCGCTGCCTTCCCTGATAATGCTGATTGCTTTTTCGCACGAATACGCTTCTTTGTACGGACGCGCTGAAACAAGCGCGTCGTACACGTCCGCTATCGCCATGAGGCGCCCTATGAGGGGTATGTCCGTCCCCCTGAGCCCGTTCGGATAGCCGCTCCCGTCCCACCGTTCATGATGGGTGCCGGCAAAGATTTTCGCGTATTCAAGAAAGCCGCTGTCTTTGGTAATTTTCTCCATTTTGACAATAGCGTCAACCCCGATCTGGGCATGGGTTTTCATGATTTCGTACTCTTCGTCAGTTAGCTTTCCCGGCTTGTTCAGAATGACGTCGCTGATCGCGATTTTGCCGAGATCGTGAAGCTGTGACGAAGGCAGCAGGAATTCCATATCAAAGGACAATACGTCCTCGCTGTATATATCCATTTCCGTCAGAGCGTCAATCAGACAGCTCAAATATCTTTTGATTCTGTGGATATGGCCGCCGGTGTCCTCGTCCCGATCCTCGACCATGCCCGCTATGATATCGAGGATCGCGTTCTGCAGCTCTGTGACCTCGCCCGCCTTGTTGAGGTATTTCTTTTGAATGCTTTCGTTCAGCTCCTGAAGCTCCCTCTTGTGCTCGGCCAAAGACAGGTGCGTTTCAATACGTCTGAGCAGCAGCGGCGCGACGAACGGTTTGCAGATATAGTCCACAGCCCCAAGGTCAAGGCCTTTCATTTCGTCCTGCTCTTCGTTCAAAGCAGTAAGGAAAATAACGGGGATGTCCTTGTACGCGAGATTGTTCTTAAGGATACGGATAGCCTCATAACCGCTCAAATCCGGCATTTCCACATCCAGCAGAATAATATCCGCTTTGACCTTCTGCAACAGGTCGAACATCTTTTCCGCTGACGACACAGTGTATGTCTCGTAGTACGGCTTCAGTACGTTTTTCAGTACTGAAAGATTTGTTAAATTGTCATCGACCGCGATGACCTTCTTGTGATTGTTCATTTTCTTCTCCCCCTGTGTGATAACCCTATGTGCCTATACAAACAGCGACTATCCGGCTCTGGCCAATATTTTTTCTTTGATGCGCCCTGCCATTATCGACAGGTCCGACGTGTCTGTTTCCTCCCTCAGCCATATGACAAAGTCGTTGTCCGTATCATAAGAAAAACTTTCTATCTTTTCCATAGCGTCGTCTACGCCGTCCATATCATATTGTTCACAGTAAGTCAGCAATGTTTCCAGAAGCTCAGTATCCGGCGCCTGCAGCCTCGGTTTGCCGCCCTCTTCATCCTGCCCGCTCAGCCACGCCTTTATGTCGCTGACAAGAGCTTCCGTGTCTTTCAGCAGGGCTTCGTTTTCCGCCAGGACCTCGGATACTTTTTCTTCCTTGGCCGCCGCTTCCATTTTCGCCGCCCTTTCCCTGATACCTTCCGCGCCTATAGCGCCGCTTGTGCTCTTCAGGCCATGTACATTGATGGCGTACTCGCGCAAGTTGTCCTGTGTCACATTGCGCAGTTTTTCTATTATTGCGGTTGTGTTCGCCGCGTAGGAGCGGATGACTGACATGTAGATACCCTCGTCATTTCCGTAAAGGGCAAGCCCTTTCTTCTTGTTGATTTCCGGTATATGAAACGACAGGCTGCTGTTGTCAGGCTCGGGTTCCGGCTCCGGCTCCGCTTTTTTCAGGAGGGCTTCTTTGGATTTGTCCCTGACCCATTTTTTCAAAATCATGTCCAATTGCATCATGTCGATAGGCTTGGACAGAAACGCCTGAAAACCGCTGTCAAGGAACATCTTCTCGCTCCCCGTAACGGCGTTGGCGGTAAGTGAGATGATCTTTACCGTTTTTGCGTATTCGGAATCAAGAGCCCTGATCGCCTTTGTCGCCTCAATACCATCCATTTCCGGCATCATATGGTCCATGAAAACCGCGTCATATAAAGGCTCCCCTTTCCTTATCCGGTCAATTGCGGCCTGCCCGCTCGTCACACAGTCAACATGCAATTTGTACTTTTTCATCATGCCCGACGCCACATCCAGGTTTGTCTGGACGTCGTCCACGACGAGCACCCTCGCGTAGCTCATGTCCTCGCGGACAAGCTTTGAGGACGCGCTCGGTTTGTTGTCAGCGTAAGTAAAGCTGCGCAGATTCTCAACTATTTCCTTTCCGAGAGGCTTGTCGTTTACAAAACCTTGCTTTGCCCTCATGCGGAAGGTCGAGCCTTTTCCGTACTCGCTTTCCACCGTGACCGTACCGTCCATCAGCTCAAGCATCTTTTTCGTAATGGACAGGCCGAGGCCCGTCCCTTCGATCTTGCGGTTCGCTTTCGTGTCCACCTGATTGTAGTCGGAAAACAGCTTCTCAATATCTTCGGGCTTGATTCCGATCCCCGTATCGCTGACCGACGCGTTCATCCATATATCTTTTTTGCCTTTTCTCTCGCAGCTCACTTTGAGTGTGACGCTGCCTTCGCGCGTGTATTTGAACGCGTTGCTGAGAAGATTGTTGAATATCTGCTTCAGCCTTAGTTCATCGCCGAACATTTCTTTCGGCAGGTTTTCATCGATTTCCACATTGAATACTATTGGTTTGCTTTCGATACGGATCATGTTGAGCGTAATAATATCATTGAACAGGCTTGCGGAGTCATACTTGACCGGCACCAATTCAAGCTTGCCCGCCTCTATTTTTGAAATGTCCAAAACGTCGTTTACCAGGCCAAGCAGTGTTGCCCCGGCGGTGTTGATTTTCTTTATATCAGTTTGTACCTCAACAGGCAGCTTTTCCTCTTCCATATACAGCGCCGTCAGGCCGACTACCACGTTGAGCGGCGTCCGCATCTCGTGGCTCATGTTCGCGAGAAACATTGACTTTGCCTGGTTCGCGCTTTCCGCCTCATTGCGGGCGTTGCGCAATTCCTCTTCGGTATTGTGTATTTCCCCGAGCATTTTTTGCTCTTCCGTCAAATCACGGATATAAGCCGCGATGACGTTCTCGCCCTGATACTCGACGCGTACCATCGTTATTTCCGACGGCATTTTGGTCCCGTCCTTCTTTTGATGCATCCATTCAAAACAGATAGTGCCTTTTTCAAGCGCTTCGGCAATGAGTTCGACCGCCATCTCTCTCGATGACCTTCCATTCGGTTGATTTTTCGGCGAAAAATCAAAAAATCCGTCTATAAATTCCTTTTTGTCCTTTGTCCCGAAAAGCCGCACACATGTTTCATTGCATTCAATGATTTTCAGGTCTTTGTTCCACAATTTGCAGCCGATCGGCACGGAATCAAGCAGGATCTGCATGTTGTTGCTTTGCTCCAGCAGCCGGCCCTTTTCTTCGACTTCCTTGATCGAAGAAATGTCGTCAAAGGTTTCGAGTATGACCGACTCTCCTTTGTACTTGATATACTTCGCGGTTTTTATCACCGGTATGACCGTCCCGTCAGCTTTCGTAAACTTGCGTTCACACCGGTATATCGGCTCGTTCGAAGCCGCCAGAGGACATATGTGATGTCCGAAAAATTTGTTGCAATGCTCGCCGATCATGTCCTCTTTTTTTCCGCCGTATATGCGAAGCGTCGCGTCATTGACGTCGATTACTTCATATGTATCGGAATTTACGAGCATTATGCCGCTTTCTATGTTTTCCATAAGCAATTCAAGGAAAACGCCCATTTCATTTTGCGCCACTTCACTAAACATTGTTTTTAACTCCCCTTCCCCAAGAAACAACTTGATTCTAAGTCAGCAAGCTTAATCAATCCTTAAATGCAAAATATTAATTCTTTGGTTGAATTCCAGACCTGTATCCCCATCGGGAACACAAAAAATCTCTCTGTAAATCATACCGTCCATAGTCTGTTGTACCCCTCTCCCTCTGCCATGCTGCCATTTGTCGGTATCTATTGTTATGATTCTATTCGATTCGATATGAGTCGTTTTGCTATCAAATACAGTCCGTTTTTAGATTTTAGACTTAATTTTCTAACTTTTTTCTCATATCATATACATAGACAGTAAAAGATATTCTTTTATAACCTTTAATCTGAAAATATTTT
>Ga0123357_10012331_pt1 | contig 11019 bp, 8 predicted proteins | sample TergutEmb28metaG_FD_89873 | JGI IMG/M metagenome (GOLD analysis project Ga0123357, IMG submission 89873) | Embiratermes neotenicus P4 segment gut microbial communities from Petit-Saut dam, French Guiana - Emb289 P4 | ecosystem: Host-associated > Arthropoda: Insects > Digestive system > Gut ... | reverse complement strand
TTTCTTTGCCTTCCCGCATGATTTCCGGATGCAACAGGATTTCCCCTCTCAGCGCTGTGTATTCATAAACTTTCTGAACCCGGACTTCGCAATTGTACAATTTCATAAACAGTGAGGTAGTGGTTTTTTGCATCGAACACCATTCATCATGAGCGCCCGCAAATGACACGGAAATCCCGATTTTCCCTTTTTCGTTGTTTTCGATCCTGTCGAGCCCCCATGCCGCGCTGCGGTCAAGTATATTTTTCATCATAGCGGGCGGCCCGAAAATATAGCACGGCGAGACGAGTATCAGCATATCCGCTGCCGCTATTTTCGTTTTCAGGTTTTCCAAATCGTCTTTCAATACGCATTTGAACTCGCCATTGTTACAGCCAAAGCATCCGGCGCATGGCTTGATATCCAAAAATGCGGCGTTCACGATCTCAATATCCGCACCCGCCGTCTTTATGGGTTTTGTTATTTCATTCATCATAATTGAACTGTTTCCATTTTTACGCCCGCTAAACAGCAGCGCCAGACATTTTTGAGTCATGTGTCAAGTCCTCCCGCAAAATATGATACGATTGTTTCGCAAATGCCTTGTTTTGTCAATGAAAACGGCTTCACTTGCGCATATCTCACTTACGCATATGAACCGTTGTGTACTCACCGATATATTCATAACCGAGCGAGACAGCCATCTTTTTTGATATGGGGTTCGCTGCGTCCCAGTGAGGGGCCATTTTCCTTTCTACACATTCTCTGACAAACGACGCTGCGCACGGCATCGCGAGCCCCCTTTGCCTGTAGTTCTCCTTTGTGGCAACCTGTGCCTCTGCCCCGCCGTCATACACTGTCATCGTCGAAGCTCCTGAAACCAGTTCGCCCCCCGCACGCAGAATGGCAAACCCAAACCCTCTTCTTAAGTAGTCGGCGGCGGAATCAAATGTCTCGCAAAACTCCTTTGACCATTCCTCCCGCACCGCCTGATCGTATATTTCTTCGTTGAAACGTGTAAGGCTAAACCCTTCCGGTACCGAGTCAATATATTTTTGCAGATTGCCCTCATCAAATATATTGTTTCTTTGTTTTATCCTGTATCTCGGGACAGCGACTGGATGGTTTTCAGCATGGCCGAGCATTTTCTTTTCCCAGCCTGGTTTGTCTTCCGCAAAAATCGCCACCGTCTTGCCTGCCTGAATCACCGTGAAAAGATTTTCAATCAGGCAATCTGCGGCGGCGGAATCCGGATCACCGCCGAAAAAGCTGTATTCCCCGCTCACGATCAGCCCCGCCTCAGGCTTGTCACCCGCAGGCACAGGAATGAACGCTTTCCCCATACAGCCCTGAATACAGGCAATCACCATTGAATCCTCTATGGTTTCAAACAAAGGGGCTATTTTGCGCATATCCGCGCCTTCCGCTTCCCTTATTTTTACTTTTCGCGCAACCATGCTAACAGTATACGCCTTTCGTCCGCCGCTCTGGGCCGAAAACCAAATTTACATAACGCGCCAATCGCCGTTGTCATCTTGGGCAGAGACGAGGATTTGCTTGAAAAGCTAGCAAAGAATATCTGCATTACAAACCAGCTTTTTTGCGACTCATGCCAGGGCGTATTTTTGGATACAGACGATATGCGTGACGTATACGATTTTTGCGAGAAGTTTTTGCCCGTTTTGGAAAGGGTTTCGCGGGAGAACCCGCTCGCTTCCGATGCGGGGGGGAAAACTGTTCATCCAGGCTCAGGTGCGAGGTTCAAGTCCTCGATCTTCTACCAAATACAGGGGTGTAATTTCAATGGTAAAACGGAGCTCTCCAAAAACTAAGTTGCCTGTTCGAATCAGGCGTGGGAGATTTTTACTGACGTGTTTCGTGACGTGTTTCGTAACGTGTTTCGTGACGTGTTTATAAACGTGCTGTCGTGATGCAAAACAAGCTGTTGCAAATGTATACCGTTTTCGGTATACTTTTGCCATGAGCTATTATGATGGTATTTATGAATACGCTGCCAACAACTACGGCTTAATAACGTCGGCCGAAGCAAAGGCAATAGGTGTCCCGAATATTGAACTTGTAAAGCTCGCGCATCGTGGGCGTTTGACTCGCCTTGGGCATGGTGTGTATAGAATCGAGCGCTATATCCCGACCCCTTTCGACAAATACGCCGAGGCTGTCGCTATTGTCGGTGACGGGGCTTATATCTTCGGCGAGTCGGTGTTGGCCATGCAAGGATTGGCTCTCGTAAATCCAACCGTCATCCATGTGGCAACGCCTGAGCGTATCAGAAAGAAACTGCCATCAGACATTGCCGGAATATACCGAAAAAATACAGAGCCGAAAACCTATTATGAAGGCATACCGTCGCAGAGTGTTTATAACGCGCTCTTAACGTACAGGGAATCTGTCATGAGTGAACGGCTTTTAGACGCGATTAACGAAGCACAGCGGCAAGGCCTTATCACAGAGAAAGAAGCAAAAGCAGCTAAGAAAGAAATCAGCCATCTCAACAATAAAAATAGCTGTTGATGTATTTAGTATTTCGGCAATAATCGCGACTATTGCCGAAATACTTGACTTGACCCTTGACTCCGTGATAAGATGATTTCAAGAAAACCACGAGGTGACGAATCACGAAGTACACGGTTTCAGATATCGGCCCGGCGTTTAATAAAACGCCAACAATAACGCGAAAAGAACTTACGGAGTTTATACGGTCGCGCAATCCTGATGAGAGCGAAAAGCATCTTCGCTGGATTGTTTATGAATTGTGTCGGGACAAAATCATTCAGAGAGTGTCCCGCAACCAATACGCGCTATACCGTGAGGATACAGCGAAAAACGATTATTCAGCGATTGAGACAAGCGAAGGCGCGGCGGTCAAATCCTTTCTTGCGAAACAATTCCCGCAGCTTGACTACGCGGTGTGGGAAACCTACGCTTTGAACGAATTCCTAAACCATCAGCTCGCGAGAAACCATATCTTCGTCGAAGTGGAAAAACCGCTTGAAGAAAGTATCTTTGCCGCGCTCCGCAAATGGACAAATTATACTGTCCTGCTGAAGCCTTCCGGTAACGATCTTTATTTGTACTCAGGTGATTTGACCATCATCGTATCGACGCTCACATCAGAAGCCCCAATCGCGAAACATGAAATTCGGATTGAAAAACTTTTAGTTGACCTTTTAGCAAACAAATTGATTAGCCAGATCATCAGTCCCAGCGAAATCCCTAACATTTTTACCATGGCTTTTTCACGGTACAATATCAATCGCAGCGCTCTGCTTCGCTACGCCCGGCGACGGGGGCTTGAGCAGGAAATCAATGAAAAACTACTCGTGCAATAATATGCTTTACTAAGCCGAAAGCACCGGAAACGTTGATTTTCCAGTGCTTTCAGACCTTGTTTGGCGGAGAAGCGGGGATTCGAACCCCGGATACCTTGCGGTATACATGATTTCCAATCATGCGCCCTCGACCGGACTAGGCGACTTCTCCGTATTGCTTGTCTTTTTACTCAATACTGCGTTGCGACATTCAATTTACCACAATCTGCGTTGGCTGTCCATTTTGGCGCCGGATGCGCGTCCATGCGCAGGGAAGCCGTGGCGGTCCCGCGGATTCGACTTGCGAAACCCATCTGTCTGAACCTTAGGAATGTTTCACGGTTATCTTGGTTTCGCTCCGGAGAATCCAAGGGATTGCTACGGCTTCCCCGAGCGCCCTTTGCCCCGCGCCGGGTGTTACGCCTGGTCCGCCGCTTTCCCGCAGCAGTTCTTGTACTTCTTGCCGGAACCGCACGGGCACGGGTCGTTCCGCCCGACCTTTTCGCCGCTGCGCCTTGCCGGCTCCTTGCGGCCAGCCATGCTCTCCTTCGGACGCTCCTGAGGCATACCCCCAACCCCGCCTTTCTTAGCCGCCGCCTTCTGCTCCTGCGCCGCGCTCTTGTAAGCGTCATCCTCTGTCTTTGTCTCTTTCATCGCGCCGGACGTCTGCTCCTTGCGCTCGCTCTTTGTTTCAATCGTGACCCCGTAACAATACTTCGCCGTATCTTCCTTGATCGATTCCGTCATTTCCTCGAACATCATGAACCCTTCGTGCGCGTAGGCCGCGGCCGGGTCCTGCTGGCCTATCCCGCGCAGCCCGATGCCCGTCTTGAGCTGGTCCATCGCGTCTATATGGTCCATCCACTTGCCGTCTATAACCATCAGGAGGATCATCCTCTCCAGTTCGCGCATCCTTTCAGGCCCGATCTCGTTTTCCTTGTCCTCGTACAGCTCAAGCATCTTTGCGAGAGCAATTTCTTTGAGTTCGTCCTCGTGCATGCCGTTGAAATCGTTTTCCGTGAGGCCCAGCCCGTCGTAACGCCTGCTGATCCTGAGAAGCGCGTCGTTCAGATAAGGCAGATCCCATTCCTCCGAGAACTTTGACCCCATCACCGCGCCATCGACGGCGTCGTCCGTAAGGTCCTCTATCATTGAAACGATATTTTCACGCATATCCTCGCCTTCGAGGACTTTTTTGCGCTCGCCATAAATGATCTCGCGTTGCTTGTTCATAACATTGTCGTACTGCAGCACGTATTTGCGGATGCCGAAGTTGCGCGCCTCCACCTTTTTCTGCGCGTTTTCGATAGAACGGGAAAGCATACCCGCCTCTATCGGCGTTTCGTCGTCAACGCCAAGGCGCCCTACTATCGACTGCATACGTTCACCGCCAAAAAGCCTCAGCAGCTCGTCCTCCATGGATATATAAAACCTCGTCGAGCCGGGGTCTCCCTGGCGGCCCGCGCGGCCTCTGAGCTGATTGTCGATACGTCTTGATTCGTGGCGTTCGGTGCCTATGATATGAAGGCCGCCAAGTTCAACGACCTTGCGCTGCTCTTCCGCCCGTTCTTCCTTGAAGCGCTCGTAGTATTCCGTGTATTTGCGCCGGGCCTCCTTCAATTCATCCGTCTCGAGCGGGACAAAGGACGCCGCGTATGATATGGCTTCTTCGTCGTAGCCTTCCTTCCGCATTTCCTGTTTCGCCTCGAAATCGGGGTTGCCGCCGAGGATGATGTCGGTTCCGCGCCCTGCCATATTTGTCGCGATCGTCACCATATCGAGACGGCCTGCCTCGGCTACGATGCGCGCTTCCTGCTCATGGTGCTTCGCGTTGAGGATATTGTGTTTCACCCCGCGTTTCTTCAGCAAGTCGGAAATGATTTCCGACTTTTCGATTGAGATCGTGCCGACGAGCACCGGCTGCCCCGTCGCGTGCGCCTCTTTGATGTCGTCGCAAATCGCCTCAAACTTCCCTCTTTCCGTGGGATAGACCGAATCATCCATATCGTCACGCACGACCGGCTTGTTCGTCGGGATCGAGATGACGTTCATATTGTAGATATCGACGAACTCTTCTTCCTCGGTCTTTGCCGTACCCGTCATCCCCGCCAGCTTCTGATACATCCTGAAATAGTTCTGGATCGTTATAGTCGCGAGGGTCATCGACTCGTTTTTGACCTGCAGGCCTTCCTTCGCCTCGATCGCCTGATGCAGGCCTTCGCTGAAGCGCCGCCCGAACATCAACCGGCCCGTGAACTCGTCTACGATGATCACTTCCCCGTCCTTCACTACATAGTCAACGTCCTTCTTCATTATATAATTCGCTTTAAGAGCCTGCATAATGTGATGGTTGACTTCCATGTTTTGCGGGTCGGCGAGGTTCTCTACCTTGAAATGCTGTTCCGCGTTCACGTTCCCGCGCCCTGTGAGGTTTATTTTTTTGTCCTTTTCATCGAGTATATAGTCCCCGGCCTCTTCGATCTCATCGTCGATATTCTGGGTCGGAAACAGCGTCTTGTGGCGTTCCTCCTTCGGAGGCGCCGCTTTGAGGCTCCTGACAAAACGGTCGGCCCGCGTATACATCTCGGTCGATTTCGCGGCCTGCCCCGAAATGATAAGCGGGGTGCGCGCCTCATCTATCAGTATGCTGTCAACCTCGTCAACGATGGCGAAATTGAGCGGGCGCTGCATCATCTGCTCCTTGTATTTGACCATATTGTCACGGAGATAATCGAAACCAAATTCGTTGTTTGTGCCATAAGTGATATCCGCGTTGTACGCCGCCTTGCGCTCTTCGCTTCCCGGCTGGATATCGTGTATGATGCACGCCACCGAGAGGCCGAGGAACGTATAGAGCTTCCCCATCCACTCCATATCGCGCTTGGCGAGGTAGTCGTTGACCGTGACAACATGGACTCCTTTCCCGGAAAGCGCGTTCAGGTAAGCGGGAAGCGTGGCGACGAGCGTCTTGCCTTCGCCGGTTTTCATCTCGGCAATGTTGCCCCTGTGAAGCGCGATGCCGCCGACCACCTGCACCGGGAAATGCTTCATCCCAAGGCTTCGCCAGGCCGCCTCGCGGCAAACCGCGAACGCCTCGGGCAGTATCGCGTCAAGCGCGCCGTCCGAGTTGTCCTCGCTCAGCCTTTCTTTGAACTCATCTGTTTTCGCCTTTAGCTCCGCGTCAGAGAGGGCCTGCATCTGCTCGTCGAGCGCAAGCACCTTCTCGGCAACCTTGTCGAGCTTCGCGACTTCTCGTTTATTTAAATCGGGAAGGATCTTATCAAAAATTCCCATCTTTTCCTCCGTTTCGCAAAGCGGCCCTAAGAGACGAACGCGTAATAAATAGCCCGGATAGCGGTTTCAAAATCCTTTGTCTCAACGCCGACGATGATATTCATCTCGCTGGAGCCCTGGTCTATCATCCGGATATTGACGCCGGCGTCAGTCAGCGCACCAAACAGCCTTGCGGCGACTCCGGGGACCGACGCCATCCCCTGCCCGACGGTCGCTATCAAAGACATGTTTTCAAACAATTCGATGCTGTCAGCGTCAAGCTTCTTCTCAAAATCATCGATAAGGTCGCCAAGCTTGTCCTCCAGGTACTCATTGCTGATTACAAGCGACACCGTGTCGATGCCGGAAGGGATGTGCTCGATCGAAATCCTGTAATCCTCAAGTATCGAGAGTATGAGTTTGATGAACCCTATCTCGTTGCTCATCATATTTTTGTGAATGCCGATAACGGTGAAATCCTTGTGCCCCGCAATACCTGTGACCAGCTGCCCCTTCTCGGACGCGTCGTCCGCGCTGATAATGGTGCCGGGGTCGTCCGGGCAATTCGTGTTCCTGATATTTATCGGGATCCCCGCCTGCCTCGCGGGGTAGATCGCGTTCTCGTGGAGCACGGAAGCGCCCATATATGAAAGCTCCCGAAGCTCCTTGTACGACAGTTTCTGAATGGCTTTCGGGTTTTCGACGATCCTCGGGTCCGCCATCAAAAACCCCGACACGTCAGTCCAGTTCTCATACACGTCAGCCTTCGCCGCGCGCGCAACCAAAGCCCCCGTGATGTCCGAGCCGCCGCGCGAAAAAGTCTTGATGCTTCCGTCCGGGTGGGAACCGTAAAACCCCGGGATCACGGCGTGTTCATGCAGGGCAAGCTCCGCCGACAGCGCGTCGTTCGTCTCTTCGTGCAGGAATTTCCCCTTCGCGTTGAAAAGCACAAGCCCCGCGGCGTCCACAAAATCAAATCCGAGGAAAGCCGCGATGATTTTCGCGGAAAGGTATTCGCCCCGGCTCGCGAGGTAGTCCGCCGTTGCGTCGTCTTTCAGTTTTTCCTCGATTTCGGAAAACTCGTCGGCGATCCCGACGTTCACGCCCAAATCGGCTTCAAGCCCGAGGTACCGCTCCTTGATGACCTGCAGCACCTGCTCGTACGGCGCGCCAACGTCTATCTGCGTCTTGAGCAGATAGAGCATATCCGTTATCTTGCTGTCCCCCGAAAAACGTTTCCCGGGCGCCGAAACGACGACAAGACGCTTTTTCGGATCGCTTTCGACGATTGCCTTTACCTTTCTTATCTGTATGCCGTCAGCGGCTGATGAACCGCCGAATTTCGCGACTACCAAGCCCATTTTTGCTCTTTTCTTTTATAAATCCTTTGCCAGTTTCTGCAGGATCTCAACTTTATCGGTCTTTTCCCATGGCAGATCCAAATCAGTCCTTCCAAAATGCCCGTAAGACGCGGTCTGGCGGAAGATCGGGCGGCGAAGGTCCAGATCCCTGATGATCGCGCCGGGGCGCAAATCAAAAGCGAGCCTCAGCGCTTTGGCAATCTTTTCGTCGCTGATTTTTCCTGTCCCGAACGTCTCGACGAGGACGGACATCGGCTCCGCGACGCCGATCGCGTACGACAGCTCTATTTCGCAGCGCTCGGCCAAGCCGGCCGCGACGATATTCTTCGCGGCGTAGCGCGCGGCGTATGCGGCCGACCGGTCCACCTTTGTCGGGTCCTTCCCGGAGAACGCGCCGCCGCCGTGTTTCGCGTATCCGCCGTAAGTATCCACAATGATCTTCCTTCCGGTAAGGCCGGAATCGCCGTTCGGCCCGCCTATGACAAAACGTCCCGTCGGGTTGACAAAATACTTCGTGTCTGCCGACAGCAATTCAGCCGGAATGACAGGTTTAATAATTTTTTCGATCACATCCCTGCGAATCTCTTCCTGAGTAGCCTGCGGGTCGTGCTGTGTTGAAATCAGCACCCCCGTAACGGCCACCGGCTTCAGCCCGTCGTACTCTACCGTGACCTGGGACTTGCCGTCCGGCCTGAGATATGAAAGCCCGCCTTCTTTACGTACGAACGCCAGTTTCCTCGTCAGCCCGTGGGCAAGCGTTATCGGCAGCGGCATCAGGGATTCGGTCTCCCTGCACGCAAACCCGAACATTATGCCCTGGTCCCCGGCGCCTGTCGCTTCAACATCGTCAAATTTGACGCTGCCTTCCTTTTCCTCAAGCGCCTCGTTGACGCCCATCGCTATGTCCGGCGACTGCTCGTGGATCGCGGTCAGTACCGCGCAGGTATCCGCGTCAAACCCGTAGTCGCTCTTCGTGTATCCGATATCGCGCACGACGCTTCTGATCAGCGACGGTATATCGACATACGCCTCACTCGTAACTTCCCCGGCAACCATTACCATGCCTGTCGTGGTGACCGACTCGACCGCGGCGCGGCTCATCGGGTCCTGCTCTACGAGGGCGTCAAGTATCGCGTCGGACACCTGGTCGCAAAGTTTGTCCGGATGCCCCTCGGTAACGGATTCGGAAGTGAAAAATCTGGCCATTTTGTAATGCTCCTTTCATTGCCGGGTTTGTCGTCCAATCCGGCGTAACGCTTGATTTTATCATAAAATCGGCTTCAATCAAAGTTTGACATTACTTTCTGTTATATGCTATAGTTTAGTGAAGTTTAATGGTTTGCTTTCCGGCATACTGTTTTATTGGTTGTTAAAGGAGCATGACATCTGCTAATGAAAAAAGGCTCGAAAATACTGATTATTTGTATTGTCGCGGTATGTGTCGCCGTAGGGGGCGTATACCTTTTTACGAATACATTTGCGCAGGACACCCCTGAATCGGCTTATACTCAAGGGATTTCGGCAGGGGAAGATCAGGCTACTGTCAATATTGACATTAACTAGTTAAACAGAAAGAACGACAGGTGGTATGGAACAATGAGTATGCTCAAAGATTTTTTCAACAAATCAGGCCCAAAGACAAAGGACGAGGAAGAGTTTGCCGCGAAGCCACAAGCCCACAGGCCTGAAGGTGAAGCGATGACGGCGCACGACTTCGGAGAGACCTATGCCCCTTACGAGCCGGTTTCGCCAAACATCAATACAAACCCGGATCCCGGCGAACTTTCCCCCATTGAGGAAGAACCCGCGAATTTTTGGAGTGAAAACATGAAAGAGGATACAGTTTCAACGGAACCCGAAGAGAGCGCCGAAGGCTATTATGACGAAAACGGCAATTTCATATACTACGGCAGCGAAAACGACCCGAACGGATACTACAACGAAAGCGGCGAGTATATCTACTACGGAAGCGAGAACGATACGTACGGCTATTATGACGAAAACGGCGAATACGTATACTACGAGACAGACGGCGAAGGCGCCGGTTACGGCAATGAAGGCGCGTACGCGTACGGCGCCGGGGCCGGGGCACAGAGCGCTCACGCGAAAGCCACGTCCGATATGGAGCCGCAGAAGGAGAAATCCTATTCTGTCATAGCCGAAGAGACCACTGTCATGGGAAATATCATGACCTCCGGCCATATCGACATCGTCGGCGAGGTTCTCGGAAACGTGGAGGCCGGCGGGAATATCGCGGTGCTTGGAAGCGTTTCCGGCAATGTATCGAGCGAAAAGATGGGGCTCGACAATTGCCGCATCAACGGCAACCTGAAGGCAAGCGTCGGCATCGTAGCTTCCGTCACCTCGACGATCATCGGAAACGTTCGGACAAAGAACCTGTTGCTCGACGGCAAACTGAAGGGGAACATCAACGCCGACAACGTCGTGGTGTTCCGCAAAAATGCTTATTTCCTCGGCGACGTCCAGACCGGGCAGCTCGCGATAGAGATGGGAGCTATTTTCAACGGCAACATCAAGATGCTGACCGGGGGAGACCCGGACACGCCTTTTTACGAACCGCTATAAGATACAATAATTGATTTTCAGCCTGCGAATAACGCGGGCCCGCTGGCTTGCAATATGCCTACTATTATTATCTCAAGCAGCAGTATCAGAACGAGCAGGACTATGAACCGTACGCTGTAAAACAGGCCGGGTTTTGCCGGCTTCTTTTTCGGCGCTTTTTCCGTGGCAGGTTCTTCATATTCCGGCTCGGGCGCTGGCGCAACATACACCGGCTCGGGAACGACCGGCTCGGGAGCCGGAGCTTCGATTACAGGCTCGGGCGTTGGCGCAACACATACCGGCTCAGGAACGACCGGCTCAGGCGTTGGCGCAACATATACCGGCTCGGGAACGACCGGCTCGGGAGCTGGCGCGACATATACCGTTTCAGGAGCCGGAGTTTCGATTACAGGCTCGGGCGCTGGCGCAACATATACAGGTTCAGGCGCCGGAGCTTCGATTACAGGCTCGGGCGTTGGCGCAACACATACCGGCTCAGGAACGACCGGCTC
>Ga0123357_10012329_pt1 | contig 11019 bp, 36 predicted proteins | sample TergutEmb28metaG_FD_89873 | JGI IMG/M metagenome (GOLD analysis project Ga0123357, IMG submission 89873) | Embiratermes neotenicus P4 segment gut microbial communities from Petit-Saut dam, French Guiana - Emb289 P4 | ecosystem: Host-associated > Arthropoda: Insects > Digestive system > Gut ... | reverse complement strand
ATTAGGACGGATCTCCAGGAGGAGGGATGTGGGTATATGGACTGGATTGGGCTGGCCCAGGATATAGACAGCTGGCGAACGCTTGTGAGTGCAGTAAATAACATTCGGGTTACGTGAAATGTGGGGAATTTCTTGACCAGCTGCAGACCAGTTAGCTTCTCAAGAAGGGCTCTGCACCATGGAGTGAGTAAGTAAGTAAGTAAGTATTGTGCGGTTACTTAGTCACACGAAACAGAATTTCACCTGCAATGTTTCAAATACCAAAAGACAATGATTCGTAAAAATTAATCGCAATGTTCAGTACGCTCTAAGCTGTTACTACAGTACATACAAATGTCTCTGCAATTTGTCTTTTACTTCAGCTCCATTTTCCCTATAAATATATTTTTATTTTAGTATGAAAATACACAAATATTAATATGAACGGAAATAGAACATTCCCCTTTTATATATGAGCGTAAAACGTAATACATACCTTATACTGAGGAAGGAACATAAATTGAGGGTGTCAGAGAATAGAATGCTGAGGGAGATATTTGTGGCTGAGAGGAATTGGAAAGCAGTTGACAGCAGAAGAGTGTACAGTGTGGAGCTGCATGGTGAGTGGTGCTGACTGGATGTTACTGGCGGATTGAATGAGAAGTGCGAGATGTGTGTGTGGGGCGGGGGGCATTTGGTTGGTGTAGAGGAGGAGAGGGGCGTACAGGTTTATTTGGGGAGACCTGAGTGAAGGAAGGCATTTGCAAGAACCGTGCATAGATATAATGAAAGAATTAAAACTGGGTTTTAAGCAATAGAATGGAGTAAGAAAATAGACTGCTTTGGTCTAGGTGAGTGGTCTACTGATGGGCTGTTGTGAACACGGTAATGAACGGTTGGTTTGGCAAAATGAGGGGAATTTCTTGATGAGCTGAAGAAACTTCAGCTTCTCTAGAAGGACTCTGCTTCAGTCAGTCAGTTACTTACTGCAGCAACAAGCAGCTTATCCACAAACAACCAACTGTATTACGGTATTATGAACAGCTACCATTCAACCAGCAGCACCAACACCACACAGTGTCCACAGTACACTGTCTGTCGGTACAGTGAAAGGCTGCTGTACTGTAAATTTCATTCCGCGTTCTGTCAGTTCCATCAGAAGCAGTAACACTGTGGCAGTAAACAGTGCTGTTGAGTAAGTGAACTGGCGAAATTTGAGGTTCTTATTTACGGTGTGAAGTCACAGCTGTGTAACACTGTGTTGCTGGGTGGCTATCTTTGTATAATTGTTCCAGTATATTCATACGCCATTACACATATATTCGTTATAAACGATGTAATTTTGGTTGCTCTTAGCCACATATTTGGTACAGTTTACCTGAAGAGTAATGGATCTTCTTGCGGTACCTCTGGTTTCAAAGGAAGGATATTACACAAAATTCACAATTTTTACTGGAGCCTCACCTCCACAAAAGAAGCAAATATGGTTGCGATCGGTAAGTAACTAAGAGCAACTAGAGGGTGCGGCAGAAAGAACTCCCCTATTTGAGAACCGAATAAATTCAAAACCAAGGAAGATACAGAAAATATTTTTCTATTTCTGGACATCATACAGAATTCCGTTTTACAGCAATGTATTTTGAACACATCATCAGTCAAGTGGCGGCCTTGAATACTGATAGACTGATGTAGCCTCTCGGTAGTTGTCCATTACCTTGAGAATCATTTCAGGTGTAATGGCAACAACTTCCTGTCCTATCGCCTCCTTCAGACCTTCCAAAGTTTGTTCTGTTTGTCTAAAGTTTGATACCCAAAGGTAAATCGTTTTCTTATTAGGAACAGCCTCCCGTCGACCAAGCGCAAAGCGGATGCGAAATGCACGCTGTGTTGCTACCGGCGACCCGCCATTTATATAAATTCTTCAACAATAAAGGCTCGATATTCTTCAAACCACGCCACACTTAAAACGGCACGTACACCGCTGTTTGACGATGTGATCCACACCACTGTACGCGCTCCCCACCCGAAGCTATGACCCACCCAAATCGGGGCGTTCTTTCTGCCGCATTCTGTACATGAAAAATGTGACATTCAATTGCAGGAGTTTTACTGTAAATTCTTATCAGTCATTCTAATTCGATCGGTCAATAATCAAAGCCAAATCACTTCAAAAGGAATGCAGTTTCTTTTGTGTGTCTTGGCTTCTGTTGGAGGTATATTTCTGAGAATTCACGCTTATCACTTCCCAAGTTTTCGCTACAACTAGCGTGAGTATTTTTTGATCAGTCAGCAATTATCAGCACTTTTTGCAAATTCTTGTATGATTATCGGCATACAGGAAATGGATCGTCTTGAAAGTCCACACACTACACCTACATGCAGTATAAAATGGTTATGTTCGAACAATCAATCATTACACTTGTCTAGCATAACAATACACTATCTGGCCGTATCTGAGATTCCAGTGGAGTGATTTCCCTGTAAACTAATGTCCTGGACCCAAGGAACATTCAGATTACAAAAAGTAGAATATGCTGAATTTTTTGTACGATTATATTGATTTTACACAATTTGCAAATTACATGTTTAATTTGTTCATTGCGTGTTTAAAAATTCCTCACACTTCACCCCAATAGACGTAACAGAGTTTATGAAAAGACGATTTGGCATTTTGTGTGCTGCCTGTGGGAAAGTTTGGTGTGTGTTGTGTGTGGAACAGTTTGGTGTCGGTTTGTGGGGAGTGACTGTGTGCTGTGTGTGGGAAAGTTTGGTGTGGGTTTGAGGGAGTGAGTGTGTGATGTGTGTGGGACAGTTTGGTGTGGGTTATGGGGAGAGAGTTTGTGGTGTGTGTGTGGGACAGTTTGGTGAAGGTTTGGGGGAGTGAGGGTGTGCTGTGTGTGGGAAATTTTCGTGTGGGTTTGGGGGAGTAAGTGTGTGTTGTGTGTGGAACAGTTTGGTGTGGGTTTGGGGGAGAGAATGTGTGGTGTGTATAGGAGAGATTGGTGTGGGTTTGGGGGAGTGAGTGTGTGATATGTGTGGGTAAGTTTCGTGTAGATTTGGGGGAGTGAGTGTGTGCTGTGTATAGGAGAGTGTGGTGAAGGGTTTGTGGGGAGTGAGTGTGTGTTGTGTGTGGGAGAGTTAGGTGTGGGTTTGGGGGAGTGAGTGGGTGTTGTGTGTGGGAGAGTTTGGAGTGAGTTTGGGGGAAGTGAGTGTGTTCTGTATGTGGGAGAGTTTGGTGTGGGTTTGGGGAAGTGAGTGTGTGCTGTGTGTGGGACAGTTTGGTGTGGGTTTGGGGGAGAGAGTGTGTGGTGTGTGTGGGAGAGTTTGGTGGGGGTTTGGGAAAGTGAGTAGGTGCTGTGGGTGGGAGAGTTTTGTGTGGGTTGGGGGAGTGAGTGTGTGTTATGTGTTGGAGAGATGGGTGTGGGATTGGGGGAGAGAGTGTGTTGTGTTTGTGGGAGAGTTTGGTGTGGGCTTGGGGGAGTGAGAATGTGCTGTGTGTGGGAGAGATTCATGTGGATTTAGGGGAGTGTGATTGTGTTGTGTTTGGGAAAGATTGTTGGGGTTTTGTGGGATAGAGTGTGTGCTGGTGAATTAGAGTATGGTATGGGTTTGGGGGAGTGAGCGTGTGTTGTGTGCGGGACAGAATGGTGTTGGTTTGGGGGAGTGAAAGTGTGCTGTGTGTGGGATAAATTGGTGTGGATTTGGGGGAGTGAGTGTGTTTGGTGTGTGGGACAGATTGGAGTGGATTGGGGGGTGAGTGTGTGCTGTGTGTGGGAGAGTTTAGTGTTGGTTTTTGGCGAGTGAGAGTGTGTTGTATGTGGGAGAGTTTGGTGTGGGTTTGGAGGAGTGAGTGTGTGCTGTGTGTGGAAGAGTTTGTTGTGGGTTTCGGGGATTGAGTTTGTGTGGTGTGTGGGAGAGTTTGGTGTTGGGTTGGGGGAGTGAGTTTGTGCTGAGTGTGGGACAGTTTGGTGTGGGTTTGTGGGGAGTGAGTGTGTGTTGTGTGTGGGAGAGTTTGGTGTGTGTTTGGGGGAGTGAGTGTATGTTGTGTATGGGAAAGTTTTGTGTGGGTTTGGGGGGAGAGAGTGTGTTTTGTTTGTGGGAAAGTTTGGTGTGGATTTGGGGGAATGAGCGTGTGCTGTGTGTGGGACAGTTTTGTGTGGGTTTGGGGGAGAGAATGTGTGGTGTGTGTAGGAGAGTTTGGTTTGGGTTTGGGGGAATGTGTATGTGTTGTGTGCAGAAGAGTATGGTTTTGGTTTGGGGGAGGGAGTGTGTGCTGTGTGTGGGAGAGTTTGGTGTGGGTTTGGGGGAGTGAGTGTGTTTTGTGTGTGGGAGAGTTTGGTGTTTGTTTTCGGGAGTGAATATGTGCTGTGTGTGGGAGAGTTTGGTGTTGGTTTTGGGGAGTGAGTGTGTGTTGTGTGTGGGAGAGTTTGGTGTGTGTTTGGGGGAGAGAGTTTGTGGTGTGTGTGGGAGAGTTTGGTGTGGGTTTGGGGGAGTGAGTGTGTGTTGTGTGTGGGAAAGTTTCATGTGGATTTGTGGGAGTGAGATTGTGTTGTGTTTGGGAGATATTGTGTGGGTTTGGGGGAGTGAGTGTTTGCTGGTGAATGAGAGATCTGTGTGGATTTGGGGGAGTGAGTATGTGTTGTGTGCGAAAAAATATGGTGTTGGTTTGGGGTAGAGAGTTTGTGCTGTGTGTGGGACATTTCGGTATGGGTTTGGGGGAGTGAGTGTGTTTTGTGTGTGGGAGAGTTTGATGTGGGGTTGGGGGATTGAGTTTGTGCTGTGTGTGGGAGAGTTCGTTATTGGATTTTGGGAAGTGAGTGTTTGTTGTTTGTGGGACAGTTTTGTGTGTGTTTGGGGGAGTGAGTTTGTTTTGTGTGTGGAACAGTTTGGTGTGGGTTTGTGGGGAGTGAGTTTATGCTGTGTGTGGGAGAGTTTCGTGTGGATTTGGGGGAGTGATTTTGTGTTGTGTGTGGGACAGTTTGGTGTGGGTTTGGGGGAGAGAAGTTGTGGTGTGTGTAGGAGAGTTTGGTGTGGGTATGGGGGAGAGAATGTTTGCTGCATGTGGGAAATTTTCATGTGGATTTAGGGGAGTGAGTTTGTGTTTTTTTGGGAGAGATTGGTGTGGATTTGAGGGAGTGAGTGTGTTCTGGTGAATGATAGTTCGGTATGGGTTTGGGGGAGTGAGTTTGTGTTGTGTGTGGGAGAGTTTGGAGTTTATTTTAGGGGAGTGAGTGTGTTTTGTGTGTGGGACAGTGTGGTGGTTGCTTGGGGGAGTGAGTGTGTGCTGTGTTTAGGACAGTTTGGTTTTGGTTTTGGGGAGTGAGTATTTGTTGTGTGTGGGAGAGTTTGGTGTGTGTTTGGGGAAGAGAGTGTGTGGTGTGTGTGTGTGTGTGGGAGAGTTTGGTGTGGGTTTGGGCGATGGGTTTGTGCTGTGTGTTGGAAACTTTCATGTGTATTTGGGGAGTGAGATTGTGTTGTGTTTGGGAGTGTTTGGTGTGGTTTTGGGGGAGTGAGTGTGTGCTTTGGAATGATAGATCGGTATGGGTTTGGGGAAGTGAGTTTGTGTTGTGTGCGGAAGAGTATGGTGTTGGTTTGGTGGAGTGAATGTGTTTTGTGTATGGGACAGTTTGGTGTGGGTTTGTGGAGTGAGTGTCTTTTGTGTGTGGGACAGTTTGGTGTGGGTTTTGGGGAGTGAGTGTGTGCTGTGTTTGGGAGAGTTTGATGTTGGATTTTGTGGAGTGAGTTTGTGTTGTGTGTGGGACAGTTTGGTGTGGGTTTTGGGGAATGAGCTTGTGTTGTGTGTGGAAGAGTTTGGTGTGGGTTTGGGGGAAAGAGTTTTTGGCGTGTTTAGGAGAGTATGGTGTGGGTTTGGGGGAGTGAGTTTGTGCCGTATGTGGGATATTTTCATTTGGAATTGGGGGAGTTTATGTTTTGTTGTGTTTGGGAGAGTTTGGTGTGGGTTTGGGGGTTGAGTGTGTGCTGGTGAATGATATTTCGGTATGGGTTTGGGGGAGTGAGTTTGTGTTGTGTGCGGAACAGTATGTTATTGATTTGGGGGAGTGACTGTTTGATGTTTGTGGGATATTTTGTTGTGGGTTTGGGTGAGTGAGATTGTTTTGTGTGTGGGACAGTTTTTGTGGGTTTGGGGTAGTGAGTTTGTGCTGTGTGTGGGAAAGTTTATTGTTGGTTTTTGGCGAGTGAATTTTAGTTGTATGTGGGACAGTTTTTGTGGGTTTGGGAGAGTGAGATTGTGTTGTGTCTGGAAAAGTTTGTTGTGGGTTTGGGGGTAATAGGTTTGTGCTGTGTGTTGGACAGTTTGATTTGGGTTTTGGGGAGTGAGTGTGTGCTGTGTTTCCGACAGTTTGATGTGGGTTTAGGGGAGAGATGTTGTGGTGTGTGTGGGAGTGTTTGGTGTGGGTTTTGGGGTAGTGAGTGTATGGTGTGTGTGGGAAAATTTCTTGTGGGTTAGGGGTAGTGGGTGTATATTGTGTGTGGAGCAATTTGTTGTGGGTTTGGGGGGGGGAAATTTTTGTTGTGTGTAGGAGAGTTTGTTGTGGGTTTGGGGGAGTGAGTGTGTGCTGTGTGTGGGAAAGTTACATGTGGATTTGGGGGAGAGAGATTGTTTTGTGTTTGGGAGAGTTTGGTGTGGGTTTGGTGGAGTGAGTTTGTGCTGTGTGAATGACAGTTCGTTATGGGTTTGGGGGAGTTTGTGTGTGTTGTTTGCGGGACAATATTTTGTGGGTTTGGGGAGTGAGTGTGTGCTGGGTTTGGGACAGATTCGTATGGATTTGGCGGTGTGAGATTGTGTTGTGTTTGGGAGAGTTTGTGTGGGTTTGGTGGATTGAGTGTGTGCTGTGTGAATGAGAGTTCGTTATGGGTTTGGAGGAGTGTGTGTGTGCTGTATGTGGGACAGTTTGGTGTGTGTTTGGGGGTCTGAGTGTGTGCTGTGTGTGGTACAGTTCGTTTCAATTTGGGGGTGTGATATTGTGTTGTGTTTGGGACAATTAGTTGTGGGTTTTGTAGAGTTATTGTGTGCTGTGTGAATGACAGTTCGGTAAGGATTTGCGGGTGTGAGTGTGTGCTGTGTGTGGGTTTGTGTGTGAGTTTGTGCTCTGTGTATGACAGTTTCGTGTGGATTTGGAGAGTGAGATTATGTTGAGTTTGGGACGGTTTGTTGTGGGTTTGGCTGAGTGATTTTGTGCTGTTTGAATGACAGATCAGTATTGTTTGGGGTGTGAGTTTATGATGTGTGTGGGATAGTATGGTGTGGTTTTGGGGGAGAGAGTGTTTGGTGTATTTGTGTCAATTTGGTGTGGGTTTGGGTGAGTGAGATTTTGTTGTGTGTGTGACAGTTTGGTGTGGGTTTGGGGCGTGTTTTTGTATAGTTTGTGGGAGACTTTGGGGTGGGTTTTGGAGAGAAATTTTGTGGTGTGTGTGCAACAATTTCGTGAGGGTTTTGGGGAGAGAGTTTGTTGTGTGTTGGAGAGTTTCGTGTGGGTTTGGAGGAGTGAGATTTTTTTATTTTTGGTGCAGTTTGGTTTGAAATTGGGGAAGTGAGTTTGTGCTGTGTGAATGACAGTTCGATGTGTGTTTGTGCGAGTGAGTGCGTGTTGTGTGTGGGTCTGTATGGTGTGGGTTTGAGGGAGAGAGTGTGTGGTGTTTGTGGGACAGTTTCGTGTGGGTTTTTGTGATTAAGTTTTTGTCGTTTGTGGGAGAGTTTGGTGTTGGTTTGGGGGTGAGAGATTGAGGTGTGTGAGGGGCAGTTTCGTGTGGGTTTGGTGGAGAAATTTGTGCTGTGTGTGAGACGGTTCGTTCTGGGTTTGATGGAATAAGTGTGTGCTGCTTGTGGCAGTGTTTGGTGTAGGTTTGGGGGATTGAGTTTGTGCTGTTTGTGTGACAGTTTGGCGTGTGTTTGGGGGAGTAAGTTTGTGCTGTGTGTGGGACAGTTCCGTGTGGATTTGGGGGAGTAAGCTTATACTGTGTGTGTTACAGGTTGGTGAGGGTTTGGGGAGTGAATGTGTGTTGTGTGTGGGAAAGTTTGATGTGTGTTTTGTGGGTGTGAGATTTTGTAGTGTGTGGTAAAGTTGGTGTGGTTTTTGGGTAGTAATTTTTTGTTTTGTGTTGGACAGATCGGTGTGGGTGTGGGGGAGTAATCTTGTGGTGTTTGTGGTAGTGTTTGTTGTAGGATTTGTGGAGTGAGTGTGTGCTGTGTGTGAGACAGTTTGGTGTGGTTATCGGGGAGAGATTGTGTGCTAGGTGTGTGACAGTTTCTTGTGGGTTTGGGGGAGTGAGTTTCTACTGAGTGTGGGACAGTTTGGTGTGGGTTTGGGCTGGTGTGTATATTGTGTGTGAGAGAGTTTGGTGTGTGTTTTGGGGGAGTTTGAGTGTGCTATGTGTGGGACAGTTTGGTGTTGGTTTGGAGGAGTGAGTGTTTGGGACAGTTTTGTGTGGGATTGAGGGCGTGAGTGTGTGCTGTTTTTGGGACAGTTTAGATTAGGTTTGAGGCAGTGAGTTTTTGCTGTGTTTGTAACAGTATTGGTGTAGTTTAGGGGGAGTAGGCTTGTGCTGGTTGTGGGACAGTATTTTGTGGGTTTGGGGGAGTGTGTGTGTGCTGCTTGTGGAAGAGTTTTGAGTTGGTTTGGGGAAGTGAGTGTTTGCTGATTGTGGGAGTGATTGTAGCGGGCTTGGGAGAGTGAATGTGTGCTGTGTGTTGGACAGTTTGTTTTGTGTTTGAGGTAGCGGGTTTGTGCTGTTTGTGGGAGTGTTTGTGGTGGGTTTGGGGAAGTGAGTTTTTGTTGTGTGTGGTAAAGTTAAGTGTGGTTTTTTGGGGGAGTAATTTTTCTGTTTTGTGTGGTACAGTTTGGAGTGGGTTTGGCGGAGTGAGTTTGTGCTGTGTATGGGAGAGTTTAGAGCGGGCTAGGGTGAGTGTGTGTGTGCTGCTTCTGGGAGAATTTTGTGTGTGTTTGGGGGAGTGATTTTATGCTGTTTGTGGGACAGTTTGGTGTTGGTTTGGCGGAGTAAATTTGTGCTGTGTGTGGGACAGTTTGTTGTGTGTTGAGGAGGGGGTGTTTGCTGTGTATGGGACAGTTTGAAGTGGGTTTGTGGGAGTGAGTGTGTGTTGTGTGTGGGAGAGTTTTGGTGTGGGTTTGAGGGATTGAGTTTGTGCAGTGTGTGGGACAGTTTATTTTGGATTTTAGGAAGTGAGTGTGTGCTGTGTGTGGGACAGATTTTTGTGTGTTTGGGGTAGTGAGTTTGTGTTGTTTGTGGGACAGTTTGGTGTGGGTTTGTGGGAGTGTGTTTTTGCTGTGTGTGGGAAAGTTTGTTGTGTGTTTGAAGGAGTGAGTGTGTGCTGGGTGTGGGAGGGTTTGTTTTGGGTTTGGGGTAGTAAGATTTTGCTGCGTGTGGGAGAGTTTCGTTTGGGTTTGGGGGATTGTGTTTTAGCTGTGTGTGGGATGGTTTTTTGTGAATTTGGGGGGTTAGTGTATGCTGTATTTTGGAGAGTCTGGTGCGGGTTTGGGAGAGTGCGTTTGTACTTTGTGTGGGACAGTTTGGTGTGGGTTTGGGGGAGTGATTTTCTGCTGTGTGTGGGAGAGTTTGGAGTGTGTTTGGGGAGTGAGTGTGCGCTGTGTTTGGACAGTTTGTTGTGGGTTTACGGGAGTGAGTGTGCGCTGTGTTTGGACAGTTTGTTGTGGGTTTATGGGAGTGTGTGTGTGCTGTGTGTGGTGCAGTTTTTGTTGGTTTGTGATTGTGTATTTGTGTTGTGTGTGGGACAGTTTGCTGTGGGGTTGGGGGAGTAAGTGTGTGCTGCTTGTGGGACATTTTGATTTTGGTTTGGGGGAGTGAGTTTGTCGCGCCTGTTCTGATTCAGGGAACATATAGGCTGGAATAGAAAATTTATCTTTTCACAATAAATGCCGGTCAAAACAAATATATTATGAATTATTAATTTAAAATATATATATATATATAATTTGTAAACTGAGTGGGTGTTGGTTTTTGCGTGTGGTTTTCACTAGTTGCAAACTGTAATTTTCCTTTGTGGTTGCACTTTTTTTTAAACTAAGATGACACTTGACTTGTATATGTTAACTTTTTTACACTTGTGGTAACACTATTATTTGAATTTCCTTTTGCAAAACTTTCTAGTGGTTACGTTGCAAGGCCCGCTATCTCTACTGTTATTTACTTGTGTCTAAGTGACGAAGTTATACACAACTTGCTAGTTCTGACACTGATAATTCACACATCTGGCTAAGTGTTGGATTTCGTAATCAAGTGAACTACCCTATGTTCTTGAGAACTGCACTTGTTACGATAGCTTCCTGGTGAAAGACCATGTTTTCACGTCGAAACGTGCGTGGAATAGGGATGCTACCCTATGTACTTGAAAATCTACACTTATTTGTATGGCTTTCCTTTGTTGGAAGAGCCATGCCCGTCACACGTGTGGTCAGTGTGGAGTAGGGACTCTAACAACTGGATGACGTTAAGCTACTCTCCCACCCCTAGCTTGAAACAAAGAAATGAACCAGTCTAAACTAGCTAATCCCTGTCACGTAAGCAGGAATTTTCTCGCAGTGACGATTGCATCAACACCCTACGCCTTGAGAATGCCACGCAGGTAGTAAACAAATGCACTTACTATGATGCAGCACTATGTAACAATTAAATTTGAAAATAATGCACAAATTAACACAAAATTTAACACTTGCATGAACATACTGACACCCCAACAACAGTGACACTATAATTCACTATTCACATGCGGCGAGGGTTGAATTTGTTGAGTGGTGTATTTGTTGTATTTCCCTTGGTGTTCCTAAGTGTGACCACGCATACGATGCCATCTGATGTGGATGGATGTTGGTGATGACAGCTGTAGGCCAATGTAGTGGTGTAGTGTTGCCTTCCCTCAACAGGACAAACTCTCCTGGTTGTAGGTTAGGGAATGTCCTCTGCCAGCATTGGCTGTTGAAGACCCTGTAGATAGTGGGATGACCATCGTTGCCAAAACTGTTAAAGTTGTTGGTAGATTGCCAT
>Ga0123357_10012328_pt1 | contig 11019 bp, 10 predicted proteins | sample TergutEmb28metaG_FD_89873 | JGI IMG/M metagenome (GOLD analysis project Ga0123357, IMG submission 89873) | Embiratermes neotenicus P4 segment gut microbial communities from Petit-Saut dam, French Guiana - Emb289 P4 | ecosystem: Host-associated > Arthropoda: Insects > Digestive system > Gut ... | reverse complement strand
GACCCCCGAGATATTCCAACCCTTAGCTTAAATACTGTTGAAGAATGGGAAGCCATTGACGTCATAGGGAGTGGATGTACCAGACGCACTACCAAATATAGTCATAAGTTTTCAAAAAAATACAAGAAAAACAACATCTTTCCACATGGAACAGTTCTCTCAACAATCCCCCAAAAGAGAGTTAAACAAAGGGGTAGGCAAGAAAATTCTCCCTAAAGGCGGGTGTGTAATGGACGCATGTGATCCACTTCTGTGACGAGTGACAAGGTCCACACATAAACGTACTCTGTTTCTTAAACCATAGCTGCAAAAAATGGGTCGCTTGGCGAGACGAAAGTCGCCGGGCGCGACACCATTACAAAATTGAGATCATTTTTACACAAATTCTCCATTATCAACATACTTTTCCAACGTTTGCGTTTTACGCTGTATGCGGTAGCGTAAAGCTACTGAAGGGTCGGAGCTCTTCATGCACGCTGTGTTTCGGTTCGACGCCGTCCACAAGAGGGTTGTCTTCGGAGTGCATCCTTCATGGGGCCAAGAGAAGGAAGTCGGAGGGTGCTAGATCGAGACTGTAGTGAGAATGAGGGATACAAAGTGCAAACTTTTTCGAGTAAAGTCATGGCTCTAGTCTTCTGGGACAATGAAGGAATGTTGTTATAGGAATTCTTGGAAACAGGTGTAGGAATGTGTTCGCAGCGGGTAACTTCAGACATTCAAGAAGTCAAAAAAGAGTGAATTAGAAGGTTTCGGGCAAGCAGGACGATGCATCAAACCCTTATCCACTTGATACTTCTGACATTGCACTTTCTGACTTACGTCTTTTCGTCCCACTGAAGGATGAACTCAGAGGATGCCTTATTGCGGGCGACGAAGACCTGCAACACAGCTTTCCTGAAGAGCTGCGACGCTTCGGCATATAGTTTCACGGTACCGGCTTGCAGCGTCTCACGCAAAGGTGAAAAAATGTGTTAATTATATAGAAGCTTTGTGGAAAGGTAATCACAACTTTGTAAAGAACATAATCATGCTAGCTGTAAAGTTTATTATAATTGTAATTAGAGTTCCTGAGGAAAATAAGAGGCATTAATTGTGTACTGCCCCTCGCATTATTATTGTTATTTCATGTCCAGACAAAAACGAGTAGATGAATTATCTCTTTCTTCTTTTTTCTCGTATTCGCATATGCATTTCTTTTCCTTCTTTACCTTATTTCTTTCTCATCCTGTTTATTTATGCACTCCGCTGTTATACTTTGCCGGGATATCGTAGATATTATAGCGATTCGCTGCGGGCTGAACGGTCCGAGGATCGAAAACCGGTGGGAGCGAGATTTTCCCTGCCCGTCCAGACCGACCCCGATACCCACCCAACCTCCTGTACAGTTTGTACAGATTCGGCCGTGTTGTGATGCTGACCAACCATCCCCATTTAGCGCCGCCATTGCGAATGGTTTAGAGCTGTACACATCTGACTCCCCTCTGTGCCTGCATAGGCAATTCATGGAGCCCCTTTCACATTTACTCTCATACCTTACACCGTATCCTAGCAATAGCAAAACAATTGAGCCTTCAGTCCTTTTATGTTATTTATTTATGTGTACACACTTTTATTCACGAGAACAGCTATGACCTTGACCGCAGTGGCTGAAGGAAAAGTGAGATCGCTAAATATTTGTGTCTAGAGACAGATGTATTCCAGTTAAAGATATGTTATGTTAAAAAGCGCCAAGTTCAAAAATACTTATTACAGTGGCAGATACTAATGTTTTGACAGGACAGGCAGGTTCCATTGTGCTAGCCCGGAAATGCGCTGTCAAAATCAAATCTGTTCTTATTAGTGACATTATTATTATTATTACGTTTAATATGTGATATTTAATTAATCTCCAAGACAGGAACTAGTCTTATTTTATGTCAAATTCTCTGAAATGATTGGATAAAACGCATTTGAAAAGGTACATACTCGTACTATCTGTTGCCTGTCTAGTTTTCACAACAATCGTTCGTCATCCTGGGTGCCATACTTGCCCTTACCTAGTCCAGGACCCTCACCGTTTGACACACATCGTGTAGTTCCGTGTAGGGGGTCGTCTGTAGTGTCCGTTGAGACCTGGAAGCCATTTACTGAGTAAAATGAAGATTGCATTTCTTTATTAGCACCAGTTGACAGACTTACAATTAGACGTCGGTTGACTGGCGATGCCTGGAAAAGATAAGAAACGAGCCAAACATTCAGATAAATCCCGTTCTTGGCGACTGATTTGAAAGTTATTACAGAACAAATTATCATCTGCAGTGCAATAAGCATATATCTGACATCGAGTCACGGACGACCAAATTTTTTAATGTATATAATTATGCAACAAATATTTTCAAAGCATGAGGATACAGAAAATGATATCGATTAAAAGTACCTCCAAATGCCGTTCAATACTGCCACTTTATGCTCCTATTTGTAACCACTAAAACTCATAATGTTAACATATGTGTATACAAATACAACAACAAAATAGATTAGGCTACTATTCTGTAGGATTCTGACAATGCTGTATGACATTTGATCTCTTAGATTTTTTGAAATATTGTCATCGTGTATCCTGAAATATAACGAACCACGTTCTCGGGTCACGTTCGGTCCCCGTTCAACCTTAATTCTTCCAAAGCGGCTTACACTATATTATGAATATTTACATCGTAATTAAATAAAATATCACAACAGGGCCTGCCAAAACCACAATCCCTCCTTTTCCTTTATCTGAAAGAAACCATTATCACTACAAACCTTCCGACAAACAGTGTCGCATACACAGTGCTACTGTTTAGTGAGAGGGCATATTTGGAGCGAACAGACATGTATTTTATAGTTGAATAAAGAGAGACTAACTTGATGTCACTTGTTTGATTATTTCATTATTTAATGCTCAACATGTTTCGGTTGTTAATACATGTTACTTTGTGGTTACAGCCAAACCACAACGTAACACCAACACACATCGAACCAGAGTAATACAACCCATGAAATAATTCAACAAATAAGTCGCAAGCTCCTGAGGTTGGATGTATTAACATCCGAAACATGTTGAGCATTGAATAATGATATAATAAAGCAAGTGACATCAAGTTGGTCTCTCTTTATTCAACTATCAAGATGGTGCACGGTCCAATAAACATAAGATGTATTTTATGTTTTTGATGTCCAGAGAAATTTGCCCAACCGTATTTTATAAACTGCTTTTGGAATATATGGTACTTCATATTTTGATGTTAATCGGTTTTAGTTAAAGTTTAAATAATCATCACATATTGACAGTTGTTTTGGGAAATGCAAGTCTGAAGACGGACGGATCCTGTCCCGAAAATTAATGTATTTTTGTAAGTACTTACGATTGTAAAAGTCTAAAAAATCTGAATTGAAAGCAAATGTACCCTTGTATACAGATAATTAACAATTAATTTTTGATCTGCACTGATTATGATTACTTACTATTGTGCCACATGTGAGGTTTGCGGTTGTTTGCGGTGAAACGCTACATCCTGTCACCTTGTCTTTGTGGTGCTACGTCACGTTTCCGTTCAGTTTTAGATATTTTCTTCTTTCCGTTAGCATAATTCATAATTAAGGAGAATAAAAACGTAAAACGTGTTTGTTATTATTTTGAGTAGGAACAAAAAATTCTCTACTTATATTAGACTGTAAATATGGCCTCAAATTTTGTATAAAATTCTACATATAAGTCAGAAATCACAAAGTATTCCGATGGGCTAAAATTTAGATTTATTTGTAATGGGTAAATTTAAATAAAAATTATCCTAGACATATATAAATAATAAGTTCTTCATATACACTTAAAAACAGACCCAATACACCTAGTCACATTCTACATCATATGTCTAGTTGTGAACCAAACAACAGTGAAACCGTAATATATTTAAAGCATGACTATATGAAGAAAAATAGGAAATTTTCTCAATATTAAATTATACTTACATTTCATATCCTCTGTGCCGTACAGGATGACAGATACACAGTACGATTGCTAGAAGGGCGTTCTTAAATAAAACGAGATAAACAAAAATTTACATGTATATAAATAGCTTCTTTTGACGTCTTGCGAAGAACTGGAATTTTATAACAGTTAAACATGCTGTAAACATTTTTTTTTAGGATTACAGAAGATGTGCTGCCGATTTGTTCATCAGCAGCAGAACTGCCAAAATTCAATTGTTGTGATTTAATAAAACATTTACAGAGTTTCTTAAGAACTCCAACAACAAATTTTCGGATTTTCATGAAAATTCGCAATTGGTAAAATAAGTGGCATTATTATAACTGTCATTATCTTGTCACAGGCCTTTTCTTGCTGGTACTCCTCTTGATTCAAAGTGATCCCCATCGCTGAAGGTCAAAGCTTATTTGTAATTTTCCAAGCATAGCAGTCAATTAAATTGAATCTGTTGTATGTTTTCCTAGCATAGCTTCCAAATTTTTCTTTACAACCCCTCTTCCTGTGCCCGTGGCCCCAGTTATTGCCTGTATAATCATCCCTTGAGTATTCCACTTTCGTCATATCTCCATGTGTAAATTCTTGTAATAAATTCTTTTATGATTCATTTTGCTTCAGTTTCCTGTCCGCTGGTATTGACACGTATCTATCGGTATGCATGTTCCTCTTTCTTGTTTTTGATTATTATTATTACTACTTTCTGAATTATGTGTGCAGTGCCTAACATTGCTGTTTTTGCAGTTCTTGATTTCTTGCTTTCGTCGTATGTTGCTCAGGTTTATCCTGAATGATTAAATATGGTACCACTTGCCCCCGTTGTTACTGGTATCGCTTTATTTTGCACTCCACAGACACTACACTTCTGTTGTAAGATCTTGTATTTTGAACTATTTTCGATTTTATTCTTTATCACGTTTCTATCTTCTGAAAGTACAAAATATGTTAGCACGTGTTTTCTCTTTTTTTTTATTATTACGGATTATAATGTCCGGTTTGTTGCAAGGAAAGTTTCTATCAGTTTTCGCTTGTTTATTGCATACCATGGTTAACTTGCCCTTATGAATTGCTTATACCAGTGTTTCTTGTCCCATTTTACCCATATTTCCTTGTATATGTTAAAGTGTAGTTGAGTACTTATCCCATTATGTTCATACTGTTCTTTTACGAGTACAACCAGGTCTTTTTCTTAAACCCTAGTTACATAACCGAAAAGTTGAATGCACTTAAAGTTGACGTAAATTACAAATGATATTTCCATTACAAATAAGGGGTTAGTGTAATGGAACGCAGCCAACTAAGGGGCGTTAACCCGAAAATGAGAGACTGCAAAATTAAGAAGTGCTTTAAACTGAAAAGGGGAGAGGAAACAAAAATACAAAAGTAAAAGGACGTCAAACAAGGGGGAGGGGAGATAGTGAGCACTCTCGTATAATGTGGCCAATTTTCTCTTCATATTATTATTATTATTATTATTATTATTATCATTATCATCATCATCATCATCATCATCGAATTTCTCACTTCTCAGCTTTGGCTGGGAAATATTCACCCATCCCGGGATGTAGCAATCAACAGGATTAGGCTCGGTGGTCTTATTTGTAGTTTTAAAAGTTTCTTACAATTCAACATGTGCCAAGAATATTTTTGCAGTTGTATGTGTGTATTGGGGTGCAAGTTAAGTCTTGTTAGACTTTGTGATAGTGACTTCGGAATTACTCCTGTAGATGATATTACTACCGGGTTCAATTGTGTTGTCTTTTGCTTCCACACAACACATATTTCATTCGCCAGTTCTTGGTATTTGTTTTGTTTGTCGGTTATTGTTTTGGCGAGATTGTGTGTATTTGGGACACCTATGTCTATCAAAAAGTTGTTCTTTGTTTTCTCATTCATAAAAGTTATGTCAGGTCGATTAAAATATATTGTTTTGTCTGTAAGTATGCTGCGATTCCAGTACAGCTTGAAATTTTCATTCTCCAGTACATTGGCTGGTGTGTACTTATAATATGGAGTTTTATCATCAATCAATTCAGCTGCTTCTGCCATTTTCTGATGGATAATTTTGGCTAGTCCATCATGTCTGTTTACCTACTCGGTAGGTGCCAGTTGCTCACATGCTGCAGTAATGTGTTGGATTGTCTCGGATTCTTTTCCACATCTTCTGCATAGTTCTTCGGTTTATTATTATTATTATTAATTATTATTATCATCATCATCATCATCATTATACTGTATGTGTATCAAACATAAGGAAATGAGAAACTCACACAAAGTTCAGTCGATAAACCAGACAGGAGATACATAATGGAAGACCTAAGAAATTTCGGGAAGATTAGGCTAAAATGGATCTTAAAGACTTATACTGTCAGAGTGTGGGTTGGAGTAAAGTATGTCTGGACAGATTTGGTACCGAATGTCGCGCCATTAATAACCAGCAACTAGACAAACCACGTACGTGTAAAGTAACATTGAGTCGCTTTCCTGTAACCATTATTACAGTAGAAAATCAATTAGTATTACATAATCTGTGTGTGTGTGTGTGTTTGTAGCCTTAGATGCTCAGAATAAAGTGCTCATGTGACGTTATATATTTTCACCTGTAGTCTGCCCGTCCCTACTGTAGTTTTCCACATTATCTCATAAACTGCAGAAATTTCGAAAAAAAAGTTATTTAATACGAAATGTGTGTTTCGATTTTATCTACAAACTTTGTCCGCAACATTACTCATTCTAAGAAGAAATGAGCGAGATATGATCAAATATGTACATTGGTCTTAGTGTGAAGTGCCGTTATTATTATAATGAATCTTGAATTTTTTCGACAAATTTTCTGCAGTTTATTCACTGTCCATTGTTCTAAAAAAAGCACGTCATTGCACTGGATCTCCTCCTTGAAAGGAGGAAGTGGGGTTATTCACTCTTTTACCTGAGGTTGGAAGAAAATCCGGATGGTGAACCGTGGTGCTAATTTTTTGCGTAAGTAATGCACGACACAGAGTAAACCCATGTACAAATAAAAGTCATTGTAATATTCAAAACGAATTGTACCCTAACACAAACGAACTTGGCATTAATCTGTGAGCTCATTTGATATATTACGCTAGCCTAATTCACAGATTTGAAACGCTGCATCATCATTGAGATATGACTGATATTTTAGCTAGTGAGCAAGAGTGCCTATTGCCAGTTTGACATTCACATAGCTACCTCTGCAAAACCGTAACCACTAATGTTTGGGTTGCAAAACCTTGATGTGTGGTTCAGCTGTCACGCAGTTAAAGTAGGGATATTAGCAACTTGACACATTTGTCACAGTAATCGCTTTCACATATAGGCGTGTATGTCTGTTTATACAGAGAGCGCCAAACAACAAATACAATTGAAATACACGCATTCGTTCGGGCCATCAGCTCCAAGTGCCCTGTAGGTTTCAGTCATGAGTCGAGCTCTATCTTGCAAAGGAATATGATATTTTTGGGACAGTGGATGTTATACAAGTGAAGAAATATGCATTGAATACATATTATTAATATAATTACAAATATGAATTCGAAACCGAGAGAGTTTGACAAATAATTGGACGTAAGCTTAAGTAAAAGTGGACAGGGGAACTGAAAATTGAGGGCGCATTATGTGGATGAACTGACGCAAAATACGGCCGTCGTTATTCGGCTGTTAGTACAACGGACCCTATTTAAAGCAGGGTTGTTTCTTTCCTAAACCAACCAAATGCACACATAATATATATATATATATATATAGGTAGGTAGGTTTTCACCCTTTTTTATAGGCCACGCAGGCCCTTAAGGTGAGTAGAGGTATAGCTACTCTTTTCTAGAACCTTCGGCACTAGATGGGGTGTGAGGGGTCAGCCCCACGCCCCGGTCGCTTCTACCCCAAGGAAAGACCCGGTAACCATTGTACAGGAGGCTGGGTGGGTCCCAGGGCCGGTCTGGACGGACGGAAAATCTCGTCCCCACCGGGATTCGATCCCGGATCGTCCATCCCGTACTCAGTAGATATACTGACTGAGTTACCCGCCCCCTCCCCCCACATACACATACATATATATATATGTGTATGTGTGTGTATATATAAATATAGACAGATGAATAGTTTATTTAACCCTTTAAATACTAATGACAGACCGCTTTATTTAAAGGCCCAGTTCGTACCGCGCTGTAAACACTTTTCGTCTCGGTTATAAAATCCAATCAGTTTATGGTGTAAGTGGCAAAAGTCGCTGTTTGTTCTGAGATAAATACAAAACACATAAATACAGTGTGAGCATAGCGCAGAGTTTTTGGATGTTAAACCAGTTGGTGCATCACGTAACCAGTAGGCTTTAAAAGGTTAACACTCCGACATGTTTCGGTGTTATAGCACCACCCTTAGCGAGTTTATACCTTTGTAAGAACTGGCTAAAATACCCTAAATTACTTTTATAATGTTTGTAGACATATATATTATTTTAATTTATAAAAGAATTTTAACTAAATTGTACATCGAACTGATTTATACGGATGTGAAGACGATATAATACATACGTCTACGTATTATTTTAATGTATCATCAATTATAAATATATAAATAAATGTATATACATATACCATTACTCTAGAGATTGAACTTAGCTGAGACACTCTATATGTTGTTTCAACAAAATAAAACAGGTTCAAAACGCAAGGAGTGAATATCTTTAAAGCGGTATTGATTTTATTCATGATGCTCGCTCTGTCGTTATTGTCATGATGCTCCAGTGACACGCACGCACTGAAGCGATGCAGTTTCCATTGGAAAGAAAATATCAATGCTCAACGAAAATCTCCGTCTCCTGGGACATGACACATTGCAGTGTGGTATAAATTTACCCACTATTAACTGAAGGAAAAATTTTTTATATTCAGCGTTTCGGAGGAATATACTATTTCGATTTTCAGGTCAACTCTGAGCGAACTGACAGAGAGCCGAAAAGAATTCGGTGTGTTCTGGATCCTGCACAGATGTAATTCAATTTATAAATAAAGTTTGTAGTTCAGACTCTCACGGTGTCCCAGTCTGTTGAAATTCCTTTCCTTCAATAGTACAACGGCACTGGACTGCGGTGAATGAGTAGCGGTCGTTGTTATGTTTTGAATAAGACAGTTTCTTCTTCTATCAATTAGACGGCCAGAAGACAAAATTTTGAGAAATATTTCTAATGGAGATTTACAGATACAAGATGGAATTTGTAGGTACAACTTAGCATTGAGGCGCGTTCACGTAACAATTTTTGCAGGGGAAAAGTGATAAGTATTAAGTATATGAGTGTGTGTACGTGCGTGTCTGTGATTGCGTGTCTGTGTGTGTGCGTGCGTGTCTGTGCGTGCGTGCGTGCCTGTGCGTGCGTGCGTGTCTGTGTGTGCGTGCGTGTCTGTATGTGCATGCGTGCTTGTGCGTGCGTGTGTGTCCGTGTGTGCTTGCGTGTTTTGTGCTTGCGTGTCTGTGTGTGCATTTCTGTGTGCGTGCGTGTCTGTGTGTACGTGTCTGTGTGTGCGTGTCTTGTGTGTGTGCGTGTCTGTGTGTGTGCGTGTCTGTGCGTGCGTACGTGTCTGTGTGCGTGTGCGTCTGTGTGCACGCGTGCGTGTCTGTGTTTGCGTGCGTGTCTGTGTGCGTGTGCGCCTGTGTGTGTCTTGTGTGTGCGTACGTGTCTGTGTGTGCGTGAGTTTCTGTGTGTGCGCGTGCGTGTCTGTGTGCGTGTGCGTGTCTTGTTTGTGCGTGTCTATGTGCGTGCGTGTGTGTCTGTGTGTGCGTGTCTGTGTTCCTGCCTTAGTTATTCGGCAAGCAAATTGCTTCATTTCGGCGCCATGAATTATAATTTCATTTGCGACCTTTTTGTTTCTACTGTAATTTCCACATTTTATCACAGACGGCACGGTTTGCAGTAAAAAAATATCGTATATAATGTGCGTTTCGATCTTCTCTACAAATTTTATCTGAAATGGCTTTGACTCTAAGAAAGACTTCAGTGAGATATTGTCATAAATGCACATGGGTCTTCATACACAGTACCCGTGATTCTGCTCAGATTGTAATCCAAAATGAATTTCCTCGACAGATTTTCAAAAACCCTCTAACATCCCCGCGGAATGACGGACAGGCAGAATCTAAGAAGCTAAAAGTCGCTTTTCACAATTTTGCGAAAGGACTTAAAAGAGCATTTACACAATTGTAATATGCATCGACACACAGCGCTGTCATCAACTTATTAGGAGCAGTAAATTTCCTTTTCAGAAAGCCCACAGTCGCCCAACTACACACAAAATTCCCTTATTTTTATGAAACCAAAACCTTCACTATAGTATCCATGACAGCCAACCAGTAAACGCGTAAACCACTGAAAGAGGCGATTAAAAATCAATTAAGAGTGAAATAAAATTATACGGAATGGTAGAGTTACACCACTGTAGTAGAGTTACACCACTATAGTAGTTACATCACTGTAGTAGAGTTACACCACTGTAGTAGAGTTACACCACTGTAGTAGAGTTACATCACTGTAGTAGAGTTACACTAATGTAGTAGAATTACACCACTAGTAGAGTTACATCACTGTAGTAGAGTTACGTCACTGTAGTAGAGTTACACTACTGTAGTAGAATTACACCACTGCAGTAGAATTATACCACTGTAGTAGAGTTGCACCACTGTAGTAGAGTTACACCACTGTAGTCGAGTTACATCACTGTAGTAGAGTTACACCACTGTAGTAGAGTTACACCACTGTAGTAGAGTTACACCACTGTAGTAGAGTTACACCACTGTAGTAGAGTTACATCACTGTAGTAGGGTTACATCACTGTAGTAGAGTTACACCACTGTAATAGAGTTACACCACTGTAGTAGAGTTACACCACTGTAGTAGAGTTACACCACTGTAGTAGAGTTACACCACTGTAGTAGAGTTACACCACTGTAGTAGAGTTACACCACTGTAGTAGAGTTACATCACTGTAGTAGAGTTACATCACTGT
>Ga0123357_10012327_pt1 | contig 11020 bp, 4 predicted proteins | sample TergutEmb28metaG_FD_89873 | JGI IMG/M metagenome (GOLD analysis project Ga0123357, IMG submission 89873) | Embiratermes neotenicus P4 segment gut microbial communities from Petit-Saut dam, French Guiana - Emb289 P4 | ecosystem: Host-associated > Arthropoda: Insects > Digestive system > Gut ... | reverse complement strand
GTGGTAAGGTTATCAGCCTTACGCACCGGCCGTTTTTACCCCCAGGAAATACTCCTGGTACTCATTTCTGTTAGAGGCTGAGTCGATCCCAGGACCATAGTGCGATCGGAAGGATTATGTCAATGAAAATTTCCAGTGATACCTTCCGATTTGTAGCGCAGCGCCTTAAGCACTGTGCTACCGCGGGCCCCAAAGGAGTGAAGTGTTTAACGAAATTAAAGTAATGGAATATGGACAGTTTGACCCCATCCTGCCTCTCACTGCTCGAGGCACCCTCTCATTTTCTCAGTATGTTATAGAGAGTGCATTAGTGCTCCTAGGTAAGTATACATAGAGAAGTCATAAAAGAAAGCGAAACCTCCCGGCCAAAGTTCTGTGACTTCGTTTTTTTTTCTTTCTTTCTTTTTTTTCGTTCTTCCGTTCTCCTCTCTTCCTTCCTTTAGCACTTCCTGCCGTTCTTTATTTACCTATTTCTTCCTTTTATTTTTCTTACTTCTTAGTTTTTATTAACTTGTTTTTCTTCTCTTTGCTGTTTTATATTACGTATGTAAGATGGCCCCGAATTTCTAACTTCGCAGAAAGAGTCGTGAGCAAAGATGGTAAAAATTTGGATAGTCACTGATGTATTGCGTCAATCATACAATCTTCATCTGATGATGTTAAGGCAGTGTGTAACAGTTATTGTGCGAATCTTTCTTACTGATGTAGCCACACATATTGAAGTTCAAGGATAGATTTATCTCGTCATATAAGAACGTTACCGCAACATATTGCAAGCTTGACATGGCTTGATCTGGAGACTGTGGCTGATCGGCAGGTCTATGTCTCAGGTATGTCCGAGTCGGAATTTGTAGTTGGGCCTCCCGAGTGCCTGCAGTTTTGAATCGTTCAGTAGAATCTGAAGGTTCGGTAGTCTTCATATTAACATAGCTGTGGAGTATTCGATAAAAAAGGAACCTTTTGTACAAACACTCATTTGATTTCCTTCTTACCGTAACTTGATAAATGAATAGAATATGTTCCGTAATTATGTGTCTTACAATTAAAACACACTAAACAGATTACCGTTGTGGAGTGTATACTACTGATTTTTCGATTTATGGAAGCTCCGGCTTCGAATCCCGTTTCGAAGACCGGCTATTTTATGTTTTTTGTGATTTTCCTCAGGCTTTCAGGCATGCTGTGAAAGGAGGCGCTTAATTTTATATTCTTTGCAATGTATCAGTCTTATCACTTACACGCTTAAGTCTCTTCCTGTGCGATTTTCAGATTAAAATTTTGTATGAATCATCTCCCTTATGTCGCTGTTAACACCTTACTTTGATTTTATTTCTATTGTGTGATAACTCAGGCATTCTTTTATCAGGTAACTGCCTGAAAATTAATGAGAAATTCATAACAATTTAATGAATTTCAACATAAAATATACTTGAAGGCACCCACCACTCTCGTAAAACGAGCAGTTAGTGCGTGTTGAGGGGCTCGTGAATTTCTGCTGATCATCGAAATGAGGTTCACGAGAAAAGGGAAGTCGCGGACCGTGACGGATGTTGCGGGAATATCGTGTGGCATGCAACCTGCCGATAATTTGTTTTTTTATTGATAATCTTCGATTTGCTCAGCAGGCTTATAGACGAAAAATAAAATCATCCAACAATTTTCATTTTGATTCGTTTGCCAATTTCATTCGAAATTCCTTCTCTAGTTTTGTGGTTGAAATATATTGATGGACGGGTGGGTCATATTAATTACGCTTTCATTTCATCCAATTTATAGCAAGAATGTTTAATATCGACAAATGCATATAAGATTTTTGTTGTAATTTGGTCATGAAAGCAAGATTAGTCGTTGTATAGGCCTATGTGTGTTTACTTGTAACTATTCCATCGCTGGTTGTGTTGCTGGTCATAAGGTCAAAGCGTACAGGCGTTTGTTATGATTATAATATGGCAACATAGCGCGCTCAACTGCTAATAACGTTGTAATGGTTCTTTTCTTGAACGTGTACTAGGCAGTTTCTGCATTATGTAATACTGTATCCGATCGCTATGTAATGCAAGTTGAAGTTACGCAATTCCCCAGGCTGCGCTGTAAGTACTAGGACCTTGGCGCTCGGCATGAAGCCGCTCCGCCATTTGACTGTCTTCAAAACTAACAAGCAGACCTGTGCCTCAGGACAGCGGAACGAACAGCTGCCATGTGTGTGATAATTACCGGTACTAATTGGTTGTCGGGAGGGAAAAGAGCGGCCCTCGGTCCTACGGTTCAAGTTGTGGTAGGTCGGTAAGGACTGTTTTTCAGCCTTTGGTCCGCGGACTGCTTGAATTTCCGCTGATTCACAGATTATAATTAGCCCGAAGTAAAAGATGTAGGATGGGAAGTAAACAAGTCTCTTATCTGGTAGGGATACATTTAAATCCTACACACAATTGTGCATTATTGAAACATGTGATGGTGAATACAGAGAATTTCTTGCGACATTTACCGTTTTGAGTAAATACAATTAAGAGTAGTCTTAGTAATTAACGAACTTAATGCACAAAATCTAAAATTGTATTATACAGCATATGGTATCATCACACCTGTAGGTGGCCATCCCGTGCACGGAACGGCCACCTACATAATACAATTTTGACATCCTGACGATGAGCACACAGTGCTCGAAACATGTAGAGGCATATAATAAACTTATAATAAAACAAGAGTTTGTGCATTAAGTTGGTTAATTACTAAGATTATACTGAGATGCACGGTCAGCAAAATGTCACAATTAAGAGCGTCGAGTTTGGTTGATTGTGACATCTCTTCTATTTTGACGCTAATGAAAGCGATAATTTTTACATTTAAAGTAAACATGCTGGTTGTCTGTTGACATGTTTGGTCTCTGCAGGGTCAGACAGGAAGTATCGCTGGGAAAGTCGTCATGTACACGTATCACAAGTGTCAAGAATGCTATGCCACTGCGGAACGCGCCGTTCCACGGGAATAGACCGAGGTGTTTCGACACGTCAAACGGTCTGTTCCCTATTCGGAGAAACGTTAACGGATAGAATTTTCTGAAGTATATATTTTTTTACAATTCCATATAAAAGTCGTCCATCTGCACCGATCTATAATATAATATGGACACGCAATTTCCGCTAGTAACATCGTTCCTAGTTACAGCGACGGCATACAGATTGGTTCTTCACGGTATTCCGTAGAGAGTACCGTGACGTCCAGCTGTTACGCCAACTGAAGAGGCTGGCCACTGTTGGCATTTTGTAACCGTGTGCAAGAAAATATACTCCAGGATTGCACGACACACCGGATGAATCATGCTTTATTTTTAAGTACGCCTTATAGTTATTGGGAAAATTTGTAGTTTACCCCATTTTAGAAATGGGTAAACATGTATGGGCGTGGCAAATAGTACGCAGAAGTTGAAAATATACTCCATATAATTCTGGAAAAAATGCAGTAAAGGGTACAAAACTGCCCTCTGTTTAATTCAGATGGTGCCATATGTGCCTTATGTCAATAGGCATCAAGCACTATGGAAATAACAATTTAATCCTTTGAAGACTGAAGGGGAGAGGAAATTTATTACCGGGGGGGGGGATGAAAAAGTTCTTGCTCTGACTGTAACAGGAAGTGCCCGACCATCTTTATGGTAAAGGTGGAATAGCAGGAAGGTAGAGCGTTGGGAAATGAAGAAGAGAACTTACCAAAATTGCGTATGAAAATTCATTTTCTGTCTCTTTATTTTGGAAATCATACGAAACACTTAAGTGCTTGGAATACAGAGTTTTAAACCGTTACTTCAGGCAGTACGCAAAGTTTGGGTTTAAGCCTTTGACACAGAAACAGCAACCTGAATTAATGAATGTTAAATTTGTAGGATCGCAAGTCTGCGCTACGGTTCGCCGATGTAGAAACATGCATGTTGTTTGGGTAACAATGTGCAGGGAGGCGATCAAGACTTGTAAGTTACTATCCCAACATTTGCCTGCAAGAATTCTAGACAACCACGGTAGTCGATGGAGTGCAAATCTGGAGCGTTATGTTTACACCAACTGGTGCGTAGTTCCGCGCGTGCCTCTCCTTAACACTTCTAGACATGACTCGTCAGCTTCTGTGTCGGGCAGCATTACTATTTCTTCCCAGTACAGATACCATATTTAAACTCTCAGTGATAATTAACACACCCGTTCCTACATACCTCGTATCCTAAACACAATTAGCTCAGTCACATGAACGGTTTCGATTCACGACAGAGGCAGGGAATCTTGTCGTTGCCGGTACTTCTATTCGGGTTCTGGGGCGCGCACTTTGATGTACAGGGTTCCGGCTATAGGCCTGGGGGAGGGGGAGGCATGGGGCTGAGCATCTTCATGCGTACCGAATTGGACTGACTTCAGACTCGAACGAACAGCACAACAATGCAATAAGAAAAGCCCGCGGAACTCAGAAATCACATATTTCAAGCAATCATTTTCGTTCTGAGCTATTGGAGAGATCTATTTCTGTGACCAAGAATGCAATGAATGAGACCGTGTTATCTCGACTTAGAGAAACTGCATGCAAATGTCTTTTTCGTGAACACAAGTGATTTAAGAAAGAGATTAATGCACTCGTTTGTTTGTTTGTGTGTTCATTGCGAAGTAACATTACTGCTGTTGAAATGGCACAGCAGTTAACTGGTAGGCGTTCTTGGTGGGAATCGCGTCACGGTCCGTGACCCAGTAGCAGGGCCCTCCGTTGGACAACTTTTTTTTTTTTTGAATTTGGAGTGGGATACTTTCACTAAACGTTATTACATAATTCCGATTTTCGTTCGTATATGTCCATAATAAACCTGCTCGACATAATGCTATATATTGTTTTCAGTGTGTTTCCTGTAAACTTCTTCACACATTGGTTGAAATTCTGTATGGAAACGCATCAGAAGTCTCCGGCCAATTCCGATTTTCAGGTAATAATAAAAACCGTTGACACAACTAAAAAAAATTCTGATTTCCTTTTCTTGAGTAGACTTTTCCTGTATCCTTTAAATCAGTGTGTCCCAAATTTTTTGCTCGCGGACCCCCTTTTGGATTGGAAATATAACCACGGATCCTCACATCATTGGTCACATAAATATAGTGTGGGCGAATGCTAGGTATCCAAAATTAAAAAATTATATCTCAGAACAGATTTTAGATAGGTACAAACACATCGGTAACATACGTAACAATGCATCGCATGATTTGATCTTAATTAAAACGATTGTCTCTTGGCTTCGTGGGTACAGGAAGTTCCTTAATTAGATATTCTAACGGTAATACGAAAAAAAACATCGCCAATTAAAGAAGTTTCGTGATTATTTTTAACAAAATATTATATTAATTAAACAATAAGTAAACCTCAAAGTAACCATTAGAGAAATGTGTCCATATCCTCGACCAGTTCATTATGCCTATGCTTAAACACGCTTCATAAAATGTACTACACCATGGATTACACCCTTTGCACTTTAAGAAATTCTAACGACGAGTTCTGACCCTGTTACCTATACAGTTTCGTTATTAGTGTTTAAAAATGGGATATTTACTTCGTTAATTGCGAGGCCATTTTTTATTCTGTATCATGCAGATCGATCTGGCTGAGGGCAGGGACAGGTGGCGGGCACGTGTGAATGCGGTAATGAACCTTCGGGTTCTATAAAATGTGGGAAATATCTTGCCTAGCTGAGAACCTATTAGCTTCTCAAGAAGGACTCTGCTCCATGGAGTAAGTAAGTAAGCATCATACAGATCTGTAAAATCTGTCAACATGTAAGTTTATTTACACATAAGGCTTATTTGAAAGAAATTTTACGTAAATCACTTCTCATGGTGTCTGACGATAGTGTGTTCCACGTAGAAGTACTTGGTTTTTTTAGCCTTTTTATATTGAATAGTATTCCGAGTGGATTACAGGATTTCGGAAAGTTGGTCTATTTGTATCTTCAGATAAATGGTCGGGGGGCATGTAATCAGTTGGTTTCGATTAAGCGGTCACTATGCCAGATCTAGTTTCAGAAACGTGGCTTTCTTTTCAGCATATTCGACGACTGACAAAGTCCAGACACCGTAAATTCAAAGGTTATGCAACTTAGACCTCATAAAACTAGATAAGATTATGGGCATTTTATCCTAGTTGTAAAATATTTTCCACTATTTGCTCCAACTTTCCACTAGATATCAGGGCTAACCTTGTTGGACACATTTCGTTTTATGTCGAACAGTTACGTAGTTGACTTAACTTTGTTTGCCACTTCACCCCGAATACCCAGCTCGTCTTTCATTCTGTGTTTTGAATTTGGAAATGCTTTCTTCTTTGAAGTTCTGTTATTAGGCACATTGTGTTTGTATGTGGGTTGGAGGATGTATATTACACCTGGCCTATTAAGCTACATAGTTATTCCTGATGGAGGGAATTTCTTAGACACACAATGTGTCTATCTAGCTGACGAAATATTCAGTGTTTATTGTTTTAATTTTTATCCAAACAACACTTAGATCTACATGCTGTTCTCGAATTTACGGGTTTCTTTTACGACATCACTGATGAGCTAGGGGTGAAAAGAGCTTGACTGGCTACTTGTGTGGGGGCAGCTGGTAAATGGGTATCTTGTATCATGAATGAGAAAGAATCATTTTACCTTGTCGATGACCATCGTAGTCTACCATAGTTATGTAGCAAAATATTGAATAATATTTATTCTTCTTGGACTGCTTGGCCCTTGAAGATGTACCCAGTAGATTGTCCCAGAACTTCGGCAACTGACTACCTGACATCCCAGAAGAGGGAAGATCTCCTACACCTCGAACTGTTAGGAGCTTTCAGACTACTGGTAGGTGGGCTCGGCATCGTGCTCCGACGTGTGTCTGTGTAAATTTGAAGGTTTTGACGAGCCCAAGCAACGCGGAGCCCTGGGCTTGAATGGTTCGGCTTAGAGGAGGTACTTCCAGGAGAATCTTGTCAAGCAGTATAGCAGTTATTTGAAGCCACATAATGGGCAGTCGGTGTACAGACATCGACAGTCACTCCCAGTATTACGAGCACGAGCAGAAGGAGTCGGAGGCAGCGTTAGTAACGCGTGCGTAATCCTGCATAGTTCATGATGACTATTTCGTTGAAGACAACCATGCAAGCCACATTCCATAACTGGAAAAAGTTGGTCTTAATCGTTGTTCTGGACAATAGTCCGTGGGGGTCAAAATATTTAGTGACTGTGACAAAGTATAGGATACACGGAGACGTTTAGGAACAGCGGGCTAATCTTGCATAGATCATAATGTTTATTTCATGGAGGACGTGACCCTAAATCCACATTCCATGTCTGCAAGAGTTGATTTTAACCATTGTTCTGGATCCTAGTGGATGTGGGATCAAGGTTTCTCTTCTGGGCCAAGGATCGCATTGTCATGTTTAATTTTATGGCGATTAACATAGGAATGTACAGTTATCAGTACTTCGTAAGCCAGGGATCGGACACCTCGCGACGGGTTGTGTACACCTACATTGCCCATGGTTTGACTATTGATGCGTATACTACACGTCACCGTGGTTGATATGTCGTTGCACGCTTGATTCTAGTTTGGACAACCTACTTCAGAAAATATTACATTTAAGCTGGCTAAAGCGAAAGAGCTTGTGTTCCAGAAGTGCTTCCTTCGAATCTCCGCCAGGATACCGACTGTCCTGACACGGTTTGCATGTTTCTTTTCCACATGTTCCAATCAAACGTTGGGACAGTACATAAATTTCAACAATGGCTTCTTCCTTCCACATCCTTTCTAATTCACGCTTCACTCATCGTCCTGCCATTCGATACTGTGTGCTGCGGTTTGACCTGCCGATAGCATCAGTAAATATTTTGTGTCATGAATAAAAACATTTCAGTTACATATTCTGAGGCTTTCATGAGTTATTTTCACAGCCTGCATAATGTACATATAAAAGGGAGGTCGTATATTTTATCGGCGGATGTACTCGACGTCTTCCCATTACTTTATCATCAGCTTATACACTAATTTTATTCATATTTGACCTTGGGTCTACTTTACGTAGGCTAAAGAAAGTATTCACCTACACCTTGCGTTTGTACCCTGACTATGGAAGCAGTATGCGCCTCCTAAAGTTTAGTAACCACCTACTAGACACCCGAAAGTCTAAAATATAAAGCAGACGTCAGTTCGTGCTGTAATGCCAATTGTTGCCCTTTGGTTACCCCTGTGTAGGCGTTGGTCTTGTCGACTACTATGCGGAAGGCTTAGAACTGTAGTAACTTGTTCATTCTTTTATTTTATCTGTCTGGGAGCGGCTATGGTGTCTGAGATCCTTAATTGTTCGCAGTTGTTCTTTCGGGGGTCAGAGTAAGCTGTTTATGTCGGATGAGCGAGTAAGACTCCCCTGTATTGGGGACAAATTCTTCTGTTCCCTCAACCTCTTCTTTTTTATGCATTTATTTTTATTTGATGTTTGTTTAACGATGCTGTCGGTATTCCTAACTAAGCGTAACATGCAATGGTTGGTAATGCACAGGAAAGGACTTGTGGAGAAATGATTTTGTCTTCACTGAGGTACTGTCCTGCCGCTTGTTATGGAAGATATTCGGAGGTTCGGAACAGAGACCTCCCTACCGCATGGGCAAACTTATTTGGTATTCGTGACTTCAGGCTTCCGCCGCGAAGTAGTTGAGAAGTGCGCTCTTCTGGGTTGTTATTACGCGGCGTGTATTGGTAATTCCTTCCCGTCGTTTTGGGACAACTTACCGGTCCGATCCTGAAGGGTCAAGAATCCATTATTCCGTGAATAATTTTTCCCTTAAAGCCTAATATTTTCCCCCTTTTCTTCTCCCTTTATTCTCACCCGTATTTTCCCTACGTCTTTACGTTTTCTTCTTCTTTCAACACTCGACTCCGCCAGCACCAGCACCATCATAATCATTCTCTTTGATCGTCTAGTTTTTCTCTTCTTTCTTCCTTTTTTAATTTTTTAAAGACAGGCTAGGAATTTATTCCACCGTCAGTCTAACATGTTCGATATATGTCAATATCTGTTATTTCCCACTGGAGTAATTTCAGAATTAATTTTCATAATATTTCTTCTGGGATTCTCCAGATAGTTTTGTCCACTTCCACCACTGTCATTTTGTTTCTTATAGCTAATCTGTGATGGGTAGTACTAAAGCTAGGTATAAAGCTATAACTTGTGGGTAGAAAGGATGACGCCCATCTTACTTTATGAACGTCTTAGTTTATACCATGAGGTTAACATGAACTATATATTAATAAATAATCAGTATACCATTCAGCGATACATGTATGCACATAATTTCTACTCACGTAGATTCGGCTGCGGTGTATTTGTTACACGATTTGTTGTTATTGTTCTGCATCATGCAAAATGTGTCCTCACTTAATCTGACAATGTCAAATTGTATGGCCCTGCTCTGAAATCTGGAATTCGCACGATCGTACTGTTGATGTTATTGATGGGAGAAAATTAAAACTTACGTGCTACAAAGCGGGATCACCTGTTCTGGGGCATTAAGTGCGTAGTACGTGGAGAGCAAACCTGACAGCTTGTTAACAAATCATTAGATTGATGAACGTGTCGCTATGATGTACATTTCTATTTCGTACAGATGATTGTTGGTTTCAGACTTTTTTTTTTTGTCCACTGCAGTTAAATTTTTCCACCCTTGGGTAATATTACTGTGCAAATGAGGTACAATTCTGGACCTATTTCCCGCATCTCCCGTTCGATGAGAAAGTCCGATCGTATGCGACTTATTTTTTAATTCAGTCCTCAAGCCATACTACGCAGCACATGAGTCAGGCTGGAGAGGGAACTGGCGTTTCTTGCATATTGTGCACGATTCACGAACCCTCCCAAGAGACTGCCGGTTAGTCAACCTCCCATTATATTAATGCATGGTTACATAATGGCAATAGACAGGACGGAGCAACGTCAAACACTAATTTTATTTTACATCAGCCGTGCTCTGCGGGTTGTGCTCACGATACTCGCTTCCAGCGGAAGAAGGTTTGGGGCAGTAAGTGTGGCCTCTTATTAACTGAAGCAGAATAGAATTTTAAAAAAAATGTGGTGAGTATGTGTGTGATTTATCGACGATTTCAGTTGATGCGACAGACTCTGCCTAGCACAGATGATAGACATAGGTGAATTAATGAGCATGCAGGACTGGTGGAATGGCACTGACAGGGAAAACTAAAGTACTCGTAAAAAAAACTTGTCAAAGTGCCACCTTTTTCGTCACAAATCCTACCTGGAGTCGAAATGGGACCTCCGCGATGAGAGGCCAGAGGCTGGTTGCCTAAGTTGTGGCATATTATATTGAATCGACGCGAACCAAACTGAAATCCGTCCGAAGAATTTTAATGTCAATTCCCGGAAGAAACTAAACCGCAAATCGTGTAGCAGTTTCACGGGGAAAAATTCGTAGAAGCGGTCAAAATACGACCTTGAAACTGGGCTTTTCGTCCGTACGACCATTCCGCAGAAACAATGAGAATTATTTGACAAATTTTGACGGTGGGACAAGCTCCGTATCCTCTGACAGCCCGTAGGTCCGTAGAGTTCTGCAATATACAGGGTGTCCCAGGAGGAATGTGTCAGACTTCGGGAGAGTGTTCCTTATGTTAAACTATACGGATATAACCCAAAACACCTATGTCCAAAGTTGAACCGTTACGGAGATAATAGCCAGAGAAAAGTGTGGGCTTCATTGGTGTCGACGTACTGTACGCCGTCCGTGACGTCATACTCGTCCAATGCGCCTGCCCGACAACTAGACATGGTAATGCAGTGACCTTGGCGTGTGCGCTACAGCACACGGTAGCTCTGACGTCACAAGATAACAGAGCAGCTGCGACCTGCGTAAAGTACTTGGAAGTCTAAGGACAACTATGACACGAGTGCGAGTGTTTTTGTAGTTCAATTTAATGGCTTTATGTCACTCACAAGTGACTTTGATGTTACGTACAGC
>Ga0123357_10012326_pt1 | contig 11021 bp, 5 predicted proteins | sample TergutEmb28metaG_FD_89873 | JGI IMG/M metagenome (GOLD analysis project Ga0123357, IMG submission 89873) | Embiratermes neotenicus P4 segment gut microbial communities from Petit-Saut dam, French Guiana - Emb289 P4 | ecosystem: Host-associated > Arthropoda: Insects > Digestive system > Gut ... | reverse complement strand
CCTTCTTCCTTGTAACCATCACTATTAGTCTTGGCATGCACCAACTTTGCATATACACGCTTTGCATCACGAGCCTTCTGCAGGAATATTACACAAACAGCTTCACTCCGTGCATAGCCATCAGCTGTACAAACAGCACAAATACCATATTAAGATACCTCCTGCTGTTCAGCCAGTTACACAGAACCTCAACTGAGTGACGGAGGCATTGAAGATTATCTGCTTCTGAGGTGTGATGCCATGACTTATTTTAGACAAGTATCACCATATTGAACCTTTATCCTGCTGATGTGTAGAATATGGTGAACTCTTAATATTGCAAGCAAATGGGGGTGGGGGTTGGGTTTTAACTAAACGTTTAAAAGGTTTAGGAAACTGTTGCTTTGTTTTTCTTGAAATTTTACCCTGTGCCACACAGATGGCAGCAGCAGTAACTTCCTCTTAAATGCAAGATTTCTAGTAGAAGTGTTGCTAATAATTCAACGTAATATTTGAACATCCTAAACACACATGTGCACTGTACTAGTTCAGAATATTTTATGACTTACTCCACATTTTAAAGTCATGCAACATGTCCTTCCCATCACAATTACATTGATTATTATCATCCTGTAAATACCTGGAAAGCAGTTAAAATTATAAAGCTACACACAGCACAAATTTCACCAACGTCCTCTCACTTCCCAACCCTTTAGGTCCAAATATTCCCATCAGCACACAGTTCTGCAACACCTGCAGTCTATATCCTACCTATACATATAAAACAAGACCAAGTTTACACCAGACACATTAAAATAACAATGTACATGTCACATCTTACAGACGAAAGGTGCTTACCATCCCTGTCAAAGGACCTGCAGAGGCCTTGGCGGCTGAGGACACCGAGACGGAATATTTGGAGAGAAATATATGGATGAAGACAGAGATTGCTAGCTCCTACAATGGCAGAGTCACACAACCCACCGCACATTGCTCTATATGCATGATCAATTGCGAACAATGAAGACGAGCATGCCGTATCCACCGTATAACTGGGACCTGAAACCAGATAAAGTTCAAGGTCACACCTGTATATCAGCAAACAAACGAACTCGCTACATATTTCAGTATGAAGTAACGTGAATTTTCAGACCAGTAACAATGCTTGTAAACATTCGTAGAAAAACGTGTCTTAGTGTTTTAAATTCCCTGTGCTTGTATCAGTTCAAATATCCATCCATGCCGCTATTCAGATTTGTGCATTTAACTGAATATTTATGATGTCATAATACAAATCAGCACTTCCTCTCCAACTATGCAGATTACATTCTTGGAAAGCTGTCATAAGATATTTAATGTGCTCCATGACCATGTATTGCAGAATATTGTGTGGGAACATCCCACATGTTCAGAAATGGTCCTTTCCTGGCAACGTCCACCAAGCCAAGTCAAGCCAAAGGGCTAACTGAGGGAGGAGAGTTGACGTCCCTCGATCTGTTTAGCCATTCTTCGTTTGATAGCATTGTGGGGTTCGATAACAGACACCTTTATCTTTAAATAGGGAACGTGTTTATTTTAAGAATTTTAAGTCAGGCTGAAGGCCTTGACTGAGCTCAATAAATACTGGTGCATAAGCAGCACTAAACTTAGTTCCAGGGGGGAGGGGAGTACTTTGGTTAGCTGCCTGTGTTTTGAATTCAGACTGGCAAAGCAAACTGGAGATAAACATTTGTTCGTAGGCACAACGGTGAAGGCATCGTGCCTGGCGGGTAAGGTGGGAGGGAAGGTTGTTGGGTGTGGGCCGTGCCGCAACTTAGCATTATTTACCCTGGCAATTGATTTACAACTGAGGAAAAATCATAGAAGAACCTAATATAGAGCATCCAAAAGGTGTTCAGCTGATCAGTGCTAAGCACGATTAGTCAACTTGGTCATTCTGCGGTAACGTTGACTGCCCTGTTGAACATTGCCGCACATTGCTTCCCCGTCAGGTGTCGGGGGTCAACCCTCAGTCGGCGTAGGTGTCTCCAGAGTTGCCGAAATATGGGTTTCTTCACTTCACCTAACTTTGGGTCGAAGCTCGCAGTTAGAGATTTGATGTGGTCAACAAAGAGTTGAACACACAGATCCTCGAAATTCTGCCTCTCACTAATTTACTAGGGAGCTCACATGGCAAGGCGAAGACACTTACATTGTAAACTTGCAGCTTCTGTAGGTAGGTGCAGGCAGCAAACCTTTACGCGGGGCATGCATAAACCATCATATGGCGGTTCAGCTGCTTGTAATACAGGACTCCATTCCTGATGGAGAGATCACTTCAATTTTTCAGAAGTTTCCCAGTGTATCCATCCTTTGAGCAGTTTTCGTTCTGACCTGGTCGATGTGAGGCAACAAGATGAGTCGTGTATGTGGGATCAATCCAAAATAACGAGTTGTGCCGACCCATTGGACTGGCTACCCGAAAAGTGTTAATGGTCTGGACTTGTTGTAGCGCCGTCCGGCCCTTGCGACGATTATCGTGGTGTTCTTCGAGACTTTAATGACAATTCTCCATACCGTCAGCTACCATTGTAGGTAGATGAGGTAGATTCAAGGTAGTTGCCTTTGGACTACGGAATGTGGCACTGATGGCTATGTCGTTCGCGTAGAGAGCCAATTCGACGTGGTGCGAGGGGGTAGGCATATCGTTGACATACAGACTGACAAGGACACGGGAGATCAAATCACACAGCTCTGCCCAAACCCGTATGACACGAAGAGATGACGTGGCCGTCTGGATTGACGCTTCTAACTTCCGAACACGAAGGTATGCTGAGATTTTTTGGACCATATACGATGGGAAATTTAGAATTCTTACCTTGGAAAAGAGGTCATCGACTTAGTTGGAATCAAAGGCTTTGGCCACGTCGAGGAAAACCAAAACTGTTAGCCTCTTTTCAGCAAAGTTCCTGGTTATTTAGTCAAAAAGGAGGGTTAACTGCAAGGACATGCCATGCCTGCTCGAACTCAAACTGTTTGACTCGCACCTGCTCACGCTCGCTTAATACATTTTGGACCCGGTTTAATTGGATCTTTTCAAATAGTTTACCAATCATGTCCAACAGACTAAGGGACCGATAGGATGAAGGCAGTTTAAGTATGGAGATTTCCCTTCCGTACGCTCACACTGTCGGAAAATGATGGGTTTGGAGAACTGCTTTGAAAATCCGGACGACATGCGATACTGCTCAATGAGGAAGAAGATCCAAGGCCGTCTGCGTAATTCCATTTAGACCCAGAGCCCTTGCGAACTTTAGCCCCTGATGGCTTCGTGATCCTCATCAGGGTTGGTTAGCTTAGGTTTGTTGGCAAGGGTAAAGAAGTAGGAAATCAGCCCCACCATAACCATCTCATTAATTGCCGGGACCGAAGAAACTGTTATCGGCTGAAACTGAGCCACGGGGATATTGAGTAGGCACTCTTCTCACCCCATTGGTTATCCTCCACACCCATTAGTCTTAAGGATAAAGGGATTCAGTTGTCGCACACCACCAGTTCTTCCTCCACACATTCACCTGGCAGGTTACTGATCTTCACAGCCGTGTGATATCAGCTCTTAGAGTGGGATCCCTGGTGACCTGCCTCTGCCTCCACCGCCAGTTCTTCAGGCATAACTCATCATGAATACTAGCAGGTATCGAACACATTGGGTCGTCACGTTGCCGACTCATCAGTGTGGAAGCCACCAGAGCCTTCATAACGGCGCCGAACAGGGTCTCAACGTACGTGTCGATTGCTACCTTGTATAAATCCGGTTTGATCGGAATTTCGTCTTCCAGGCAGGCCTGGAATTTGGCCCAGTAATTGTGTCTGAGGTCAGGGCGATCAGGTGGGTGTAGAAAGATGAACGACACTTAGTGTTGATAATTAAAGGAAGGGGATCCGTACTCGGTGCAGAACAATAGGTCAGATGCAATGGATAAAGAAGGTCTTTGGCAAAAACGATATCAAAGATATCGGGAGCAGCCGATGAGTTGCATGGATTGGTGGTTAATGTGTCCGGTCGATATAATCATGTAGTTTTCCCAGTCTCATACAACCTGGCAACATCATTAACCAGGTACCGGTCGTCATTTCCCGACCACTCCTACAAGCTCTGCCTACAAACAAATCGCACAGCAGGCAGTCCAACAGTAGCACTGGATAATAGTCGAACTCTCTAGGCTTACTGCAGGAGAAACATTAAGCGGGCAGTCTCTCGTCGCTTTACTCTGGAGTAAGTTGTTGTTTGGCTCAGTGAACTGAGTAGATAAAGGAGCAGAGAGAAGGAGGGCACATTTTATCGGCGTGTTACCTCAAACCAAAAGTGGATAAGAGAGAGTATTCAAGTGAAAGGAGAGCTTCTGCTGTAGGCGCAATGCTGAAGCAGGGGCTAAAATTTATTAATTTCGTGTCTAACACCAAGTTTCCCCAAAATTTCTTCTGCAGCTGGGGAAAGCAGTGGTGGTTGGCATGAAGAAGACCATTGCTCTCTCCAATGTTATAGCTACGATCGTTTCAGCCCTCAAGCATCAGAGTGAAGTTGAGAGTGAGGGTCTGACCTTCCGCGAATCTTCGAAGATCCCCTTGAACAAAAAGGATGCTGAAGCTGAAGCTGAAGAGCTCCCTTATGCTGCAATGCTAGCTGGGCAAACCGGGATTCAACAGCCAAAAGGGCCTATAAACTCCCTGGCAAGGATCCAGATCAATCTGAACCCGCAGCCTCTAGGCGCATGTTGCTCATAGACATATCTGAGCCTCTGTGTGGCATGCCTGACGGCACCACTTTAAGCGCACGAGTGGCTACTTAAAGTGTCGCTCCTGCTGGTGAGTGGCAAAGAAGAACCCAATTTTCAACTAGGGGGCCAGAGACAAGTGTGGCTTTTGTCATGAGCACGTGCCTCGTGTCACAGCGGGTTCTAAGCCCAGATAAGGGTAAGAGGACGATGCTTGTCCCAAGAACCTCTGACGGCTTCAGAGCCACAGTCGGCGCACTACGATCCATTTATGGGAGCAACGATGTGATATTGCACACCTCCCTTCCGAAGGATAGTTGTCTACTTCTACTGGACAAGAAACTGGGCAGACAAACTTCTGAAGAAGTCGTCCTTGCGGAGTTGGGGACTATGGGGATGTGTATGCAGGGAGTCTTGCAACACCACTAGCGCGACATGACTAGTAAGCCTCCAAGGCCCGCCACCTAACCCTGAACATTAGTGTGTCGATAGCGAAAGGACGATAATTAGAAATCCGCGTTCTGAACGAAATCTGCGGTCTGCGATTGTCGGTGGAGGTATGCATCGCTTTAAAAAGCACTCTGAGTACTACTGTCAACGCTTCGGCCATACGCAGCGCTACTGTGGTTATGCATCCCGGTGTGTTGTTTTGGTGAGACTCGCCTCTCGGGAGGAATGCTCTATCTCAGAGCAGCAACTTACCTGCTGCAGCTGTGGAGGAAACCACACTGCCTACTGCCGGGGCTAAGTGAAGTGGAAGTATGCTAAGGTAGCGCTTGCTAAGCGGACATATCTTGAACGCAGTAAGAGGGGCGAAGCACCCAGCCCTCCTGCCGCACCGAAAGTGAACCGAGCGGAGTCATCCGCCAAACAGGAATCTGGGACCTGTTTGGAAACTTATTGTCATTGTGGGCCTTATTGTCAAGGATACACCCCAGCCGTTCCCCACCCCACTCCCGGCCCGGTCATTTCATTCCTACACGGAGTGAAGTGAAAAACATCAGTAAGATAGACAAGACTGAAAAGACAGCACCTTAAGTCATGGTAGCCCTAAACAAGACCCAATGTATAAGACGAAGAAAATCCTTCGCAATTCAAAACAAAGGACCTGGTTGCCCCAACCCTACACAAACAGTCACCCATCGGAGAGATCTCCGATCTTCTAGACAACCTCCCCCTTAACGCATGTGTGGAGTTCACTCGCAGGATCTTCGCATTTGTCCGAACCCTCCCTTCAGGACCAAATCTTTTGCGGGCTGTCCTTAAAAAATTGTCCTCTTTGTAGCTGAGTATGGCAGCACGGCACGGAGGGTCGACAGGGACTAAAGCCTTGTTGTTGGCCTGCTGGAATGCCAACAGTGTCCACGGCTGGAAGCTGGAACTGGATTATATCCTAGGGCAACACTGGATCAACGTATGCCTGTTTGCCTAGACTCACCTCAAGTCTGGTAAAGCTTTTCTGATTGCAAACTATGTTGTTCACCGTACCGACCGGTTAACTGAAGGAGGAGGAAGAGATTACTGGTCCGCCGCGGTATTTATCACAACGCTGTGACCTTCCAAGTTCCAAATCATCTGGGGTCTACTGCCATCCAGGAGAGGTTGATCAGTAAACCAGTGAAAGTACTGGCGGTTTACCCATCACCCTCACGGTCCCTGATTGCTTAGGAATTGTCTGTCTGCCTTGATGGCGGTCTTCCCATCCTCTTGGAGGGTGACGTGAATGCCAAAAACTCGACTGGAAATCCAGGCTGATCATGCTAAGGGGTAGACTCATGTGTGACTAAACCGACGAGAATTCTGGTCTGATCTATGGGCCAACACACCTACCACGGTACCTTGTAACCCATTTCACAACTCTGATGTTATAGACAACGTTAGGAAGAAATAACAAGTCACCCTAGTGTATCTGATCACCTACTCAGCGCTCAGCTCGGATCATGTACCTATATTGACACGCGATGTCGATCATACTTCCTCAACCCCCTAGACCACCCAGACTTAAGAACGAGTGACTGATCCAAGTTCCAGACTTACCTGAAACCTGGGCTCCAATCGTACACTGGCCCCTCGAATGATGTGGATATTGACGCGTGTGTTAAGGAAAAGTAAAGAGCTATCTCAAAAGCGCTGGCACAGTCCACTCTAAAGTGTCGCTCACGTGATGACACACGGCCCTCCTTTCCGGCTCGTATCCAGAATGAAATTCGCCGAAAAGAAGGCAGCGACAAATCTCTAGGCACCACGATCTAAAATCTAAGATCAATCTCCTACAGAGGTCGGTGACCAACAAGCTCAGAGAGTGGAAGAATGATCAGTTAAGCTTACAGCTGGAAATCTTTGATCGAGAAGGCCAGTCGCTGTGGAACATAACTAGATGGGTGATGAGAATTCCCTCTCCGTCACGTCTCCTGGTCACACCAATAGGACTTCCTCTCTCAGACTTTGGAAAGCTGAAACACTTGGGGACATTTCGGGGTCCTGATTCTGCCGGTAAAAGATCCGTAGGTCCCAGCACTCATTGAGGTGGATAATGAAACGATGCGAACAAAGTCGCTTGCTCCCGCAAGTGAGTGTAAGCTAACCAACCCCACGGAGGTTCAACACACCGTACATGGTTTCAAAGTCGGCAATGCACCAGGTCCAAATGGTGTACCAAATAGGGCATTGAAACGTCTTCCACTAAGTGCCTTCTCCATCCTCCTAGTGTTCTTCAACGTGATATTTCGAATCCAGTAATTTACGCTAGCTTTGAAACAAGCCCGCGTGTTTTCCATCCTGAAACCCAGGAAGGATCTGCCATTGCCCTCGTCTTATCGACCCCAAAGTCTGCTAGACATGACTGGCAAGCTGTTAGAGAAAATCCTACTTACTGGGATTCTACGCCAAATGGCTGTGGGCAACAGCGCGATGGGCAGTTTGGGTTCATACTCAAATACAACACTGAGCTACATCTCAGCCAGCTCGTTGAAAGAGCGTCCAGGAAATATGGCGAGAAGAGGCTAACAGCGCAGTTTTTCTTGATGTGGCTAAGGCCTCCGACACTGAACGGGTGGACGGTCTCCTCTACAAACTTACAGTCCTTAATTTTCCCTCGAAACTTGTCAAAACCGTATCTTCCTACTTAAATAGTCGTTCGTTTGAAGCTTCCTTCCAAACAGCCACATCAACCTGTCGTCGCTTGCGGTCTGGCAGAACTGAGGATGGAATAATTTCACCCGTCCTATTCAATCTGTATGTGAATGACAAGCATTCGAATTCCTCCCATTTAAAGTTGGCTTTCTACATGTACAACACGGCTCCCATAGCCACTTCCTGTCAGCCAGCTCTGCTCGTCAATAACTTGGAAATCTCTGAGATATTCTACTCAAAGTTAGTTGAATTAGGGAACTCCTTAGATACGCAGTTTGGCAGACATTTAACTGGCCAAGTGTTGACCTGGTTCTCCCAAAGCAAGGAGATCAGAATCGACCTCTCTTGGCAACCCACAAGACGGCCATGTGAACAAAGTGAATCGTGCCCAACTAGCACTTTTCCACTTCCCAAACTGTGGTTCATCCCTGCTTTTCCCTGAGTTGTAAAGCAAATGTCAGGGTACAACTTGCAAAGACGGACCATGGCCTGCACTCTTCCCATTTGAGGTTTCACCATGACTCAATCTATCTTTAACTTTACATATGACCACTATGTGTTCGAATCCCTGAAAGCTTTCCAACCAAAGCAATGTCCCCTACAACGCCTATTGCATCTTGAGCAATGGTCCTCAGGTTGACCATTTCAAGGTCTTCAGCTGTGAAAGGAAATCATTAGGATAAGCGCAATCCTAGTTAAAATTTAAGTTTTCTGTTACCAAGTCCAGCAATGTGGTCAACACAGGAGTGGCTAAAGAGGTCAAGGTACGTCAACATGTGCTTTCACGCAAGTCTCTGCCCTCAGTTAAATCTCTGGTTGGTTGAAAAGTTGGTTGACTGATACTTCTAGCAGCATTCACTGTTCATCAGAGGAATAAGAGCATTCTCTGCTTGTTGAAAGAGTAGGTTTTATCTGCTATCAGAAGGAGTATCATTATTAGACAGAAAAAACCATGCTGCTCGGCACAAAAGGGAGATGCGATGGAGGGCTATACCAGGCATTCACAGCTCAGTCATCAGGTTAACAGCTAGGCGCAACCAGCCCTGACTGAGCTAGCAATGCGATGGTTCCTAATGGAGCTGACAACTGTCGAGCTCTCCGCCATGCATCATCTGAGCATCTCCGGCCTACTGGCTATACACGCAGCATTGACTGGTCTACAGAAAACTGGACCACACTGCTGGAGTGAGACCTGCAGCTGGTGCAATTAAAGCATGGCTTCTAGCCGCAGCACACAAACAGACTTCTGTACAACTAAGACTTTAATAAATATTGTTTACTGCAGTTGTTAATCAATAACAGCCTACCGTGCAGTAACCCACAGTCATATACTTTTATGATACACCAACAAATACACATTTATATGTATGTTCAGTCACATATTGTTATTCTTCACCAATATATTTCAGTCACTGCTTTGACCATCATCAGAATGGCTTATTACAAGAATAAAATCTATATACAAATAATTGTTCAAAAATATATGATGTTACACTTGCTCAGTAAACCACATATTACACGTGATTCATAAATCAAATGTACCGCTAAGTGGTTTTATTATTTATTTTTGTACACTTGTTTGTGTATTGACGATATTCTTATCATAAGCCACTTGTGTATGGTCACAGGAGTGACCGAAACATGTTGGTGAAGAACAATACTATCTGATCGAACATTTTTTCATACATTCCACATTCCCAGCATTAATTAGAACCATAAAACTTACAAACAACCAACACATGCACTTTGATTTTATGACATACTCTAATTCATATTTTCAGCAACATGTTTCGGCCAGCAATCCAGCCATCTTCTGGTTGATGTTTTTTGATACAAGAATACAAATGCACTTAAATTTGTCATTATTACTTCATAATATTAAAAATATAGTTTCGCTTGAAATTTTCTTTTGAATAATAATGTGAAGTAATATAGAAAATACTGGATAATTCTAGCATAGTGGAATTTAAATTATACAGTGTTTGTGGAGTGATTGATAAGGTAGTTATATGGTGATGTGTAATCTCATCCATTTTGTGGCAATGAAATTTACACACACACATACACATACACACACAAACACACACACACTCTTTTATATTCAGCTTAAAAATGGCTTCTAAGAGCCAACACATGTTGCTATAAATTCTTAAATTAATAAAGGTGTGTTAGACTATATTTAATTACACTATTTAATTATTAGTTAAAGCTATACTTTACTTACAGGGCCAAATAAAGTTTTGCCCATATTTTCTACATTCTTTTATCTGGTTCAGATGTAATATGGTACAGAAGGTGCCCACAAATATTCACTGATGACTGTGAGTTTCAGTGAAATCAACACAATAAAAATCATACTTGATCAGTGGGTGTACACAAATTGCTACACACACACTCCACATTTATTGTCTTATTTAGATGACATTTGGTTTAATAGATATGCACAAAATGCTGTTCAGATCTGAGTGTTTCTTCAAAATCAGTGTATGGGAAGCTGTAATTTTGCTACAGGCCTAAATTAAATTACATTTACACATTCCACAAGAAAACAGGACTTTTAAAGTAAAGAATGCCACAACACACAGTCCAACATTTGTAACCCTGATCTTAAAATAATCCGTAAGTATGGCAGTTCTGTGCACAGATTATAAATGTTTATGTGTTAAAAAATAATGATTCCTTAATAGAATAAACTGACTTGTTTATCAACTTTTATTGGCTAATGCTGTGGTGCATGTGAACAGTAAAGCTGACTGAACTTTGTTTTGTATGATTTTATTTGTAATGCAAAAGCCCACCAAATTCTCCTTTGTAACAGCATGTTAAATATTCCACATTCTCAGACAATAAACATTAAAGATCAAGTTGAATGCATTACAAATTTTTACAAATTTTAACAACTTCAGGTTGTTATATCCACACTTCATCTTACCGTGTGTGCCAAGCCAGTAAGACAGACGGTTGGAGAACATGGCTGGACAACAACCGGTGAGCCCAAGTCCATCGTTCTGTACCTTCTCATAAAACACAGCGCACTGTGACTCACATAGAAATGAAGCAATGAAAACTCCTGTATTCTGCCCTCTTAGAAGACAGGGATTGACACCTTAACATAAAAATTCATTCATGTTTATAAACTGTTCTGCTGCTCACCCT
>Ga0123357_10012325_pt1 | contig 11021 bp, 10 predicted proteins | sample TergutEmb28metaG_FD_89873 | JGI IMG/M metagenome (GOLD analysis project Ga0123357, IMG submission 89873) | Embiratermes neotenicus P4 segment gut microbial communities from Petit-Saut dam, French Guiana - Emb289 P4 | ecosystem: Host-associated > Arthropoda: Insects > Digestive system > Gut ... | reverse complement strand
TTTTCGTGTTGAAATTGTTATGCAAAATCTGTCGAACAGTTTCCCTGTCAATGTTAATTAACTCATCAAATGCTGGAATACGCAGGCGACGATTTTTTCGAAAAATTTCACCGACTTTTTCGATGTTAGCGCCTGTTTCTGCTGTGCTGAGACGACAGGGACGCTGTTCTCTCCGATCTCTTTCCTTACCTCCTTAAACCTTTCAAACCACGATATGGATACTCACCAACATAGAATTTCTCAACAAATATCCTACGTTTCTGTAACGGATTTTCCAAGCTTGACACAAAATTTCACGTTGACGCGTTGCTCCACATTGACACTTAGCACCATTCCGATGGAAAACAAAAACATGATCCACTTCAAGCGAAGGGTTGAGCACTACAGTACTAGTGATTAGCTGCAGCAGTAAAGATAGTAAGAAATGGATGTTATAGATATTGTTTGTCTCAAGTAACAAATTGTTGTTTATTCTGGAACATGGATCTCGAGAAAGAAACTGACAGAAAATGTTGGATTTGCACGAGATCAAAACTGTTTTCTCTTTGAAATTTGGTACTCCATAGATATGAAACCTGGAAGTGCAAAGAATATACACATGTGTATAATTCTTCAATGGTTTGTGCCTGAAATGTGGGGGGGGGGTATGGTTGGAAGTTCTGTCTTTTAAAAAATTATGGTGGATGTATGTGTTTACTTGGAAGTTTGGAGAGATTTTTTTTTAATATTTTCCTCAGAAATGTAGTTCGATATGTACATTGAAACTGAGAGCAGGGACTTGGTTTATGGGTATCTCCTGTGTACATATCTAACCCCATTGACGTACTAGGTGCCATTTACTGGCTTACACATGCGTCCATTTAAACTGTACAAAATTAACTCATAATCTGTAAATAAAGCGGAGTTGTAAGTGTTACATTAATTAAATGCTGTTACTCACATCACAGGGAACACATATGTACAAATGCATGCTGCAACTGAGTCAGAGTTGTTGGAATACAAGCATGTGTTACGTTGGGTAGAGGGGGACTTCATCATTTCTGAAAACCTGGCAGTTGGTCATGAAGCCACACCTGACACTCAGCTCCCCAGAGATGTATTCGGTTTGCGTGTCTTGCATCGCACTACCATAAAGGGAACTCTGCCACCGGCCAAGTGACATTCCAGGTTCAGTGTGTGTTGTTTTGCTAATTGTTACATTCGTTCTTAAAATATAACACAAATGTATGTTGCATATGTTCACAACATGCGTATTTGTACATAATGTTTTGTAGTAAATACGTAACAGATGTACGTTTCAATGAATACAAAACACTTCAGTTATTTCTTATTGTACCCTTTTATTGCATGATTCCCCACCCCGCAAAATAAAAAAAGTATTTATGTCATACAGGGCATAATTATTATGCGGAAATAAATAATGTACAATATCCAGAGGTTACGTGATAATAAAATGTGTACCTGTTTGTATGTGTTAGTTTGAGACAACTTTACCTGCCGAATGCAGTTACAGGCAAGCATCACATTTCACAAAATAAACTTATCCAGTTATTTTCTAACCACTGTTAGCTGACATCTACACACATATTCCACTGCATGTCACCAGTTGGTGTATGAGAGTTTTGTTTATTTCAGATGCATACACATATACTTTTTTGCGATAAAAAATGACTTATACAAGCTTTCTCTCACAAACTGATTGATGTGTACGGTATTTCCTAAAGGCTGTCTTTGGCTACCGAATCTTCTCAAGTGCACAGCATTTTGCCACATCACTACACAGTCTGAACAGAAACAGCAGAATCACAGAATGCCTCTTGTTCGTGTAGTTTTATTGGGAAGTGAGCTGTTGTCAGAGTTAATCACTTCGCTTTGATTGAATCTTAAGGGATTTTTGTGAATTTTAATGACAGTGAGATTGTTTTTGTGTATCATATAGAAATTGAAGTTGCTTTTCTGTATCACATGGATTGTTGGGTTTCTTTTTGTATCACATAGACAGTGCGGTTGCTTTTGTGTATCATATTGACAGGGAGGTTGTTTTTGTGTATGATATTGACTGTTAGGTTGCTTTTGTGTATCATATTGACAGTGAGGTTGCTTTTTTGTATCATATGTATAGTTAGGTTGTTTTTGTGTATCACATAGGCAGTGAGGTTGCTTTTGTGTATCATATAGGTAGTGAGGTTGGTTTTGTGTATCATGTAGACTGTTAAGTTGTTTTGTGTATCATATTGCCTGTGAGGTTTCTTTTGTGGATCATATTGATAGTTAGGTTGCTTTTGTGTAGCATATTGACAGTGAGGTTGCTTTTGTATATCATATTGACATTGAGGTTGCTTTTGTGTATTGTATTGACAGTGAGGTTGCTTTTGTGTGTCTTATTGACAGTGAGACTATATTTGTGTATCATATTGATTCTTAGGTTGCTTTTGCGTATCATATTGGCAATGCAGTTGCTTTTGTGTATCATATTTACAATGAGGTTGTTTTTTTGTATATCATATTGACATTGAGGTTGCTTTTGTGTATCATATTGACAATGAGGTTGATTTTGTATGTCTTATTGACAGTGAGGTTATTTTTGTATATCATATTGACTGTATTGTTGCTTTTGTGTATCATATTGACAGTGAGGTTGTTTTGTATATCATATTGACAGTGAGGTTGCTTCCTAAACCTTATATATTGTTTATACAACTTAATGCTTTAGTTATTGGCTAAGAATATCACTCAACTACATTGATTGAACATTATTATTATTGCTGCCAGCCTCACCGCCGTCTCCATCACCGCGACCTCCATCGTCTAAACCTCCCCTGCCTCCGCTGTCAACATGTTCAACTACGGAGCCGGTTCCTTTAATGAAGACTGTTTCCGAGCACTACAATGGAGTTGCCGTAGAGGCTGCTGCCGATGAAGTCTTCTAGCCTCCATCTGCCGCGGTCGCCTCTGCCGTCGCGGCTGTCCCTACCGCCACGACCGCCACACCCTTCGCCATTTCTTATTTCATCAACACAATAAAACAGAACAATAAGCACTGTGTAGCTAAGCCTCACAAAATCCAACTTCAGTTCACAGGTCATCCACAAATTATCCCAGTCAATATCTGGGTTCAGTTAACGTTGCTAAAAAACGAAAAGTGTGCAATATATTGAGTGGCTGTTGGGAAAGATAATCAGTCCTGTTTTCATGGACCATTGAATGTCTCAATATATCACATTAGCCACACTAATTCTGGGGTTAAATGAAAAGATTTGTGATTGATAGTCTTTACATTGTCCAGGTGACATCATAACGCTATTTGTCAAACATTTTAATATATATTTACCCACTGGGTGGGAAGATTCAAATATCCAGTACATTTACCTGCCACTTCGGATGCAATTACACTTCATTCAACCATTGTGTATGATATGAGGTTGTTCAATGTGGAACACAAGAAGGTGAGATTTAGACACAAATTATTCTATGTAAAAATGTAGACATCTCAGCTGTTATGAAGATTACACCCCTGATGTTTGAACTTCCGGAAAAGCTGAGGATTATTGAGAGTGTTAAATTGAAGGAAAATTGTATGTTTTATCCTACGAAATGCGTGCTACATGCACAGCTATGTGTAGACTGCCAGTTGTTGCTGTACAGTTAATAACGTAATGTTCAAGGAAATTTAGAAAGTTTTTTGTTTCGGGTCTAATCGCAATAATAACGGCCATTGCTGAAGCATTATTTGTGGAAAGAGAGAGAGAGACAGAGAGAGAGACTTGAAACATGAACACTGTTCACAGCAGTACAGTTTCAGACATGTATTTATACCTATGAACTGATATTGGCAACAGGCAGTCTTATAGAATTTGAATTTACACTATGAAGATGTTTCAAGTTAGACTTTCTAATTCTACCTTCTACGAAATGTTCTGGAATCTGTCAATTTTTGTGCATCACAACTTCGAAATAAATATTGCTCCAATAATATAACCTATAATTCCTATAACGGAATAATTCTGCGCTTGTTTCCAGGCTTAGATTTAGGTTTTCTGTTGGATATCCCTTTCATGTTTCTCCTTACTGGTGCTGTGTTTAGGCAGCCGTTAAAGCTCAGTTTGGGAATACATATCCTGGGATAGTTGGTTTTGAATTTAGAGTTGTATGTTGATGTGTCGATACATTTGTTAACTGTTGTTGTGTTGACAACCTGCGGCAGTAACACAGCACACATTTACACACAAACTGTATGTTGATGTGTTGATACATTTGTTAACTGCAGTTGGGTTGACACCCTGCGGCAGTAACACAGTACATACTTATACACAAACTGTTTGTTGATGTGTTGATACATTTGTTAAATGCAGTTGGTTTGACACCCTGCGGCACTAACACAGTACTCATTTAAACACAAACTATAGATAGAACAATACAATTAATTTGGGACCAGTGCGGACCGTGCCCCATTTTTGCGAATTATACCCTGGAATTTGCCTTACAACTGAGGAAAAAGCACAGAAAATCCTCACTTAATGTAGACGAAGAGTGCCAGCTGGCCCGGTGTAATCAAATATGCAGAACAGAACACATATAGCAATAAGACTACATAAACAAATATTAAAACTACTTAACTTACATAATAAAACAAATATATACAAAACCATCTATATATATTCTAATAATGTTAGGCAAAGTGTTACTAAGATCTTCACAACACTTCACTGCACATTTCGACACTTAACTTCGTCTCATTTAAACTTCATCCATCTACACTTCACTACACTCTCATTTGGTTTAAATCCATTTCAAATTCCTACCGGTCCATTTCACCTCACATAACTACACTTCCCTTCACTTCACTTCTCTTCACTGCACTTTTAGATTATTTTCGCCACATTTCTATCCCTTTCATTTCAACCCGTTTGTAATTGTTTTCCTAAAGCTGTTTCTGAAAATCTTAGGTTTACAAGGGAAAGCCCTAACTCTTCAGCGGTTAGTTGGTTCCAATTTTTATGGTCCTATTTATAGAGGAATAATTTCCGATAACCATTCTTTGCTTCCAGTCCCTAATTTTCTGAACATGATCAACCCCACTCAAACAGTAAGCCCTTCTCACCCTGTCACATATAGCTTCCCAAGACCTTTCCCCACAGAAAGCTTTAAAATTGCACGCTGAGCCAAGGTTTCCCAGTCAAAATCCTTTATATGAATTTTATATTGAGCAGCTTTCTGCTGTATTTGGGCCAGCGCATTTATCTGTCCTCTGCACTGATCGCAGTATGCAGACCCATATTCAAGAGTAGGACATACCAATGGCAAGAAGGTTAAACATTTTGTGTTCTTGGTTTCTTTTTTGAAAACACGCATTTCAAAGTGAAGTGCCTTCCAAGCTTTTAGTGCTGTTTAATTTGCTAGGTTCACCCAGTTCAGATCAGTTCCAAAGATTTTACCCTATTGTTTACAACTGCTTCCTTCAAGAATTTTTTGTCACCAAGAGAGTAACCCATTGGATTTTTAACCCGAGCGCTCGTAAATATTATTGCCTTATTTCTACCGGGATTTATTTTCATCCATTTTCTAACGCCCATTCCCCCAAAGATTTAAGATCCTTCTGGATGCTTCGTATGTAGTTTTAATTTGTAATTTTCCTATAATTTATTCAGTCATCAGCTAATAATCACACACTGGGATCGATGTTCCTACAATTATAATTTACATGCGCTATAAACCTTAGTGTGCACCAAACACTCCCTTGTGGCACACCTGAATATACTTTGATTTCCCCGATAGTTGGCCTCCTACTCTTACACTTTCTGCACGACCTACAAGCAATTCCCTTAACCAAACGTCTACCCTCGAATCCACGCCGGAAGAAATCAGTTTCGTAAACAGCCGATCATGAAGAACTAAGTTGAAAGCCTCGGAAAATCTATTATGATCTTTTCTATACCATTCCCCTCGTCCAATCAGTCTGCAATGTCCTGGCACAACGTGATGACTTGACTTTCGCATGACTATTCCGGTCTAAACCCATGCTGACTCTCATATAACCCATCACTCTTATAACAAACTTACCCTAAATATCCTGCTATAACGCGTTCCATTTGCTTGCAGACCACTGAATTTAAGCTTATGGGTCTAAAGTTTGAGAATGCCGATCAATAACCCTCTTTGTAAATAAGACACAATGTGGCTATTTTCCAGTCCCTTGTAATGGTAACATTGCTGAATGATATTCAAGTAGACTAGCTAGGTAAAGAGTAATGGCTTCCCCACTCGTTTCAGAACTTCACCAGGAAATCCTTCTGGATATATTCATATATTTGTCTCCCAAATTTTGCTATTTTTTCTAATAACCTCAGTGTTAATAATGAAGGTTTAACCTGAACTTTCTAACTTTATTTCCGAAATGTAACGATCCCAACAAAACACAGAAGCATAACAGAAATTTAAGGTGTCAGTTTTTTAGTAGTGTTCATAATGATCGTTCTGTTGTGGTCTTTGTGGGCAGGAATAATTTTAATAATAATAATTGCTAATTGCAACTGTTAGACTCATCGTAACATCACTCTATTTGTCTGTCTGTCCGCAGTGAACAGGTTACCTTGGAACGTTTGTAGATTGTTCGAAAATCTCACTTGGTAAATAATATTTCACTGAAGTCTCATAAGAACAGTTAATGTGTCACACCAGACCACTTTACATTTGTGGTATCTTCTGGCTGAATATTTCTTGTAATGGGAAAATTTCTGGGACAAATTTTGAGAGGAAATATAAACAAGTTTTTAATTTAAAGAGCTATTTCCTAAAATGTCCTGCATTTTAGTTACTTAAAGCCTTAATTCAACTCAACTATACTGCATTATGTTACTGTGTTAAAGGCAAATCAATCCCATTACAGTATTGTACAGGCCGAGAGGGTTCCAGGAGGTTGAGTCTGCAAGATTTAAAGACTGTCGGCACATGGATGTGTTAAGTTTCTCAGCCCTACGCACCGTCCACCCTTACCCCCAGGAAATATTCCTGGTACTGATTTCTGTTAGAGGCTGAGTCGACCTCAGTGCCATAGTGCGGCTTGAAAGATTATGTCAATGGAAAATTCCAATGAAAATTTCGGGAATCGAACCCGCGACCTTCCGCCTTTTATTGAAATGCTCAATATTATTATGTTAGCACTGACATATTTCCAGATCTCTATATTTCTAAGTAACCACTCAGTTTACTTACAGATAACCGAGTTACAGTTGGTGTCTGTCTGTCTGTATTTCACTGAATTTCTCTGCAGCCAGTAACGTTATTACTCTCAGTCTTATTGGGATAAATTCTAAACACGTTGAGAAATCAGGAGTCACAAATTCAGTTTTATCGTACCTACTGTCATAAGAGGAGTGTTAGGGAAGATATTTTTTTTGTGGCGTTTGTTGATATAGTGTTAAAATAATTGCAAATGCAAGGACGGATGTCAGACGGGAAATGAAAATTTCAGATGTTTGAAAATATTCTGTAAAATTTGTTGAAAAACTTTGATTTCATGTCGAGAAGCCGATGAATACCCTCAGTTTTGTGGATGTCGAATCAACTGACAATTTTATCTCAATATCAGTGTAACTACAAGCAACTGGTTCAGTATATCTGAAAGTCACCGAGAATTTGAGACAGACCAACAAATACACATGGTGTAACCAATTTTTAAAACGAAACCCGCAATTTAATTCATTTTTCATGCATTGTTCAAATCAATTCATTCAGTCGTTCATGGTGTATATAGCAGTCTATCGGCAACAACAGTCTGGATATGTGGCGCACCTAGCCTACTGTAGAATGGGTAGAGTGTCACTCATATGGGGGCATATTCACTGGTGTGTGGCCTTGCCCATTCACCAAACTTTAGCACCGAGGTTAAAGAAAGTATATAGCTACAACTCTACTCCCACTTACGGACATTATTACAACTTCTACTGTGAAACTTACATTTTAACAGCGACAAAAATGAGAATATTGTGTTTATTACTTAATTTGGTGGACCGTTTTGGTTGTTATCAGTGTGCTGACTGCCAATATATTAGGTGGGGAGGTACTTGGGAGGTAAGATACAGTGTTTTTAAAAAATTGTTATTATACAGAACGGTAGGGACAGATATATCATGTAGCGGTACGCTGTGGTTGTTATCGGTGTGCTGACTGCAGATATATCAGGCAGGGAGGTACTTGGGAGGTAAGGTACAGTTTTGGTTACACAATTGTTATTATACAGATCTGTAGGGACAGATATATCATGTAGCGGACTGCTGTGGTGCTTATCGGTGTGCTGACTGCAGATATATCAGGCAGGTAGGTACTTCGGAGGTAAGGTAGTGCGTTGGTTACAAAATTGTTATTATACAGAACGGTAGGGGCGGAAATGTCTTACCTCATTTTCCTTTAATAATAACCGCCTCTTGGTTAATATGTGTGGATGTTGCTTCATAAAGTGTTTAATTGATCCTAAGTTTTTTGTTTCTTAATTTTACCTCTTCTCTGTAATCATTTTATGTGCCCAGTGTCACTGTTGGGTATGATCACACTTAATAAGGCACGCACGCGCGCACACACACACACACACACACACACACGCCAACGGAAGAACGCAGAGTCCTCTACGTGGAAAAACTCAACTCTGACAAGAGACAGACGGACAAATTTTCATGCACCGGCCGGATATAAATCTGCAATTCTTGCAGTTGAGTACCTTTGATTTGGATATTCTGGCAATTAAGGCAAAGTGGCAATCTCTCCCAACTCGCTACCCCAAGCCAGGAAACGCATCTGCCACCCTTTCCAAGAACTCGTAGTTTAGATCGAAATAACGAGAAATGACCACTTCACACACTAACCGAATTTCTTGAGATTATGGCATTATAACCCTAACTGCCAATTAACCCTGTCCTTCAATTCACGACGCAGCAGCCTTATGAGAGCTACAGACAATATTTATTTTGTATGTCAGCATTCGTAAAATATTTCGAAAGGCTAAGGATGTGGGGTGAATTAGGCTTGAAATATTTTAGATGAGTTAATGGACATACAAATATGTAATGAGAGCTGGAAAATATCGTAACTAAAGTCTACACTGGGGGTGGAATGATCACAGTATTAGCAACAAGGTGTGACCACAGTGCGTTAAACGGTGTAACTGTGCGAGAACTCTTCAGCATGCCAAGTGTCAGACCGTGATTCGATCTTATGTAATATGTAGATTTCCTAATTTTTGATACAATAAAAGACATCGGTTTTTGGAATTGGGATGCTTTAATGTAACATCGACACACAAATTTTACATCGTGTTATCCCAAATAACAAGAATGAAATCTCCTTATATGGGGATCTGTAGAGTTTTAAAATTTGTATGAAATAAAATTCAGGAAATGTTTTTAGGCGTGTTCAAAATAATGCGAAAAAGAAAAATTAGCATTATTATGTCTGCCTGTCCGTTCCTCAGATTGTGTGAACGCACTAAAAATCCTTTCTGATTCTACAGCAGTTTCCATAAAATTTGTTTAGTAGGTTGCAAAATTTAGCAAAAATGGAAAATTGAAAAAATAAAAGATGCTTTAAATAACGACTTTTGAAAATTTATTATAACATATTTTTTACTGATTTAAATTAGAAATTCCATACAAATATTTGCAGAAAACACAAAACAAATATTTAAAGTTCAGGGGAGATTTGTGCTACTGGTAGGTGTAAAAGTGAAAGTGTTCAATCCAGTACAGACACACAGACCGCAGACAGAAACGTGTACAGTTCACTAACGAAAGAGAAACAGCAAAAAGCAATGTGTACAGTTCACTACAGACAGACAGACCGCAGACTGCAATGTGAAGAATTCAATAACGACAGAGAGACAGCAAACAGCAATGTGTACAGTTGAGTACCAATAGACAGACCGCAGACAAAAATGTGTAGATTTCAGTACCGACAGACAGACCGCAGACTGCAATGTGTAGAGTTCAATAACGACACAGAGACAGCAGATAGCAACGTGTACAGTTCAGTACCGACAGACAGACCGCAGAGAGCAATATGTAAAATTAAATACAGACAGACCTCAGACAGCAATGTGTACAGTTCATTACAGACAGACAGACAGACCGCAAACTGCAATGTGTACAATTCAGAACTCACAGACTGCAGACCAAATTTGTACAGTTCATTACTGACAGACAGAAGGCAGAAATCAATGTGCACATTTCCGTACCGACAAACAGACCGCACAGATAAATCTGTATAATTCTGTACCGACAGACCGACCGCCCGCAAAACGTGTATAGGTTAGTACCGACAGACAGACCACAGACAATAAAGGGAACAATCTAATACGGACAGACAGAACGCAGACAGCATTGTGTAGAGTTTATTACCGACAAACAGAACGCAGACAGCAATATTTATATTTAAACAACGACAGATAGAACCCAGGCATATTTTTGTACAGTTTAGTGGCAACAGACCAAAGACAGCAATGTGTAAAGGTCAGTACTGCAAAACAGACCTCAGAGAGCAATGTGTACATTTCAGTACCGACAGACAGACCGCAGACAACAAATTTTTACAGTTCAGTACTGACAGACAGACCACTTAGAGGAATGTGTACAATTCAGTACCGACAGATAGATCGCAGACAGCAAATTTTACAATTTAGTACAGACAGACCGAACGCACAGAACAATGTGTACAGTTCAGAACCTACAGACGGACCACAGACAGCAATGTTTAAAGTTCAGTACCGGCAGACAGACCGCAATCAGCAATTTGTAAATTTCAATACCGAAGTCAGTCCGCAGAAAGCAATTTTTACATATCAGTACCGACAAGCAGATCGCATACAGCAATGTGTAGAGTTCAGTACTGACAGACAGACCGACGACAGCAATGTGTACAGTTCAGTACTGACAGACAGACCGCACACAGCAATGTGTACAGTTCAGTACTGACAGACAGACCGCAGACAGCAATGTGTACAGTTCAGTACTGACAGACAGACCGCACACAGCAAT
>Ga0123357_10012321_pt1 | contig 11022 bp, 8 predicted proteins | sample TergutEmb28metaG_FD_89873 | JGI IMG/M metagenome (GOLD analysis project Ga0123357, IMG submission 89873) | Embiratermes neotenicus P4 segment gut microbial communities from Petit-Saut dam, French Guiana - Emb289 P4 | ecosystem: Host-associated > Arthropoda: Insects > Digestive system > Gut ... | reverse complement strand
CCTCAAGTTGCACTACTGCACACCTGGGCTGGTGAGGACCAGTGCAAGGTCAACCCCTTACAAAGGTACTACCTCTCCCATACCCATTGAGCCCTTATTATTATTATTATTATTATTATTATTGCATTTAGGCTTCAGCATTTCTTTGATTAAAATACAAAATTCTTCTATCTTTTTTAGAATTTACTGATTAATTTAAAGTAGTTTGTCTCAGTATCTAAAATTCTGTGTCTTGAAGGCATACAAAGGTTATGGAAATAGAACTCCATGCATTCACTGGTTTGGGAATAGATGCAGATGAGTGGGTCATCTTTCTACTTCACTGCTTGGAAGAGAGATTAATTGGATAGGAAGTTATCAAGCCACAGAACTGGTTTCTATGATGACAAAGAGGGAAATACAATCTGCTGGAAGGAAACTTAACCAAAGTCAACTAGACCATAGTCTGCTGCTTTCCCAGTTGGTTCACTCTCTTCCACTGATGAAATGCAGCAAATGAGGTTGAAGAAGAAAGGTACAGGGCAGTGGATCAGGCTGATTTTCTTCCTATGTTGTCAGGTATTTTAGAATCCAAAGTCCTATGCTAATATGAATTCAAAATCAGTCTTATTCCTTAGCTCTCACACCACTTGGAACACAGTTTTATTGGTTGTGACTGTGTCTGATTCTATACAACTACAGGCACAGTGGGAGAATTAAACATATCCAAATTCAGGCTAACAGTTCATTTTCTTTAGCAGAAATTTGACTGTATTTCAAAAGCAACATAAATTTTCGGATTTACTTGTTTGAAATTTTAGAGGTATTTTTAAAAAATAGTCAGTGAATGAAAAGTTACTTGTTCCTGATTTTGAACAGCATGCCCAAGGTTTCATGCTTGTACAGCTGGGATAACTTAATCTGTATAGTGTCTATACTACAGTCTGGACAAACTGGGGTTCGAATGCCAGGAAGGGCCAGAAATTTATTGTCTTTTCCAAAATGTCCAGAAAGGCTCTGGAGCCTAACCAGCCACCTATTTATTGAGTACTGGCATTCTTTCTCGGATGTAATACAGAAGGAGCATGAAGTTAACCATTCACCCTTATCTAGTGCTGAAGTTAAAAATCAGTAGAACTATCTGTGCACACCTATATGCCTTCATGGCATGCATGAGGACAAATTTACCTGTATCTTTTTATTTGTTCGAAGCCACAGATATTCTTCAAAAATATTCATTACATGAAGTCTGTTTCCTTCTGATTTTGGACAAGAAGGCCAGGGTTCAGTTTCCAGTAAGATGTACTGGAATTTTTCTCTACATTACTGTGTCCAGAATGACCTGGAATTCATGCAGGCTTGTAGCATGTGAATACTAGTTGTTATCCTTAGAAGGAAATGTTTTCGGTCATACAGCTGACTGCTTATTTCCATTTAGGACCACAATGATAAACTGTCATGGCTTTACCTCTTTCTGCTTTATATGCTGTCATGGCACATTGTTTTTCACAGGAAAAATTCAGAATTTTTTTCCCCCTGCTTTACTAATTTGACAGAATAAATTCTACACTCTGTTAAAACAGAATAATAAAAACTTCAGTAAATGGAGGAAATGTTGAAGATTCTGTCACATACTCTTCAGTACTTCACAGGAAAGGGATGTTAAGTCCATGAAATTTGTTGTGCCTATTACTACTATGAAGTATTCTTGAGATTAAAACAGATTAAATCCCCTCCATTTGTTTAAGATTTGAAAGACTGGTATGTATTTGATTACTATACTGACACCACAGAAAGAAGTCCTATGGATGGCAGTCCAACACTTTTCACTGTCCCTACTGTTGTATTCTACCAACCCCCACAGCATTTGTTACAAATGAAAGTTGTCATTATAGAAGTGAAAGCCGTCATTACATGTGTATGAACAGAACTTCTAAGTGACTGGAAATGAATACAAAGAACTATGCTGGAGGGAGAAGTGTATTGCCTCAAGGGAGATGTAGAGGGAGTTGGTTTGCTTTTTTTTCTGTTGTCTCAGTATAGTAATGGAAAGAAAATATAACTTGTATTGTTGGGCTGCCAGGGTGGATACATGTAATCATTAAAACCAGGCATACTATTTCCTCCTGGGTCCTATTAAGATTATAAGTTCTTGAGGTTCATAGATCAATGAATAAAAGAGAATCTACACAGAATTACAAGGATGTAAGCAGGGGTGTGCTGGATCTGATTTGCACTGCTCAGCCAAACAAGTACATACGCACTTAAAACATTAAAAAGTAGCATGGATCACATGTATCAGAGTCATGTGCTACACAGCAAAGCATGCATTAACACAAACATGCAGCGAAGAAACTATAACAGTCTATTTCTTTCTGGAAAGTGTGCTGTTAAAATATGATAGATGGACATGAGAACTGGTACTTAAAATTTTGTCTGCACACCCCTGGATATCACTGGTGAACTGAATCTGTAAATCCAAGAGATGTTTTAATTATGGATAATATTGATGCAACTTCCATAACAGAACTCAAATTTTAATGACCAAAGGACAGTTTTGACTTGACATTCTTTTTATGTGCACTTTGGAGAGCACACGTGCAGTATTTCTAGTTTAAAATGTTGGACTAAACTTTTTGGATGTGTATTCTTACATGTGCAGTGCCCCAATGTGCACAGCAAGTGTTACCATTGTGTCCTGTCCCCTATAGACTTTGATGTGTGTTATTTGATTGTTGGTACTTTGTCATTGGATATATACACATATATTATATGTCCTGTGGCCATGCCCAGGATAGTTGAATTATTACAGATTGTTGAAGAAAAACGTAAAAGTTATGAAATTAATATGGATATTTCTGTGTTAAGTTCCTTTCCGAAGTACAAGTCACAAATACAACGGATGATGATTCCGAGTTTGTTGTTCACATTCCTTCACATACGTCAAGAATTGACCATGTGTCCATTTGCAACGTAATGGCGACCTCCACTACTTTTATTGAGAAATTTCTACTGAAAAAAAATTAGGGATTTATGAGGACATATTCTGGCCTTAGTTCGTGCTCTGGTACAGACACTGCTGACCTTGTTATGATTTTTTGTGAATTAAGTTACAAGCCTAATAAGAAAAATGGATTTCAGAGAACCATTCCGTCAACTAACAGCGACCTCTACTTGGAGACAAGTGAAAAATATTTGAAAAACTAAAAACAACACAGCCATTTTGTATAATAAAGCATTCTTTATAACGCAGCAGTCGGTTCCAAAGTAGTGTATTATTATTTAGGTTGATTTAATTCTGTTGTCAGTAATTCTTTATACATCGTCGAATGAAATCGCGATTAGTCAGTAGGAAAGTGTTGGGAAGGAAGCGGAATTCGCATCCAGGTGCCGAAGAAAAACACGAAAACACTCTGAATAGCCGATATTCGAATCCAGGGCCCTACGTTACAAAACATAGGTTATTTTAAACTGTAATACTGCAGGCACTTTTTGTATTACCCTTCGTTACGACACTTTCAATTGCCAGATATATGTAACATTGAAATAAGTGAAAAAAAAAGTTGAGGTAAAACATGAAACAATGTACGTATAACCGAGATGAAGCTGGAACTTGGCGAATACGTTGCAGTTAATTCAGACTATTTGCTATTTACATGTACATATTTAACATCTCTACAACTGGACAATGCTTGTCCCATAGCAACCCAATGTTAATCCTCAGATGGTTTCAATTAATACTTGTAGTTCTCCCACGTGGCAGCATGATGTCCATGGCCCTACTAGCAAAACCCCGCCCCTGGTCTATACATGTTCCAGTCTTGCCTACGTTCATATTTTCGTTCCAAAGGTACACATTTGGAGTGGATACGGGCCCTCTACAATCCTCTTAGAAAATATAATGAAAATATGTTATTCTTTTTCCTGGCCGTCGATAGATCTTATCAGCAAGGTTCGGCGTCTTGATCCGACTAATCCTGGGAGGTTTAATTCGCTAGTGATCTCATCTATTTATCACGTGGCTTTCCGTTTGTTTTCTGAAGAACAGCTTATGGTCGAGATAAGCGTCTTACTTGTCATGAATAACAGTTCGGCGGAATAGCGCAGCTGATCAAGCTTAGTTAGGTAGGCCTTTCCCTTTTCCTTAGATCTCCATTCTTATGGTCGCCATCTGGATTAAAATTCCTACACAATACCTCGTAGCATCGAAAGTCCTGCTCTACATACCGGTGGCCTTCAAAACAAATATATATGGAACTCTTGTGAATAAAACCGAATATTGGCGGAAACCGTGTATGGTACAAAAGGGCTTTGGGGCGCAGAAATGAAATAAAACATTCTAAAAAAAAACTTTACTTTAAAAATAAAGCATTTGCGCACATTTGTGAGAAATAAAATATAGCTACTAGTGGTTTACGATGAAAATAGTCCCAACGCCGTTTATACACAAAAGTGAAGAGGAAAATAAGAGATTTCACAATTTTTCAATTTATATATTTACCAGTTATTGTAATGCATGTACCGTGCATCTTTTATTATTTTGTACTATGACCAACAAATGCACAATTGTCTCACAAATTATCACGATCCCTAATAATTTGCGAGACAATTGTACATTTGTTGTTCATAGTACAAAATAATATATATATATATATTTACCAATTTCATTACAAAGAAAATGTGCTTGTGGAACCTTAGAAGTCCCCCCCCCACGGAAACGAGGGCTCAGAAGATCACAATTTGGATAATTTCCTTTTTTTTTTATCTCTCCCCCCGTTTATTATTTTTTTGCTGTGCAGTTCATTGAGAGTCTGTCTGGTTACAGTGTGGAATAATTGGATGAGAGTAAATGCTGAACTGGAAAGGAAAAGGAAGGAAGTGACCGTGGCATTTTTTAAGGTTTACAAATTTTCTATGTCCCGACAATTGCCTGAACTAACTGAGAAAAACCATGAAACGCCTCGGGACATTCTGTGCGTGTGTGCCTATATTTATGCATGTAAACAGTACATGCAGGTCTGCATGAAAGATCCTTCAAGGCGCTTAAAAGCTAAGAATTCTAAAAAAAGAAAAATACTAAGCAATCACTGTGGCTGCTACAAAACCGAGCATCGTGTATTGCCACTTGCCGAGGCGTATAAGTCATTGGCAGTGTAATTTCACAAGATCCTGTGCTTAATCTTCAATGCAATATAAATATATCGTGAAGGTCGGAGGGATTGAGTCTGACACGATCTTATCGAACAAATAATCCTGTTAAACAGTCTGTCCACAGATTCTCAGCAGACAGTACGGTGAGTTGTGTGTCTTCACGTTTGTTGTTGCTGGTAATAACCCTTTGCTTAGTAATGAAATCGAAGTTATAAATTAAAAATTCAGTACAGCCAAAAGAATATTTTGAACTTCCTTATAAGTGAAATTGCTAGTTAGCTGTACAATTTGTACTAGTGTTATGGCTGTAGTTTCTGTCTGGTGCACAGAGTACGTGCAGCAATACTAGTTTAGTGGCACACGATACTGAATACACTATATATTTTGTGGTTGTAATAAAAGAAGAACGTTTCGAGGGAAGCATGAAGAATTAAGTCGAAAGATAATACATACAGTGACCTCACTTGGAGAGACAAAGCAGGGAAAGCGTTTCTATCAGCCTGCATTAGTAAGTGTATGTTTATCATACTTCAACTGGAACAGGCAGACGCACGCATCAACATCTCAGAACTTCGGTATAAAGATTAGAGCCTTTGACTTTATTTTTAAAATATACAGACTCTACATTGTTTATTGCTGTCGTATAATTTTTGTATCACCGACATCTTTGTTTCACTTTAGTCTTTGGCGTGTAATTATCCCTAATAATTTAATTAGTCCGCAACGAGAGTCAACGAAGGGTTATAAAATCGCTCATGAAACAGCAATTTGCCGTAATCCACCGATACACAGTTGTAAAGGAACAAAATAAACCTGACCGACAGTTAAGCATGTTAAGCTTTTAAGAGAATATAACGAAACGTATTTGTTTGTTTGTTTGTGTGTGTGTGTGTGGGGGGGGGGATCTGTTGTGTGTGTGTGTGTGTGTGTGTGGACAGAGCGTTTTGAGAGAAGGTGTGTTTGTAACCCAACTTTTTAAATGTGGGAATCTTTGAAGAATTGTATGAGTTATAAAAGATTGCCTTCTCATGAGTGAAATGTTTCCTTGCGATTCACATCAGTCTTGTTCTTCTGTAGGTAGCTATACAAGTGAATTGTCTTCTAGCAGTTATTGTGTTTAGACAGCTATAGTTACTTGACTTAAGACACTTACAATTACAGGTGTAAAGCAGAAAAACGTAAGGAACGACAAACACTAGGGATGATCAAAACTTAGCTCACAACAATACATTACACGAGTGTTAACAGTATATAAAAATACGTAGTCTTTTAACTAGGAGTTTACAAGTAGGCTTGTTTTATAAATACAATTTGTTGAGCCGTAATATTGCAATATTATTAAGAAACAGTACATTTTTTCTGTCCAGTTTAGAAATATTTTAATTGTTATTGCATTTCTGAGTTTACCTCTATGTACAGTGGGACACGGCATTACATTGTCCCATGTCTCCACAAATGTCTGATCCGAACAACTTGCCTAAGCTGACGATTTGTTCCACCAGCCAAAAGAGATTCTAGTCCCTGGCATATAAAATGCGATATCGGAAAACAAACCGACCAACACGCTCTATTACACAGAAACCTACTGTTTAGGGCATACAAACGGCATCCCGCCGTTTGAGGAAATGACTTTCATGCCAGCTTCTCCAAGTCGGATCTTTTATTAGGAAGGAACACGATTGAAGGTAAAATTTTTATCTTTCAGATATTTACCATTTCGGGGAAAAGAAAGGGCAGACTTGCAAAATTTTGCACAGTTTCGAAGCTGTTGTTTGTGGGAAATTTGTTTTCGAGCCTAAACACTCCAGTTTAAGTGGTTTATCTTTATTCCTTCTGTAATATCTTTCTGTCTTCGAGTATCCACTCAAGATTAACACACTTCTTTTCAATCAACTCTCATCAATTTCTGAGCTCTCTAGCAATCTACATTTCAGTTACACATTTGTTATCACCTTGTAATCTGTTCTCGCCTTTTCTTAGTGTTATATCAATCCCCTTCCAGTCAATACAATTCACATGACAATTTTCTTTAGTGTGTGTGTCCCCCCCCTCCCAAATGTGTCTTTCCCTAATTGTCTTGCGAACGACCAGTCAGTTTGGCAGGCGTTGTATTACACGGAATTTAGCGTTGGAGCAGAGTGTAGATAAAATTTGAACACTACTAAATTTGATTCTACATTAAAAGAACTGGATTCAGCTGACTCCAAGACCACAGTGCGTGACGGTGATGATTCTGTTATAATATGGAATATTTTGTGGTATTTGCGTCCTTAGAGCTGTGTGTATTTATAATACCGTCATCTGGCATACACCACCTGTTGTTCTGGTAGATCAGAAGCCACCTTTCAGAAAACCTACTCTCTCCATTTCAGGGTAGAATAAATTCACTTCTCTTACGACAAAGATGCAAGTAGTGGGTTGCCCCGAAATATTGGCACCTATGTACCAAAACCCGAGATCTAAAGTGATCAGTTCTTTGATCAGCTGGAAATTTTCACTTTCTGCTTCATTTTTCTCTGTAGCGTTTCTCAAAGTATTTTTCGCTTCCGAAAATGTTTAATGCGGTATTTTAGATTCTCAGAGTTGGTCTGTTGAGTATGCTCGTCTGGTGCGATGTGCGGCAGAGTCGCTCGAGAAGTAATTCATAACATTTCGAGGGAGCCTATTTCCTTTCTCTCCCCGCGAAATGTTCGAAAATGTTCATCCGGCGACAAATCTTCATATTCAGACGACTTTTCATCTTCAAATATTTAGTGAATTCTGCACTACATGCGCACAGGAAGGCATGCTGATCTTCTGATAAAATGTCAAAATGTTATTCGGTTTTAACTCAAAATGCAGTATGTCGAAAATCCTCGACATTTACTTTCATAAAATTCCGTTCAGGATTTATCGAGTTGTTACATGATGGAGTTAACTGCACGTCTTTCCATGCTGACCAAACACGTGTAAGCCATTCCACTTTTTAAGGATTTAAGTTATTTGTTATCATTATGATATTTATATTCAAGGCTAAATGAATGCCATAAGCATGTAGGTTTTAAGCCTACTTCATGTCCACGTCCTTTGGCATGTTGAAATATGCCAGACATTTATGCTTAAAATACTTTTCTTTCTTCAGAAATGAAGCTGCACGACAACATAACTCCGGTACAAACAGAGGTGAAAAATGATGACGACTCAGCGCTGCGTAATATCGTACTTCCAATACTGATCCTCATCGCCCTTTTGGCCATTTCACTAGCGATTTTGTACGCGTTCTTGAGACAACTGACACAGAAGAAGAAAGAGAACGCAACGGAAACTAACCAGCAGGTAGTGACAGTGTGTATCCGCACGAAAAAAATGACTTAGCATACATTGCTGGAGACGTCTTCTTCCAACGGTCACTCTGTTGTTTAACTATATGTAAGGCCACTCATTTTCCTCTCGAATGTTCATAATGCACGCGCTAAGCTACACCGCACCGTCGGGCCACGGTCTAGGAGATGCTACCCAAAAGTTCCCGAAATTCCTCTACCGTAGCTTTACCACGTGCCGAAATTTCTATTTGCACCATCCCCTTCGAAGTAGTAACCTTTGGCGTTTATACAGCGATTCTGGCGGGATTTCCATAATCGAAAACACTTCTGGAACTCATGCACGACAGCGTCTTCATCACGTTCTGCGATACGGTCTGGATCTCTTTAATGATGTCACAACTTGGCCGGCCCCTTGACCTTCAATTTCGTCTTCAGGAATAGGAAAATCATAGAGGGCGAGGTCCGGTGAATAGGGAGGGTGGGGGATGACTGTCGTATTCGTAGAAACCAAAAACTGCTGCACAACAAGCGACGCGTGAGTCATAGCGTTTTCATGACGCTAGGCCCAGGAGTTGTTGCGCCAATTGTCTGGACGTTTGCGCTGGATGTTTTGTCTTCAGTCGCCTCAGAACTTCGCAACAGAATATTCCATTCACCGTCTGTCCGGGTGGAACAAATTCCTTATGCACGATGGCTTCAATATCAAACATTTGCCACATTTTCGGTCGTGGTTCCGGTCGAAGGTCGTCCAGAACGCCTAGGGTATTATCACCAAATGCTTCTTCAAGTATTCTGTGCTTTTACGAAGCCGTTGCCGAGTTTGAAGCAGAATTTGATGCAAATCCGTTGCTCCTTCACAACAGTCATTTTAGCAGGTCGGTACGATCGCAAAACAGCACTTACACAGAGTCACAAAAATGCAGAGAAACAACACACATGTCCTCACAGCAGAACGCCGCTTGGCAGAATTATTCACAAAGGGTAGAGCTCGTGATACATAGCGACGCACAACTGTTCTACAAACGGTTTTCGCGCGGCATTCCAATTTCGGGAACTTTTGAGTAGCACCTCGTACTGATGTTTTCCATGAAATCAAAATGTGGGTCCAACGCAGCCTACTGGGCCAATATTCTCACTGCGCTTACGCGAAAATTTCTTAGTAACTGTGTTCGAACTATATCTTGTTAGGTTTTCAATCTCAAGTTTTGCACACCTGTCACCCACACAACGAAAAAAGCATTTTAAGAACACTGGTATACACTATTAAGTGGGTTTGAAGTCAATAACATAATTAATGTTTAGATAGATGTTATATTCTAGGTCAAAGAGACTACATGTTTCGGCCGGTAGAGGCCATCATCAGGTCTTTGTCGTTCGGCACACTTAAAAGTACTTTATACAGTTGTGTGTTGGCTTGTTTGATGCGGAGATCTCAACATCAGGGCCTTTTTGAGTTTGATATATATATATATATATATATTCAGACTGGTGTATATCTCGTTAGAAATTCAAAGTATATTTTAAACAATAAATGCCGAAGATAATTAATACACACAACTTGAAACTTTCTGTAAAGACTACTGTATTTGAAATAAGGTAATTAACTTGACAGAAAAATAAGATGCATTAAGCGATGCTGCAGTCTGGGGTATTTTTCGGCAAAAGTGTGCACTGAGTGACGATTCAAGGACACATACCACAGATCCATCTTGTTACCATGAACAGTGACAGATTAGCAAGCCTTATCCTTTATGTATATGCCTTTATATACTGTAATGACGTGTGGTGCTGTAGAAACATTACATTAATTCATTTTAACCACGTAATTTTACCAGGCGTTTTCTACAATGTGAAAACCACATGGTTAAATTGAGCTGTGTATTAAAGAATTACAAACACGAGGACTGTAAAGTGATTGCAGATGTTGAAAACTCATATCAACAAAAATTTGTTTACCAATTAACCACTGACATTCTTATAGTCTGCATCCTACAGTCTTATTGAAGGCATGAAGTATTCAATGTTTTCCAGAACTTATTATTTTAACCCTATATATACCAAATTAATTATATGGCAAGAAAAACATTGAATTTCAAATTTTAAGCAGTGGTATTAATCTAATATCACATAAATGAAAGTTTTTTTTTCAACAGTATTCCATAATTCATTTAAAATGTGGCCGTGACTTGGAAGTAATATTGGTACACAAAGGAGCATGCAAAAACTTACATAATATGACTGACTTGATTTTATTTGTGAAATTCCATGCAGCAATTTGAGGAAGGTGTGAAACATAGATGTACCTTACATTTTGTACACATTACTTTAGAAATACCGGCACAATTTGATTTCTTACAACACCCCCTTTTCTCGGTAAATGTTGGCCAGTGTCCAGTTTCGTCTCTTCTTATTTCTTGGACAGGAACTGGAGCTGCATTTGGCTTCTTCTTCTTTACTTCAATATCCAGCTGCACTTTTGACAGGCTTGGTCTCCCTCTTTTTCTGATTTCTGTTTTCCCTTGATGGCACAAACATGCTGCAATCTCAGCCTTGAATTGTAGAAGACTCAACTGATCTTTTTGGCTTACCT
>Ga0123357_10012319_pt1 | contig 11022 bp, 9 predicted proteins | sample TergutEmb28metaG_FD_89873 | JGI IMG/M metagenome (GOLD analysis project Ga0123357, IMG submission 89873) | Embiratermes neotenicus P4 segment gut microbial communities from Petit-Saut dam, French Guiana - Emb289 P4 | ecosystem: Host-associated > Arthropoda: Insects > Digestive system > Gut ... | reverse complement strand
GTTTATGAAGAGGAGACTCTTGTTTTTTTAGTGTTTTTTTTGTTTTTTTTTATTGTATTTTTGGGTGCGGGTGGGGTGGGGGGGTATAGTGGGGGGGGGGGGGGGGGGGGGGGGGGGGGGCTTCATCAGTCACGATACTGAGAATGTTATAAAAGACATGTACGTTTATACTGATATAAATTTATATTGTTCTGTAGTTTTCCAGAGATCTGTTGAAATGTTCCGGTGTGAGGGTAGAACCGTGCCATAGCTCAGGTAGTTTGTCGCAGACTTCTGACCACGGAAGTCTTGAGTTCAGTTTACGGCGGTCAGGGTGAAATTTGTTGTAGACCATGTAGCCGATCATTTTTAGTGTAGTTGTTTCTTAGGATTGCTGATGTCAGTTACGGACGGTTCATGGCATGCGTTGTAAGTTAATCTGTAAACGTTTATTCAGGTCCGTTGGTGATAGGTAGGAGGGGAGAGACTTAAATTAGAAAACGTTAGCAGCTGACAACGGACGCTAGCAGTCCAGTGGGAATTCAGTCGCGTACGAGGGTGGTGTAAGTAGGAGCACAGAGAAGTGACTGTGTCTGTTTCCTAGAAATAATCTAGTTGTTTTAGTGAATATAGCGCTTCATTATTTTGTATCAAGAATAAATTGAGTAAATAAAGCAATTAAAAAATGAAATAAAAATATGTGTGATTCGGTGAACCACACCCGTTTTCCGAAAGAGGATCACCTACCAGACTGAGAGCGTCGGGACAACAAAGTTACGAAGGGTGATGACGTAGAACTAATTCCCCCCACCAGTACGTATTTTTCTGCGCTTGTTATTCACGAGTGCGCCGTATTCGTTCCTGTGCCGTCCAGGGAATGGACAGCAGCCACCATCAGAGGTCGCACTTAACAAGCCATGGTCTTGCTCCACCACGAGGTAGAGAAAATGCATTGGCATTGTCGTCAGTAAAGCCACTAGTTACGGGCTTGGCCGAAGCTTGATTCTCCAAATAGCAGAGTGTTTTTGTTGCCACATTATGCCAGGCTGTGGGGCCCACCTGACGTGTTGCGCGGGTCCCACAAGGTTTGGTGGGAGGGGGTTCGAGCATCCTCAGTGAGAAGCCCGTCATTGTGGCGAAATCGACAACTAGTGTTGCAGAGGGACTGCATAAAGAAAAAAAATACCACATTTGGCTTCGAATCTTGGGTCATAAACTGGTATTCCTGGAGGGTTTGCGTAATTGTTCTTTGCTGCAGGAAATATTGAAGAGTAGTTTAAAATAAGCCACGGTCGCTCCCCTTTTTGTGATTTCCAGTTCAGCATTCGCAAAACACATTACCATTCAAACGCATGCCACGTGTGCAGTTGATAAAGGCACGTGAAACCAGGAGTACCGGATGCTTTCTAAGAAAAAGAGCTAGACGCGGATAGGCTTCAGGAGCGGCCATCGTTGACGACAGTGAAGAACCTTCCGGTTTCGTAGTAACAGGAAAATGTTGAAATATGGGGGCGTAGAGGGTCGGTGACAAGTTGTTGTCATTGCGACGCCATCTTATTTTCCCAGTGGTTCACATACCGTGGCACTACAGCTTTGTTATTAAATAACCCTCCAACTTTGTAAATGTGCAATAAACTACATTAAACATTCCTCAGGACCAAGCAGTGCCAGATTAATGGTATCGTCATCAAGTTAAAGTCTTAATAAAAATACGTTTTAAATTAAACGCTACATTGATTCCTGCTTTAACATGTGTTCTTCCTGTAGTAAGAGTTTCTGAATTTCCACATTGGAGTGCTTCAGAAATTAACTTTTTACTTTACATTCGCACCTCTGTTGTTGGTTGCATCTGCCCTGCCACATTCTGCAGTCCGTAGATCTTTGCATTTCAGCATTGTTACAATCTTGATCAGATTATTTAGAAGTGTATCAGTAAACCTGTTTATTTTATATGAAGGTCTCTGGAATAAGCAAGTTCTAACAAATAATAATGCGATTCAACAACCTGAGACATCACACTTCGGGACAGAAAAGGAACGTGTTACTGATTGACACTTCTAATCATCAGGTAACATTGTAACTGAAGTTACCGAAGAAGAGGCTGAAGTAAATACTGAAACGCAAAGAATAGTTGAAGTACTACGCAGGTGGAATGTGAAAGTGAAGACGATACTTTTCTTGGGGCTTAAGTTGAAGCCTGTCAGGAACATTTGAGATGTAGGCCCAACTTAAAAGACATATTAACCACCAGCTCGGAATAGCATAGAATGGCCTTTTTGGAGGTCAACGCATACTTAAACGAGATTTGAGGTTCACACGGTGGTGGCTGTATGTATGAGTCTTTCGGAATGTGACGCTGCGTGAATGTGACGCTGCGTAGTTTGGTAAAAGGTACCGACAGTTCGGAAGTAGGAGCTTTCTGCCATTGTCTTTCGAAATACAGAAGCAACGCGCTCCTCCGAAACGTCCATAAATTTCTACAAGACACACGGTTTGACAGTCGAGAAGACTAATTGTCACCGTGGACGTTGTTTTTGCCATTTCTGTCGTCATCCTTGTTTATCTGCGGTTTTTGTTCCAAACTAAAGAGCGCTACTATTCACTACTTTGCTTGTCTTCGTGGCCTTAATTGCTGCATACATTGGCCACGTCATTGGTTTGCATAACCAGGTGTTTGTTAACTATAGTGACGTGTGAATTACCTTTGCTGACTTATCATTGTGGAGCCTGATACCTGCCCTTGGTCTCTTGACATTGCCACATGAAGTTTGTGCCCGAAAATTCGCCTCACGGAATTCCACCTCGTAATGGTTCGAGTGTTGTGATTCCACAAAGTTTCCGGCTTCAGACACAGCTACAGTTAGCAAACCTAGGCTCATCTCACAAGTGGGGTGAGTGCGCGAAGACGTGTGCGCGTAGAATTGCGTGTTTGTTCAGTCGGAGCAGTGGAGGTGTCAGTATTCTGGCGGATCCTTTCGTGCTCGAATGACACATCAGTAGCCAGAATACGAGTAGTATGCCAGGTCGTGGGGCCGGGAGAGCGCAGTCGGTATAGCGACTCGTTGCGGGCTGGAAGTTCCGGGGATCGAATCCTGGTGGGGGGCGAGATTTTTCGCACCCGTCCAGACCGGCCCTGGGGCCCACCTAGCGTCCTATACAATGGGTACCGGGTCTCTTTACCAGGGGTAAAGCGGCCGGGGCGTGGCGTTGACCACCCACCCTCATCTAACGCCGAGGGTAAAGATAGAGTAGAGCTCTACCTCTACCCCTCTCCTCTGGGCCTTCGTGACTTATTCTAGGGTGAACTTTACCTTTATGCCGCAAGGCCACTCCCTAGATACTAGATATGTGCTTTCTACCTTCTGTAGCAGCGACAAGTGGGTGGGCCGACGTGGACACTTGGCCTCTGAAGCAGGGTGGCTGCTGTCACGTGACTGAGGAGGATCGTACGGTGTGAGACACTCGCGCCGAAGGTTGGCATATAAAATTATGCTGTCTTTCTGGAATCACTCGAGGTATACATAATGCCATATCTATGTGTGACTGGTATTTCAAAACGCTACAGCTGTCGCTAGCCGTAATATCACTGTTCATGATGCTGCGGTACGCGCCGTTGTTTGTGGCTTTGTCGGAAAATCGAAATTTTTTTCTTGCTTTTATTGGTTCTTAAGTACAAAATTACTTTCACAGACGCTCTGAAGAGGGGAAAGCGACGCTGTTTTGTAGCAGATTTTCGTTTTATCGCAAGCTCTTTAACAGCTGGCAATTAAGTCTGATGGATTTGGTTCATGTCTGTCACAAATTTTGGAGACGTGTCGTCATTTGGGAGAAACAAACTTCTATGCTGCATGAAGTTGACAGCCCTTGAACCTGTTTGGGGCAACGGATGCTTTAGCAGCACTCCCGTAAGTCTAGTAACTCCTGTCTTGGGGTTCCCCCTCCCATTCTCTCAAAATTTGTATCTTTTGCTCCTGTTTTTAATGCGGGTGTATGTAAATCTCATAAATGTCTACGACCATAAACCTGTTGGTCTTGATGACATAGTGGCCGTGTTATAAAAACTGTTATGAGATTTTTCACTTTTTTTTAAAAAATATGTTAGCAATTTCAGCTTATCTCAGTATTATATTCCAATAGTATGGAGGCAAGTAACAATTAATTCGTACTTTTAACAAAGTCAGTAATGCCTGTGCTAGCATTCAACCAACCTGTTTCTGTTCGTAATAATTTTTTTTTTCTTTCGCGTTACTTGAATGTGAATGTAATCGTCACTTTAGAGTTTAAATTAATTCTTTCCCGGCATGGTTCTGCGCAATCCATATCCACCATTTCCGGTTTGACAACGTATTGTGATTTGATACCGCTTTTGTTAACTGTCGTCGTCCAGGGGTACAAAGTTGATCTTTCCAGTGCTGTCGGCTTTGTTCCTCATACCATTCCTTTTCAAACATCTAGTGTTGTTTGGCCTTCCTGATGGTTATATGAAGTTATTTCATAGTTCAGGGTTCATTTCTGCGAAGTCAGTACCACTGAGTAGTGGGGTTGTTGATTCCCGACATTTCGAAGGCACAAACCGTTAACATTCTCGGTATGCTCCTTTGAAATATCGGGAATAAATGACTCTGCTACTCAGCTTCACAACCTCAATATCAACGCCGTGGAAACCTCGTTTCTCTGTTTCCATAGTTATTTGACTGACAGGCAATCTCTTGTTCGAATCTTTGGTATTTTCCATCGTATTTCTGGATTACACTATGGTGTTCCAGAAGGACCCGTTCTAGGGCTGTTCAATATACTCATAAATGACTTAGGCGACGTACGTGAGCAGTGTGAATAGCACCTTTTCAGTGACGACGTCAAAACAATCTTCACTCTAAATCTCCCGGTGATTGTACTTTGCTGCTATCTGATACTGATGACCTGCGACATGGGTGAGCTGTTGGGATTCACCATGGTAAATCAGATTGATTGATTCCTCAAAAAATAATAACACATTAAGTTGTAATGTCTGCGAATCTTGTACAAACCGTACTGACTCTGTTAAACCCCTGGTTGTGTTTGTTGATTCGAAACTTTATTTTCGTCACTGTGAGAATTTATTGCATTATAAAACGTTGTATACCTCCTACATGTTTCGGTAACCTTTTGTGGTCATCTTAACGAGGTGTTTTTGCGAAGAATGTGTTACAAAGACAATCAAACCAATGTATTTTCATCGCCATATTCACTGCACATTTTCTTAACAGCGTCACGCATTGTGGTGTGTACGCCCTGTAACCTAGTCGGTTTTTCTTTTTCTTTCCATGATTGCTTATTGATATATTTTACCTTAGATCTAATTTAGATCAAGCATCTCTTGTCTGGTATGTATTCTATCAGTTTTCTGATGCCGGCACGTTGGAACGCATCTCTCGGGATTTTGCAGCAGTCTATCATACCACCCCTGTCCCCACATCATTTACAATTACGCTAATTCGTTACAGTACCTGTCACTGCGTACCGAGTGATCTTGGCCTCCCAGTTTTGACAGTGTTGATCTTCAAGTTCGTGCTTGGAATCGTAGGAAACCTTTTGACGCCTAATGACGACTATAGTGGTCGTATCGCACCGCTAACCTCTAAACGTTGCATTTTATATATTTATTCAACACATATAGGTACTGAATATTTTAAAAATGCAGTTTGTTTCATAATTCTAACGTATTTGGTTTCAGGATTATTCACATTTTATATACAGGGTGTGCTAAAATTTAAAAAATAATTCCGGCGCCAAAAGGTTAAGCGAACGGTTATCCATGCTATATAACACACGAGCGACAAATTTGGTTCATGGAGACATTTCAGTATTTACAGAGCAAATTGTTTCTCTTCTTCTGCTTATTTCATATTAGATGCGCCATTGTATGTATGGAAGTCAGTCGTCAGGGATTAAAACATATCACATGTAGCTAATTGCACTGTTTGTTGTCTGTCCTTTGTTTTTCCTTTTCGTTGTTTTTTGCTGGTATGAATGTGTGTGTGCGTGCGCTTTTTTTTAATTGATGCTGATCTGTATATGGCATTAGGCTGTAGCGTCAGCATGGAAGCGAAGAATTGAATTATTATTCAACACGATGACGAAAGGTTTCGGGAAGGCATGAAAAGGCATGAACGGTTGAATAATTCTCATCCATTCAAGGAAGACTGTGGATTGCAAGATTCGAGGCAAACACAACACAGCGGCGTTAGTCTTTGCCGATATATCTTGGTGGAGCGTAGTGTGTCTTGTCCATGGTGAATCCCAGAAGGCTGGAGTCTTCAACACTGTGTAGTGTGGACTTATGTTGGCTCTTCTCGTTGACTTGGTTGGTCGGTTGATCAGTTGATGGTACATATGGTAATAGTGTGATAAATAACATAATGGAATATTTTTTCGTCTCCTCTATAAAACGTAAATATTATAAAATACAAAATTATAGTATTGCTTGGTTTCTAGGGCTATAAAACTTAATGGTGAACAAATTATATGAGATGGGCGGGGCGTGTAGTATGCATGGGAATGACGAGCAGTGTAACGGCGCTTTGGTTGTCGCGTTTGAAGGGGACGGACCTGCGTAGGTGGGAGGATGATTGAAATTGGCTCCAAGCAGTAAATCTGTGGACTGCATTCATCTGGCTTTGTAGAGACACCGTTGCCTAGCTGTTGTGAATAAAGTACGAAAGTTTTGCTTCCACACAAGGCACGGAATTTCTTGACTGTAGTCGCGGCCACGGCAGTTGAAGCTTGCGGTAAAATTGAACGTTGCGAGCTGTGAGGTGTAAGGAGCGACGTCGCCGAAGCTCCGCATCCGAAAAACTGGCAACATTCCTCGTCCCACGTTGCGTGCATCTTTAATTGCACCGTTATCAGCTTGGAGAGATGTGAATGCGGTTGACAGTAGTGCAAGTCACAGCTGTATATTGTGATACTGTTCGTTATTGTTCTTTTCCAAGCTATGTTTTTCGTTTGCTGCCTTTGTAGATGTACCTTGGGCTGTGTAGATTTAGCAACGGGATATTAGACCAAGCTTCAATTGCTGTCGCCGCAGCTGTGACTAATTGACAGATTGCTTCATCACTGGATATAGTGAATATCAGTAAACATGTTTGTAGCATTTCATTCGAAATGTGTATGAGAAAAATTAATTTCAGATAATTGACCTCGTTATACTTCTCTCTCATAATTGACACTTTCTTCTTGTCAAAAATGAAACGAGTGCGCTTTCCTTTCAAACTGATGAACAGGTCGCGGGAACTGAAAGCGAATTAGACACGCAACGGAAAGCCTGAGGAGCCATGCGAGCTAAACGGCCTTTCAAGCTGTGTTTTGATGCCTGTAGCAGTATGGCGTCATGCGGGCACCGGGTGTTACAAATGTCTTTTTTTTTTTTTTACTGCGCCGAATTTTTCTCGGGTTAGTGGACTCGTCAATGACGGACGAAGTACTCGTGTTCGGGTAGGTGCCATGTCACCACCACCAGCGTGGATATAGTGACACCGAAAGTCTTTGATGTGCTAGTGTATCAGTAGGTCTAATAACCGATCGGCATTGTTTCGCTAGTCGACCAGAGTGAGCCTGATGAAGAACGACGCGGCTGATAGGCCGAGAGCAATTGAGGGAATCTGTTCTCCGCGAAAGCCTGGATCGTACGTGGTTTTGTGTGATAACTCAGTTGCAGGGGTGCACAACTTTTCTACAAGTGTAGGAGTCACCTCAAAAATCCCAGGCTCCAAGAGGACTACACGGCCAGTTCCATATTGAGGACCCACGTATATCAGACGGCGCCATACAAAATCTAATCGTTCGGGCAACTTGGCGCCCTGGATTTGTGCACCCTTGCTCAAAGGTGATTAAAAATGAAACCTTGATCGTGGTTGAGCAGCGTCTCAGCAAGTGATTAAACCTGCTTTTAATTCCGGGAGTTGAGTAGAACCGGTTCAGTCTTTTCCGTCTTACGTGTGATAACATATTTAAGCATAACACCTGTCCTGGATGTCTGCCTGTAGTTTAACTACGTACGCTGAAGAGAATTTGCGTAGTGCAGGCTTGTGTGCCTTACATCTTTAGACGAGTTGGAAAAGCCTTAATCGTGACGTTTGGGTGTCAGTAATTCGACCCTTGTATTAAATTCGAGAACATCACGCAGAATTTAGAATGCTGTGTTCGAATGATCAGTAATGTTATTCTTATGAATTCTGGAATATGAGGTCATTACGAATAATTTATAGCTGTTCTTATTTTCCAAATGCCAACTCGTGTATGTTTTATACCGTGTAGTACGGCAGTGTTTCGGAGGAACGTACTACTTCCACCTTCAGTGTGGAAGTGCTTCTAGACCAGTGCTTTTCAACCGATGTTGGTACGCGAAGTTGTTTGGTAATTCAGATTTTCATAATTCAGTTTTAAAGATATTAATCGCATTACTAAAGTTGTTTAATTGTATGTACATGAAAAGAAAGACACTTGTGATGTGTTTATACGATTAAACCAGACAGCACAAACTGTGTGTTATTAATATTCTCGGTACTTGGTGGTTCACGCAGGTGGAAAGCAGTGTTTGGAACTGTACGGTGTCATAGTCCTAGAACACCACAGTGTACTACAGATAAAGCCTGGTACTTCTGTAAGTGCTGAGTTTCAGGTACTTCGTAATTAATAGGAGTAAGGCGGAAATGTTTCCCGATGAATCTTAATTTCATCATATTGCCCAGTAATGTTGTGTCGTTAATAGAATGAATAGGAAACTTAACTGTCATAGTGCGATGCTTTGAATTGGCACTGCCTCTTGCAAGCTGTATGTACTTGACTCCCTGTAGCGCATGATTCAAAGAAGAAAAATGCCCCAGATGTACTGCAGTTGTGGTTCGCAAACAGGAAAAAGACGAACTTCGCACTGTGCCTCGATATGTTTGCGCAGAGTTGCTTTGATTGCGGACCGACGTTGAAGTTACACGCCGTGTTTAATTTTTAATACATGCGCATCGTTGGTATGGGAATTCATCAGGTTCACCCCAAAAGAAAAATTGAGAAGACGCTGATTTTCATATGAACAAAATACGCTGGCTAGATTAGGGCGTTTGGTTTGATTTTATTTTTTCCATTTATTTTTTACGTTCGACATTCAAGCAGTTCGAGCTAAGCAGCGGGCTACGTTGATCATGCTGATGTTTTGCAACAGAGTGAGATGTGGATTCGGGACACTGACATAAAGATAGTAGCAAGTTTCGTGTGAGACCCTTTGTTCCTTGCGGCTGTTCTGTGCCTTCCGCATACCACAGTGGAAGCTATCGTTAAGGTCATTCTTGTTCAAACTTACAGCGCTGAATTGCTGGCCGCTGCATTAGGCGTCTTTCGATCTCTCGTTTCTTTTCCCATCTGTTAGGAATCAGTTAACGGTATTCTTAGGCAATTTTCCAGGCATTGAAGGCATCAGATCCGAGATTCTAGCCCAGAATCTTTCGATTGCGTAACATTATGTCGTCATGTTTAACATACTAACCTGCTGTGACGTACACCCGGATGTGCTCCGATTGTGGCTGCTTAAGACAAGCTCTGCGTGTGTGTGCGTGCGTGCGTGTGTGTGCGTGCGTGCGTGCGTGTTTTTCTCTTTCCTCTTATAGTTCTAGATAACTCCGTGTTTGTTTAACGACGGCACAGAATTGGCGTAGTCGGGAGTCGGTATAGCGACGGGGCTGTGGGTTGGGCGATCCCGAATTCGTGTCGCGGAAAATGTAACGTGTTACCTCTTCTCCAAAACGCCCAGACCGGCTGTGGGGCAGACACAGCTTCCTGTTCAAAGGGCGCTGGTTTTTTTTTTTTCGGGAATAAAACGTGAGGTTGATGACTGAGGTTAGGAATGAGTGGAGCTATACCTCTGCTTCGTTTGTGTACATTTATAGCTTGGACAGGGACAGCTTTACCCTCAGTTTTACTTTATACAGACCGTCTGAACTAGAAAAAAGTAGTTGAGTGATAAAATATCGTGTATAGTTATTTTGAGTTGGTGCTATCACCATGTCGTTCACTAATGTTGGCTATTCGTTGAAGACTGTAGCGCTTGTTTGTTTGTTTGTTTGTTTGTTTGTTTGTTTGTTTGTTTGTGTGCTTGTGTGTGTGTGTGTGTGTGTGGCGCGCGTGCGCGCTCGCGAGCGAATACAGTTTTTGACTCATCAGTTAGTGTAACTATTTCAAAAGCCGTGTAGCCCCAAATTCTCATACCATCGATGTGTGTCGTGTTACAGTGTCATTTTAAAATGATGGAAGTGTATGGTAGGCTGTATTAAAATGATGCTGGAGTAGGGTAGGCTGTATTAAAATGATGTAACTGTATGGTAGTTCTACGAAGCTGCATTTCACATGAAGTTTAATGAAAATTGACCATTTGTTCTGGAAGTTGTTTTTGTATCTTTGACGTAGTAATTTTTTTTTTTGTTTCTCGTTTATTTTCTTCTGTCTTTTATGGCCCATTCGTAAGGATAAATTGCAGAAATGCGTCGCCGTTCAGCTTTAATTTGTAGACCTGTATGCCTGTCAGCTGGTGTGCATAATTGTCTGCCCGATTTCATAACTCGAGGACCGGGGAACAGATCTTCATAAAACTGTATATTGGGAACTTCTGTTGGAATGTCTTGATACATACTAGTCATGGTTAAAATCGGATAAGAATAACTGAGATGTGGCACGCAGCCTCCGTGTTAGCGTCTCCTAGTCAACTGTTTAACTAGGTATGTACATTTGATGGGAGATTGTTTCGATTAGGATCTGGAAAACATTGAAACATATTTTGTACGCAGTATACTTTTTTTCGCGGGCCGTACGGTTTTCTGGGTGGTTTAAAAAGAGGGTACGAACATTGCAGAATTGTTACACTGTGGATACATTTCCTAAATTGTTTTTATGTATCAGGAACCTGCCTTATGAGGTAGGAGAGATTTATAATACCCGTTATGTTCGTGTCTTTGCTGTCTCTCACCCCCCCCCCCCCCCCCACCCCTCTTTTCTTTTTCCCCCCCCCCTTTTCCCTCC
>Ga0123357_10012318_pt1 | contig 11023 bp, 6 predicted proteins | sample TergutEmb28metaG_FD_89873 | JGI IMG/M metagenome (GOLD analysis project Ga0123357, IMG submission 89873) | Embiratermes neotenicus P4 segment gut microbial communities from Petit-Saut dam, French Guiana - Emb289 P4 | ecosystem: Host-associated > Arthropoda: Insects > Digestive system > Gut ... | reverse complement strand
CGAAAGAGAGCGTGGATGGGACTGGCCCCCCGGCGAGCCGCTGCACATCGACGAAGGTCGAGGGCAGAGCAAGCTTGCTTGCTTTGCCGAGGCCAAGGAAGATGTAAGAGGCAACGAAGTTGCCGAGTACGCCGGGGCGGTTGCAAACGCCGGAACTCTTTCGCCCCACCGACAACGCGAAGAACTCTAGCTGAGCCCGGTCGCCGTCACTTCGCAGATGCTGGTCTGCTGGATGGCATTGCCGCCTTGCACCTCGGGCAGTTGCGTCAAATAGAGCAGCACGAACCTGGTCTTGGTGTTGTCGGGCAGGGTCAGGGTTTGCGGTTGGGTGGTGACGGTTGTGTCGAGTGCGCTGGTCCAACTTTTGACGGAATCCATCGGGGCGGTGTCGGTTTGGGCGGCGTCACCGGCGGGCACCATGACCGAAAGGTTCACCGGCACTGTGCCCATCGTCAACGTCAGGGACGAGACGGTGGCGGTGCTGCCGAAATCGATCACCAGGCCGACGCCGGGCTTCTGCGTGGGAATGTAATCGTCGGGGTAGGCCCTGGTTGTCCAGCAAGTCGTCGGGTCGCCGTCGGTGGCCAAGCCGACATGGTCGGGGTCCTCGTGGCCGTCGCCCTTGTCGGCTGTGGGGTTGAAATCCGACACAGCGGTCAGCGGCATCGGTGTGGGCTGGGGCGCCGCCAGTATCCCGGTGCCACTGCAACCCTTGACGACGAGGAAAATCACCAACAGCACGGCGATGATCGGGGCGATCCACCAGCCGCGCGGAAGCTTTGACACCTTTGACTTGGCGGCGCCGCGGTAAAGCTTGGGCGCCCCGGGCAGGCCGGCCGCTGACGGGCCGACGCCGGCTTGCGCGGGCGGGGGCGGCGGCTGCGGGCCGCGAGGCGCGCCGGCCATGGCAACCGCCGGAACCGGTGCGACGGGCACACCAGGCGCCACCGGCGCATTGCCCGTCACCATGTTCGTCGCCTCTTCCTGGCCGGGCGACATCGGGCTGTTCGGCGCGGGAATCGGTGGCCCCACCGGCTCGGGCCCGACGGTTGTCACCGGTTCGGTCACGGAGTTGCCCAAGCGCTGGGCCTGGGCAACGCGGGCGGTCAGGTCTTCCTCCGGCGCGACGTCCTGCTGTGCCAGGCCGCCCAACACGCGGTCGAGCGCCAAGGCGATCGCGGCGGCGCTGCGCAGCGGCGTGCCACCGGCGCCCGGCTCGACGATCTGCATGCACACGTTGTCCAACGCCGGTGTGACGACCCGCAGCGACGACGGCCGCATCAGGCCGCCCTGCCAAAACCGTGCCTCCGGAAGCGGAACCTTACGGCCGCCTTCGGGCCAGGTGCCCGTCAGGCAGGCATACAGCAGGTAGCCGATGGCGGCGACTTCGGCCTTTTCGCCGCCTGCCAGATCGTCCGTCCGGCTGGTCAACGAGGCGTCGATCACGAAACCCTTGATGCGCACCAACCCGCCGTCCGTGATGACGATTTCGGTCGGGTCGAGTTGCCCGTGGGCGAGCCCGGCGTCATGCATCGGCGCCAGCGCGGCGGCCACCTCCCGCGCCACCCAAGCGGCGTCGGCGTCGGGCAGTGGCCCGATACGCAGAAGATCGGCCAGGGTGACGCCACCCAGGTTCTCGGCGACGATAAAGCTGACCGGCTCGGACGGCCCGTCGGGCATCTCGTCCAGCACTCGCAGGAATCGCGGATCGATGGCCTGGGCGGCCCGTCGCGCCGCACCGATCAGGGCGTCCGTGCGGGGGTGGTTGGGCGGTATGACGTAAACCGTGACGGGCCGCGACAGCGTCTCGTCCTCGCCCGTCCAGATGGACACCTCGTTGACGGAGGTGACGCGGTGATCCAGGCGGTAGCGCCCACCAAGCATCTGGCCGACGCTCATCTCGCCGTCCGGAAGCATGTCGCTATTCGACATCGGTCTTGCCCCCTTCCGTCAACTCGTCGGCTTGGTCCTCTGGCGCTTCTGGCGTCGCGGCGGGCGCCATGGCTTCCATCTTGCTCTTCACCCGCTGGCGGCGCACCTGACGCACCCGCAAACTGGTCAAAATGACGAAAATCAGGCCGGCGCCGATGATGATCGCCCAGCCCATCCGGCCGGCCGACGTCGTCACCACCTGCACCACCTGCGGTTCACCGATGGGGTGGCCGTTGATGGTGACAAGCGCGACCGTCACCTGCACCGACCCGTTGGCCTCGGCCAGCGGGTTGACGATGACGGTGGCCGAAGCCTTGGGCGCCACGATCACCACGTCCGTCTCGGGAACGCTCAGCCGGGCGGGGTTTTCGGACGCGAATTGCACCCGCACGTTGACCGGCATGCCCATGTCGTTGGTGATGGTGATGGGCACGCGGTTGTCGCGCGAGGACAGCATCCACTGCCCGGCCACATGCAGTGTTATCGAACCGCTGCCGGTTCGCGCGCTCAGGTCGCTGGTGGCCTGTTGCACCCAGGCCAGGGCGGACGCCCAATCGCCGTTCCAGGACGACGCCACCGCCCCCGGCAGCACCTGGTTGCCGAGGTCGGTGGCAGCCTGCGGCTGGTTGCCCAGGTCGGCCAACATGGCCAGGTTCTGCTGGGTCGCATTGACGGCGGAGACCAGTTCATCCGACGGCGTCGAGGCCGGCTGGTCGGTTCGCCAATCGAAGGCCGACGGGGTCAGGCCGCCCAGCAACTGCCGCAGGCCGGTGGGCGCGCCGCCGGCGTTCATCCAATCATCGGCCGCCGTGACGTCGTCGGCGGTGGTGGCCAGCGCCACGACCGGCGCGCCTTGGGCTGCGGCGATGTTCAACAGTGCGACGCGGTTGAGCGCCGGTTGAAGGCCGGCTGCGCCACCGAAGTCGGGCGCCGGGCCGGTTATGGCCGAAAGTGTCGACGACGGGGTCGACGCCACCCAGGGCACACCGTCGTCGCCGTCTTGTTGTGTCGCGCCCTGGAGGTCGTCGCTGAGCACCACATCGGGCTTGACGGCGTCGACCAGCCCGCGCACCTGATCGGTGATCGCACCGTCGGCCACCACCGCCAGACCCAGCCCGGCCAGTGGACCGTCGGCGGGCGCTTGGGCCGCCCCGGCCAGGATCGAAGCCGCCTGCGGCAAACCGGCCAAGGCCACGACGTCGGGGCTGAAATTGGGCAACCTGTAGGCGTTGCCGTCGGCTGCTATCGCGTCAATGCTTGTCAGAGCCTTTTTGGCGGCGTCCTGACCGGTGCCCGGGGTGGGGGTCGCGGCCCCATCGGTGGCGACGTCGTAACCGGCAGCCATCTGGGTCAGGGCGCCGACCAGGGCCGGGTCGATCAGCGCCGTCACCCCAGGTTGACCGACCAAGGCGATCAGTTGGCCGAGGCCGCCTTGCAGGTCGTCGGCCAGGTGGTCGTCGCGGAAAACCGCCGGCACGGGCGGGGTGGCGGTGGCGTCGCCGGCGGTGACGAGCGATGGGGCTGATGTCAGCGGCACGACCAGTGCGCTGGCGCCCGGGCCGTCGGCCGTCGGGTTGGCCAGCGTCAATCGGGCCCGCGCCAGCACCTGCCCGCGCGAATCGAGCACCTGGACGCCCACCAGATAGGCCGCGCCGGGGGTGGTCAGTTTGGGCTGGCCCTGCACGGTGAAGGTGTCTTGGCCGCCGGCCGGTATGACGCCGCCCGAGTCCGCCCCCAGCTTCACGCCGGCCTGGTCACCGGCGACGGCCGCGCCAGTGGGCGACGTCGGATCGGCCGTCAGCGCCGCGTCCAGGTCTGCCGCCTTGGTGATGGCGGTCGTCGACGCCCAAAGCACGACGCGGGCGCCCGTCAGGTTGGTGTCGGTGTTGTTCGTCACGGTGCCGCTGATGCTCAAGGTGGCGCCCTGTGTCCAAATCTCGGGTGTCATCGAAGCGATGCTGAGCGCCACCCCCGGGTTGTCGGCCCGCGCCGGCGCCGGGCCTGCCAAACCCACGCCGATCATGGCTACCACCGCCGACGCTGCGGCCACGACATGAGCCAACAGGGATCGACGCGCCACAGTTCAATGTTACTTGCGCGAGCCACCGGGAAAGAGCGGTTGCGGATGCTGAAGTATTGCGAAGTTGAGCGATGCCCTATAGTGGGGGCCGACAGGATGGGAGAAGGAAGGTGAGGCCAGCGTGACCAAACTCGTCATCGTCGAGTCGCCCGCGAAGGCGTCGAAAATCGCCAGCTACCTGGGGGCCGGGTATGTGGTCAAGTCCAGCGTCGGGCATATTCGTGACCTGCCCACGTCGGCGGCGCAGATTCCCGCCAAATATAAGAGCCTGCCGTGGGCCCGCACCGGCGTCGATGTGGACGACGGCTTCGCGCCGCTGTACGTCGTCAACCCCGACAAGAAAGCCGTGCTGAAAGAGCTCAAAACCGCGCTGGCAAGCGCCGACGAACTGTTCCTGGCAACTGACGAGGACCGCGAAGGCGAGGCGATCGCCTGGCACCTGTTGCAGGAGTTGAAGCCCAAGGTGCCGGTCAAGCGGATGGTTTTCCACGAGATCACCCCGGCGGCCATCAAGGCGGCAGTGGCCGCGCCGCGCGCCCTGGACGAGGATCTGGTCGACGCCCAGGAAACCCGTCGCATCCTTGACCGCCTGTATGGCTACGAAGTCAGCCCCGTGTTGTGGCGCAAGGTGTTGCCGCGCCTGTCGGCGGGCCGCGTGCAGTCTGTGGCGACGCGTCTGGTGGTCGACCGGGAACGTGAGCGCATCGCGTTCGTCCCGGCGGTTTACTGCGACGTCGAGGCCGAATTGGCGGTGCGGGCCGACGACGCGAAGCCTGGCGAGCCGGAGGCGTTCACCGCCAAATTGGTGACTTTGGGGCCGTCCAAGATCGCCCAGGGCCGTGATTTTGACGCCACCGGCGCGCTCAAGACGAAAACGGCGCTGATCTTGGAACAGGCAGACGCCGACGCGCTGGCCGGCGCGCTGAAAGACGCGGCGTTTGCCGTTGTCAACGTGGAATCGAAGCCGTCCGTGCGTCGCCCGGCGGCGCCTTTCCGGACGACGACGCTGCAGCAGGAAGCGGGCCGCAAGCTGGGCTTCACGACAGCCAGGACGATGTCGGTGGCGCAAGAGCTTTACGAGGCCGGGCACATCACCTATATGCGCACCGATTCGGTGACACTGTCGCAGCAGGCAATCGACGCGGCCCGGCGCCAGATAACGACGCTGTACGGCGTCGAATACCTGCCGCCGCGGCCCCGCATCTACGACTCGAAGGTCAAGAACGCCCAAGAGGCCCACGAGGCGATCCGCCCCGCCGGCGACGAGTGCACGCCACCCGCCCAGACCGGCCTGCACGGCGACCAATTGCGGCTTTACGAGCTTGTTTGGCAGCGCACGCTGGCGTCCCAGATGGTCGACGCCCAGGCGCTGACCGTCACGGTGGCAGTGGACGCCACCCTGCCCAAGCTGGCCCTGGAGGTCGGCCCCGTCACCAAGGCCGGGTTCACGGCGTCGGGCACCACATTCACTTTCGCCGGCTTCCGGCGCGCGTATGTCGAATCGCGCGACGACGAGGACGAGGCCTCGGCCGTTCTGCCGTCCCTGACGCAGGGGCAGGGCCTGGACGCCCGTGAAATCACCGCCGAGACACATTCGACGAAGCCACCGGCCCGTTACACCGAGCCGTCACTGGTGGCCAAGCTTGAGGAGTTGGAGATCGGACGCCCCAGCACCTACGCGTCGATCATTCGCACGATCACCACTCGCGACTATGTTTTCAAGCGCGGCTCGGCGTTGGTGCCGACGTGGCTGGCCTTCGCTGTCACGCGCCTTCTGGAGCAGCATTTCACCGATCTGGTCGACTACACGTTCACTGCGAATCTTGAGGACAAACTGGACGAAATCGCCGATGGCAAGGCCGAACGGTTGGCCGTGCTGACACAGTTCTACTTCGGCGACGGCGACAAGACGGCCGGCGCATCGTCCGGGCTGCACGAACTGGTCGACGACCTGGGCGACATCGACGCCCGGGCGATCTCGACCTTCCCCGTCGGCGACACGGGCATCGACGTGCGGGTGGGGCGCTACGGCACCTACGTCGAAGCCCATTCCGACGACGACACCGAAACCCAGCGGGCAAACGTCCCCGAGGATCTGGCCCCCGACGAATTGACGCCTGACAAGGCACGGGAGTTGATGAAGAACGCCGGCGCAGCCGGTGGCGGCGGACGCAATTTGGGCATCGACCCCGAAACCGGCCGCCAGATCGTGGCCAAGGACGGCCGCTACGGCCCCTATGTGACGCTGCAGGAAGACGAGTCGGACGACGACACCAAGCCGAAGGGCAAGGCGAAGGCCAAGGCGCCGGCGGCGTCGCTTTTCAAGACGATGAGCCTTGACACCGTCACCCTGGACGACGCGTTGCGCCTGCTCAGCCTGCCGCGAACCCTGGGCGCCGACGCCGACGGCGAAGCTATCGTCGCCGCCAACGGCCGCTACGGCCCGTACCTGAAGAAAGGGCTGGCCGATTATCGGTCGCTGACGGCCGAGGAAGAGTTGTTCACCGTCACGCTGGATCAGGCCAAGGAACTGTTCGCCCAGCCCAAGCCGCGGCGCGGACGCGGCGGCGGTGCGCCCGCCACCCCCGGCCGGGTGCTCGGCGACGACCCGAACTCGGGCAAGCCGGTGACCGTCAAGGACGGCCGCTTCGGCCCCTATGTGACCGACGGAACCACCAATGCGACGCTGCGCAAGGCCGACGACCCGGCCACCGTCACGCTCGACCGGGCAGCCGAACTGCTGGCCGAAAAGCGCGCCAAGGGCCCCGCGCCGAAACGGACGACACGCACCAGCACCCGGCGGAAGTGACCGCCATGCCAGGTTTGTTCATCGTCTTCGAGGGCGGGGACGGCGTCGGCAAATCGACGCAGGTCCAGTTGCTGGCCGCGTCGCTGGAACAGGCCGGGATAAATCACGTCGTCACCTTCGAACCGGGCGCGACATGGCTTGGCCAGCGGGTGCGCGACCTGGTGCTGAACCCGGAATCCGGCCCCATCTGCCCCACCGCCGAAGCCCTTCTATACATTGCTGACAAGGCACAACACGTCGCCGAGGTCGTCGAGCCGGCGCTGGCCGCCGGCGCCGTCGTCGTTTCCGACCGCTACACCGATTCGGTCATTGCCTACCAGGGCGCCGGACGCGAACTGGCCGGCGAGGACATCGAGCGCCTGGCCACCTGGGCGACGGGCGGCCGACGCCCCGACCTGACCGTCCTGCTGGACGCCGACCCCGCCGACGCCGTCGAAGCCATCGCCGCCAAGGACCGCCTGGAAGGCGCCGGCCTCGAGCTTCACCAGCGGGCCCGCCGGCGCTTCCTGGACCTGGCCGCCCGCGACCCCGACCATTACCTGGTGCTCGACGCCCGCCAACCCCGCGAAGCCATCGCCAAGGCGGTGCTGTCGGCGCTACAAGGCATGATTGAACCATGAGTGTTTGGGATGCCCTGGTGGGCCAGGGCAAAGCCGTGGCCGAGTTGCAGCGCGCGGTGGCGGGCGCCGACACCTCGGCGATGACCCACGCCTGGCTGTTCACCGGCCCACCGGGATCCGGGCGTTCGGTGGCGGCGCGGGCTTTTGCCGCCGCACTGGAATGCGAACACGGCGGCTGCGGGGTTTGCAGCGACTGCCGAACTGCCTTGTCAGGGTCGCATCCGGACGTCACGCTGTGCCGCACGGAGCAGATCAGCATCGGCGTGGACGAGGCCCGCGAACTGTCCCGGAAGGCGGCGCTGACGCCAATGGCCGGGCCTTGGCAGGTGCTTGTCGTCGAGGATGCCGACCGTCTGACCGAACGCGCCGCCGACGCGCTGTTGAAGTCGCTGGAGGAACCGGCGCTGCGTACCGTCTGGGTGCTTTGCGCCCCCAGTGCCGACGACCTGCCGGTGACGATCCGGTCGCGCACACGGGAGGTTCACCTGGTCACGCCGACGGACGACGACGTCGTCAAGCTGCTTCTCGCCCAGGGCGTCAACCCCAACCTGGCGCTGGCCGCCGCAAGGGCCGCGCAGGGGCACATCGGCCGGGCCCGGGCGCTGGCCACCAACCCCGCCGCCCGGCAGGACCGCGATGCCATCATCGCCCTGCCCGCCAAGTGGGCAACCCTGGGCGAGTGCCTGGCCAGCGCCGCCGAGGTCGTCAACCAAACCCAGGCGAAAGCCAACGGGCTGACCGCCGAACTGGACGCCAAAGAGAAGGCCGAGCTTGACCTGGCGCTCGGTTTCGGCACGAAGGGCGCCCGTCCACGCAACGCCGCCACCGCGATCAGTCAACTGGAAGATCAGCAGAAAGCCCGTGCGAAACGGGCGCAGCGCGACGAGTTGGACAACGTGCTGACCGAACTTTCCACCTGGTACCGCGACATATTGGCCCTGCAAACCGGGGCAAGCGCCGACGGGCTGATCAACGTCACGGCCGCCGCACATGCCGCCCAGGTGGCCAAGGCCACCAGCGCATCCCGCACCATCGCGTGTCTCGACGCCCTGCTGGCCGCCCGTCGCGCCCTCGACGGCAACGTCGCCCCGCTTTTGGCCATAGAGGCGCTGTTCGTGTCTTTGGCCGGGTTCTAGGGCATGGATCGGGCACAACCCCCCGCGCGTCATCCTGCGCGCAGTCGGCTGTTCTGGGTAGCATGGAGTAGAACGCCTCAGTAAACCTACTTCCCCAGTGAGGAGAACGACGTGAGCAGCCCAGAGCCAACCAAAGTCATCGAGGATGACGACCCGGCCAACGAGCCGACCGTCAACATCAGCATCGCCGAGGCGCAGAAGCGCGCCCAGGCGGCCGCCGACGCGATAGCCCAGCGTGACGCCGCCGCCAAGCAGCAGGCCGCCGCCGATGCGCAGGCCGCGCAGGACGAGGCCGATCGTAAGGCCGACGACGCCCGCATCCGCAACCAGGAGCGCGAAGCCCGCGCCAAGGCTTTGGGCACCGTCGAAGTGAGCGAGGACGATGTCGACGTGCCGCCGCCCGAGCGCCATGTCAACGACAAGTTCCTGGGCTCGCTCGGCCTGGGGCTGATCCGTCTGGTGCTGGCGGCCCTTCTGGGTGTGCGCGGCATCCAGGTGCTGTGGAACATCGGCGCGACGACCACCTGGCTGACGGACAACAACATCCCCTACGCCACGCCGATCGCCTGGGCGCTCGGAGCACTGCTTGTCATCATCGCGTTGCTGCTGGTGCTGGGCTTCGGCACCCGCCTGGCCGGCCTGCTGACGGCCGCGTTGGCGATCGCTGTGCTGGTCTTCGTCCGGTGGGGCTATGCCCCCGTCCTCGTGTCCGGCCAGGCCGGCTACCTCGGTGATTGGGACGTCATGGTTGCCGGTGTCGGGCTGGCGGTGTTCTGCCTGGGTTCTGGCGGCTGGGCCGTCGATGCCGCCATGCGCTTCAACCGCGCCAAGCGCAAGCAGTACCAGTAACCTTCGATACCAGTAACCTTGACCAGGTGAAACATCGGGTCATCCAGTTTGTCGGCGTCGTGGCGTTGACTGCGTTGCTGGCTGCCTGTGCCAACCCCGACAGCGGCGGCATCATCGCCCCCATACCCAGCCACAAGCAACCTGGGGCGGCAGCGTCCGGCACATTCACGCTGCCCGTCCCGGCGCACACCTACACCGACCTGACGAGCCCCGACCGTCAAACCGTCGACTTCGACCCGAACCTGCGGGTGCCCGGCATGACCGACCCGCCGGCGGGCAGCGGCTACGGCCGCTACTTCAACCAGACGGTCAACTGGAGTGCGTGCGACTCCGGCTACCAGTGCGCCCAGGTGCTTGCGCCACTGGACTGGACCAACCCGGACGGCACCGCCATAACCCTGGCGATGAAACGCCTGCCGGCCAAGACGGCGCCGGTCGATCCGGCGTCGCCCGACCTGTTCATCAACCCGGGTGGCCCCGGCGGCTCGGCGATGGATTATGTCAACGAGTTCAACGCCACCGGCCTGACAGGTTTCAACATCGTCGGCATGGACCCGCGCGGTTCCGGCCAGTCGACGCCCGTCGTCTGCGGGACGACCGCCCAAATCGACGCCTATTTCGATTTGCAGATGGCGCCCACCGATGACGCCGAGAAGCAGGCCCTGATCGACGGAACCAAGCAGTTCGACGACCAGTGCCGTCAAAACTCGGGCGTTCTGCTCGACCACATCAGCACCATCGACACGGTTTATGACTTCGACATGGTGCGCCAGTTGTTGGGTGACGCCAAGTTCAACTGGATGGGCACCTCCTACGGCACATATATCGGCGCCGTCTATTTGGAGCTCTACCCCCAAAACGCCGGCCGCATGGTTTTGGACGCCGCCGTCAACATCACCGACAACACCTCCGTCAGCCAGTCGGACGGTTTCGACCTGGCACTTGGTGAATACACCAAATGGGCGGCCGGGAAAGGTTACGGCGGGAACACGCCGGACGCGGTGATGCAACAGATCACAAGTTTGACCGTCAACCTGGCCACCAACCCGATCCCGGTGGGCAGCCGCGAGCTGACGCAGTCGCTGTTCGTGCAGGGGCTTGGCATGTTCATGTATTCCGGCACGAAGGTTTACGCGCAACTGGCGCAGGTGCTGCAGGCGACCGTCGGCGGGGACGGCAGCTACATGCTGGCGGCGGCAGACATCATGAACAGCCGCACCGCCACCGGCTACGGCTCGCTGGCCACCGCCTTCCCGGCTATCGCCTGCAAGGACGAGGCCGACTCCGGCCTCGACGCGGCCTTTGCACAGTGGCAAACCGACGAAACGTCGGCGCCGTACTTCGGCCGATACATGGGGCCCGACACCGTCTGCCAACTTTGGACGGCGCCACCGTCACCCCAGATCGATTTTTCCGGGGCCGGCGACCCGCCTTTCCTTGTGATCGGCGGCACGGGTGACAACGCCACCCCATATCAGTACGCCCAATGGATGGTTCAGCAGATGCCGGCCGGGGTGCTGGTCACGCGCGACGGCGTCGGCCACGGCAGCTACGGTTCGGGTAGCCAGTGCATCGACAATATCGTCCGCGCCTTCTT
>Ga0123357_10012317_pt1 | contig 11023 bp, 9 predicted proteins | sample TergutEmb28metaG_FD_89873 | JGI IMG/M metagenome (GOLD analysis project Ga0123357, IMG submission 89873) | Embiratermes neotenicus P4 segment gut microbial communities from Petit-Saut dam, French Guiana - Emb289 P4 | ecosystem: Host-associated > Arthropoda: Insects > Digestive system > Gut ... | reverse complement strand
TCCGCCATCAGCGCCTGCAGCTCGGCGTCGGAGTAGGCGTAGTCCGACTTGCGCCCCACCGCCAGTTTATAGAGCGGCGGCTGCGCGATATAGACGTAGCCCTGCTCGATCGCCTCGCGCATGAAGCGATAGAAGAAGGTCAGGATCAGGATGCGGATGTGCGCGCCGTCGACGTCGGCATCGGTCATGATGATGCACTTGTGGTACCGGGCTTTGGTGATGTCGTAGTCCTCGCCCACGCCCGTGCCCATGGCCGTGATCATCGCCTGGATCTCCTCGGAGGAGAGCGCGCGTGTCAGGCCGGCACGTTCGACATTCAGGATCTTGCCGCGCAGAGGCAAGATCGCCTGGAAGCTACGGTCGCGCGCCTGCTTGGCGCTGCCCCCGGCCGAGTCGCCCTCCACGAGGTAGATCTCAGAGAGCGCGGCGTCGGCGATCGAGCAGTCCGCGAGCTTGCCCGGCAGCGCCGAGCTTTCCAGCAGCCCCTTGCGGCGCGTGGCCTCACGCGCCTTGCGAGCGGCGGCGCGGGCCTTGCTCGCCTGGGCGGCCTTGTTCACGATCGCGCGCGCAGGGCGCGGGTTCTCCTCAAGAAACTCCGCCAGACCCTGCGTGACCACGTTCTGCACGAGCCCGCGCATGAAGGTGTTGCCGAGCTTGGTCTTGGTCTGCCCCTCGAACTGCGGGTCGGTCAGCTTGACGGAGAGCACGGCGCAGAGCCCCTCGCGGATGTCATCGCCGGACAGGTTGTCGTCCTTCTCTTTGAGGATGTTCTGGCGCCGCGCGTAGTCGTTGATCGTGCGGGTCAGGGCGTTCTTGAAGCCTTCGAGGTGCGTGCCGCCCTCGGTCGTATTGATGTTGTTGGCAAAAGCCAGCGTCGAGTCGCTGTAGCTCTGGTTCCACTGGAGCGCCGCCTCAACTGACGCGCCGTCGGCCTCGCCGCTGAGGTGGATAATCTTGGCGTTGACGTTTTCGCGGTTGCGGTTAAGGTACTTGACGAAGTCCTTGATGCCGTCTGCGTACTTGAACTCGACGACCCGGGGCTCCAGCTCGCGCTCGTCGCGCAGGGTAATCTTGAGGTTCTTGTTAAGAAACGCGGTCTCGCGCAGGTGCGTGACGAGTGTGTCGTAGTCAAAGTGCGTCGTCTCGAAGATCTCGGGATCGGGCCAGAACGTGACCTTCGTGCCGGTGGCCTTGCTCTTGCCGATGGCCGTGACCGGCCCGGTGGGCTTGCCGCGCTCGTAGCTCTGCTTCCAGATGCTCCCATCGCGCTTGGTCTCGACCTCGACACGCGTCGAGAGCGCGTTGACCACGCTGACGCCCACGCCGTGCAGGCCGCCCGAGACCTTGTAGCCCTCGCCGCCGAACTTGCCGCCGGCGTGAAGTATCGTCATGACGACCTCAAGGGTCGGCTTCTTCATCTTGGGATGTTTGTCGACCGGAATGCCGCGACCGTTGTCGGTCACGGCCACGCTGCCGTCAGGCGCGATCACCACGTCGATGACAGTGCAGTAGCCACCCAGCGCCTCGTCGACCGAGTTATCAACAACTTCGTAAACCAGGTGATGCAGGCCCATCGGCCCCGTGCTTCCTATATACATACCGGGGCGCTTGCGCACCGCCTCAAGTCCTTCGAGGACCTGAATGTCTTTGCCAGTATAATGCGACGTGTTTTTTGCCACAGAGCGCTCCTTCTCAAAGGGGTTGATATGCGAGTCTGATACCGTGAACCTACTATATCTGGTAGGAACTATTAATTATACCACAGTGGGGAGTGGTTTCTGGGCCCTGTGAGGTAACGTTACGGCTTCTGAGGGGAGTTTTGAGTCCCCGCACTCGTCAGAGCGCTGAAAATGCTCTTTTGCCGGGTCTGCGCGCACCCTGCGCCAGCAGGGCGCGCCTCAGTTAGCGGCGGTGGTGGCGGTCGAGGCGGTAGGTGATCTTCTTGACTACCTTGCCGCCGAGTTCGCGCTCAAGGCCCTCTCGGTACTCGTCAGCAAAAAGCGGCAGCTCCTGCGCGTAGAGGTTTGAATCCAGCCAGACAATAAGCCTGTCGCCCCGCAGATGCAGGTTCTTTGTGTGCGCAGCTATGCTCGGACCGGCCACGGTTTCCCAGGCATGACGCAGGCGCTCGATCTGGCCAAGCTTCTCCCCGGTGGGATCAATATGACCACGCAGCTGCTCCAGACTCAGGTCAAAGGCAAGCAGCTTGCCGCGCTGATGGCGAGGGACCGTACCCTCAGGATAGCTGGACTTATCAGATTTGCGCCGTTCCTGATACTCAAAATCGTCAGTCTTATAGGTGGGCGGCGTTGCCAGCGTGGCGGCCAGCTCTTCGTCAGCTGCAAAGTCTTCAGTGTCGTCATAGTCGGTCATCAGTCCACCTCACTTGAGGTAGGGCGCGCCAAGTCATCGCGCCCTACAAAGACTTTGCCTGACCGATCAGATTGATCAAGCTCAACACCGGCAGGGCGCGACGACCCCGACGCGCCACCACTGTCCAGGTCGCGCACGTCGATGCAGGTTGCGCGCGCCAGAAGCTCGGGGCGAAAGTAGTCGATGTTGGCCGTGGTGATGACCGTCTGGGTCACGGTACCCACGTAGTCAGTCAACGCGGCGCGGCGACTCTCATCAAGCTCGCTCATCACATCATCAAGCAAAAGCAGCGGGCGCGTACCGCAAAGCGCGGTGATGACGTCGATCTCGGCGATCTTTACGGCCAGCGCAATGGAGCGCTGTTGTCCCTGGGAGGCAAAGCTGCGCGCGCCCTGCCCGCCCAGCGTAAACACCATATCATCGTGATGCGGGCCGACCGTGGTGGTGTGACGCGCGCGCTCGACCTCTCTCTCATCGGTCAGCGCGCGGTGAAACGCCGCAGCAAGCGCCTCGGTGTCTGGCTGAGGGTCGGCGCCGCCGGCCCAGTCCGCCACATAGTTCACCTCAAGGGCGCACTGCGCGTCAATACCCCGGTAGGCGGCAATCAGCGCGGGGCGCAGCTGCTCAAAAAGCGCCAGGCGTCGCAGTGCAAACGCAACGCCAACTTCGACCAGGCGCTCAGTCCAGGCCTCAAATACCGGGCCGGCCCACTGCTCATCTTTAAGCAGACGGTTGCGCTGCTGAACAATTTTCTTATACTCCTGGCGCAAACGCAGGTAACCTCCCGCAATCTGGGAGCCTAAATTATCCAGCTCGTCACGACGCTGCGCGGCCGAGTCGCGCACCAGGCGCAGGTCAACGGGCGTAAACAGCACGCAGGGCAGCACGCCAGCAAGCGCAGCGCTGCTGCGGACCGGCTTATCATTTACCTGATAGCGTCGCCGCCCATCCTCAACACAGAGCCGCACGTTGCGCTCGCGCCCCTGATCGGTAGCAAACAGCGTTGCCTGGGCCTGCTCGCTTTCCCATAAGATAAGATCGCGCCACTTTGTAGTGCGAAAAGAATCGCCCTGCGTAAGAAGTTGCAGAGCTTCGACAATGTTGGTTTTTCCGCTGGCATTTGGCCCGGTCAATATTGTCAGATCGCGCCCAAATGACAGCGCTGCCTGCTTATAACTACGAAATTGAGCAAGCTCCAGGCTTTCGATCAAAAATGACATGACAAATAATCCCTGAAGCCTGAAAATTTATCCGCATTGCCGCTCAGTTGATGCGCATAGGCATCACAAGATATAAGAAGTCCTCTTCTGCCGCACGGATAATCCCGGGTTTCATTGAATCCTGGATCTCGATCGTAATAAATTCACTCTCAATAACCGAGAGACCATCTAACAGGAAGCTGTAGTTAATTGCAATTTCCTGGTCGCTTCCCTCTGCTTTTATCATGACGTGTTCAACGGCTGAGCCCAGGTCCAGTGACTGTGAGGCCAGCGTAAGATCCTGGTCTTCGACCGAAATAGAAAACTTGACCGCTGCATTAGTTACCGCAAGCAGTGACACGCGTTTGACTGCCTCAAATAATTCAGTCTGCGCGATAGTTGCCTGAACCGCCCACTCCTTTGGGAGTAGTTGTGAGAAGTTAGGGTAGTTCCCTTCAATTTTGCGCGTTACAAATTGCGTCTGCCCAAAGCTGAAGAGTATCTGATTTTGAGAGAGCGCTATCGTGACCGGGCCTTCGTCGATCATTTTGACGACTTCTTCAAAGGCCTGCCCGGGAACAAGCACCGTAAAGGGCTCTTCAAGGGCTGTCTCAAGTTTTTGCGTTATTAAAGCAAGACGATAGATATCAGTGGCAACCATTTTTACTTCGTCGCCCTCAGCCGCCAGGTAAATTCCTGTCAGTACCGCGCGCGTTTCATCTTTACTGACGGCGCGCCCCACTTTGCGGACCATCGTTTTAATCAGCTCAGAAGGCAGGGTAATCTGCTGGTTTTCAGAAACCTCAGGAAACCGTACAAAATCATCAGGATTTAACGTACGTATGGTGAAGTGAGATTGCTGTGCGTCAATGTTAAGCTGATCGTTTTCCAGAGTAAGGTTGACCGCACTTTCTGGTAAGGAGCGCACAATGTCAGAAAATATCTTTCCGGGTACGGCGATCGTACCTAGTTCAGTAATCAGTCCTTCAACCTGAGTTTTTATTGAAGTCTCAAGGTCAGACGCAAAGAAAGTAATGACTCCCTCTTTACAGGAAATCAGTATGCCCGAGAGAGCAGGTACCGATGAACGGGATGCAGTTGCGTGAATGACTCGTGCCAGCGCTGCGCTGAGTTCTGATTTTGCGATGCTGATCTGCATGGTAACCCCTTTACTTTTATAGTATTCCAATAATCATCATAATAAGCCCGGTGGAAATGTGGATAACAGGACTTTTCCCTGCGTAGGACCGGTGTGTCTCTGGGGAAAACAGTGTTAATAAAGCCCCTGTTTTATCCCCGCTTTCAACCGGTTGAAAAGAATTGCCCGTTATTGTGATACTTTTTCCTCCGATCTGGTTCTTTATTAACATATCATACACAGGTAATACCCAGGCATAAAATAAGGAAGATGGCTTAGTTCTTCATCTTCAGTGCGCTGGTAATGTGCTGCACCTGCTGAAGAACGCCGGTTTCACAGCTCATTTCCCGCTTGATCTTGTTAACGGCGTGCATGACGGTCGTATGATCCTTACCGCCAAAGGCGCGTCCGATCTGAGGGAAGGAAGAATCAGTCAGCTCCTGACAAAGATACATCGCGATATGTCGCGGGTACACAATTTCATGCTTGCGCTTGCTCCCAATAAGATCAACATGGTTAATTGAGAAATAACGACAGACCTCAGCCTGAACCTGAGCGATCGTGATAGGTTTAATGATCTTCTTCTTAAAAAGCTCTTTTGCTACCAGTTCAGCCAGCTCTTTGCTTACATATTCTTTGTGAGTAAGCTCCGCAAACGCAATGATGCGCGTCAGGGCTCCTTCCATCTCGCGAATATTACCCGTGGCCTGCTCGGCAATATAGCCGATTGCATCAGTGCTGAAGGGGAGTTTCTCTGATTCAAGGAACTTCGTGATGATCGCATAACGTGTCTCATACTGAGGAGGCTGGATGTCAACTTGAAGGCCACTCCCAAAACGGCTGGTATAGCGCTCGTCCATCTTCAGCTCAAGCGGGGAGCGGTCCGCGGCGATTACGATCTGCTTGCCGCGACCTTTAAGGAAGTCGATCGTGAAGTAAAGTTGCTCGATAGTTGCGACTTTTCCTTCAAGGAACTGGATGTCGTCAATTAAAAGGATGTCGGTCGTGCGATAGTGATTGCGAAACGCCTCCGTATCCAGCGTGCGTGCGACGCCGGTTGAGGCGTTAACATACTGATTGGTAAACTCTTCAGAGGTGGTGTAGATGACCTTTTTTTCCGGATAAATCTCTTTGACATACGACCCGATCGCCTGAAGCAGGTGAGTTTTTCCCAGACCGGAGGACCCCCAGATGAACAGGGGATTAAAGCCCGACTTGAGAGCCGGCGCTTCTGCCACTGCCAGCGCCGCATTGCGAGCAAAGGCATTTTGGTCGCCCACCACAAAGGAATCGAAGGTAAACTTTGGGTCGAAATTCGACTTATCCGAGGAATTTACGACGGGACGATCCTTCGGGATCAACTTATTAATATCAGTGAGGCCTTCTTTGGGAGGATGAAGAGCGGTTTCTGCCAGTGCCTCATCGGTGACGATCATGATTGTCACCGGGTGTTTGGCCAGTGAGCTTAAGACCTCGGTGATGATGTCTTTGCAGGTGGTCTCTGCAAGGTCGCGGCTGAAGTTATTCGAAATGCCTAAGCGCAGATGGGTAAGATCAGAAGAAGGCAGAGGAGTAAGGCTCAAGATAAGGCCCCAGCGCGAAGCAGGCGCGCGGGTTTCCAGAAGCTTGAGCGCATCGGCCCACAGGTCATCGACCGTGCCGTAGGCGGTAGATGACGCAAGGTCCTGGCGCGCGACGGGAGCTGCGGGAGCAGCGGACATATCCGGGATCAAAGGGGGGTCGATTACGGGGATAACCCCGGTCCTTGATTGATCTTGTTTTTGCGTATGTCCCATACTCTCCATGTCAGTCCTTCGTGTGCGTTGCGCGGTTGTGCGAATCACAAGTTTTTATTTCTGCCCCGGGGGATAAAAATCATTGATGTGGGTTCTTATCTTAACATCAGAATGATCCCGAAAACGCCCCGATTCTCATCTTCTCCACATGGCCTTCCTCTTGTGTGTTCTTTTTCAAGAGTTTTCCCCAGTTTTCGCTTTTGTTCTGCTGGGAAAAAAGAAAGAATTTTTTGCTCACAAGCCTCTGACCTGCGGTTTTTATAGAACGAACGCCTGTTCAGCCTCAGTAAGAAGCAGGAAAAAAGTTATCAACAGGGGTGGGAAAACGGTTGATAACTTCTGGTTTTTAACCTTCGAGCACAGTCCTTGCAGCATAACGCCAGTGTGTCCATCGAGCCCTGCTCTCCAGAGGAGCAAAGTGAGGTGATTATTAAATTTTCAAGCCAGATAAAAAAGGATGCAAAAGGTAGTTTGCAATGAAAAAAGTTTAACGTATTTTTGTCTGCCCGGTGGCGGCGGACGGACGGTTATCCACAGTCTGAATGAGGCAGGTCAGAGGGCGGAGCGTGGTTATCCACAGTTTCCACAAATCTATCCCCCGCCGGCTGAATTTTTTGATACAATAGATAGCCCTGTGTAAAAGAAGAGTTACGACTCGCTCTAGTGTTGGGAGGCATGATGAAAAGGACTTATCAACCTAATAATCGCCATCGTGCTAAGACGCACGGCTTTCGTGCGCGCATGTCGACCCGTGGGGGTCGCGCTGTTTTAGCTGCGCGTCGTCGTAAGGGCCGCCGCGTTCTGTGCGCCTGAAGAATATATGATGCGGTGGTCCTGTGACTTCACGTAAAGTCAGCACCATCGCATCATCTGAGGCGATTGGTCGTGTTCTCAAGCGCGGGCGTCGTTGTAACGGCGACCTGCTTTCTCTTTACTCTCTTTCTTATACTACGCAAGCGGAAGCAGAGGCCGCGCCTGCGGGGCGCGTCGCCTTTATTGCGGGCAAAAAGCTGGGCGGCGCCGTGTGGCGCAATCGCGCGAAGCGGGTTTTGCGCGCGGCGCTGGCGCAGACGGGCGGGACGCGGGCAGGCTACGACGTGCTTCTTGTCGCAAACGCGCATACGGCGGCCAGTTCATCAAACGATGTCGCTGATGATTTATCTTTGCTTTTGAGAAAAGCTCATATATAATGACTGATACGGAAACAAAACGAGGTGTGCGCGAGGCGCTCAGGCGTCTGCCTCGCCTGGTACCGATTTTCCTGATACGAGGGTATCAGCAGGTTATCTCTCCCCTCCTTCCCCGATCCTGCCGATTTGTACCAACCTGCTCTGCCTATGCGGTAGAAGCACTACAGCGCTATGGTGTGGTAAAGGGCGGATGGCTGGCAATCAAGCGTATTTTGCGTTGTCATCCGTGGCACCCCGGAGGCTATGACCCCGTACCGTAAGGGTGCGCGCTCCGGGGGCCCTGACATGCAGGTAGTACCTGCGTAAGGAGACATAATGTGGCAAGAGATTCTTACGGCCCTCTTCGCGATACTGAAGTTATTCTATAACTTCACGAAGGACTGGGGCCTGGCGATCATCCTGATGACGATCGTGTTCCGTATCCTGGTCTGGCCGCTGATGACCAAACAGGTGAAGAGTACGGTCGGCATGCAGAAGCTTCAGCCTCTGATGAAAGAGGTTCAGGAGAAGTACGCCGACGACAAGCAAAAGCAGAGCGAAGAGATGATGAAGCTCTATAAGGAGCAAAAGGTCAGTCCGCTTTCGGGGTGCCTGCCAATGATTTTACAGCTGCCGCTGCTGTTTGCGTTCTATAGCATGCTCAGCATCGCGCATTGGGACAAAACAAAACACCTTTTTGCTGGCGGCGGGCCGCTCTATCGTTTTCTGGGAGGGACCACTCACCATTTGGCGGACAAGGCCGCTCCGTTCCTTAACTTCATTCATCTTCCTGGCGTGAAAGCCGCTGGCTTCCTGCCCGATATCATGACAACGCCTGACATGGTCCTGAAGGCTCACGGGGGCTGGGGCCATATCTGGGGCGCGCTTCCTGCGCTGTGGCCCTACCTTCTGGTTGTGGTATTGTTTGCGCTGGGGAGCCTGATCCCGATGCTGATGATGCCGGGCGGTAACTCGCAAAACAAGAGCATGGGCGCCTTCATGTCGATCTTCATGCTGGTCATTGCTTTCCAGATTCCGGCGGGCGCGCTGCTGTATTATGTTGCGTCAACGATGTTTGCGGTTGGTCAGCAGGCGTTTGTGCAAAAGCGCATGGAGGCCGAGGAAGAAGAGGAGATAGCCGAGATCATTGCGGCCGAAGACGATGGCAAGAAAAAGGGGAAGAACAAAAACGGCAACAAAGCTTTAGCTGCCGGAGATGATTCGAGTTCCAAACCTGGTGCAAATTCCGCTCAGAACAAAGGGAAGAGCGGCGCAAATTCCGGCGCAAAATCGAATGCGAAAGCGAAGGCGAACACAAACGCAAATTCCGGGAAGGGCAAAAACACGAATAACCCCGGATCAAAATCTGGCGCAAAGAAATAAGGAGCTACGTGATGGAGAAAGAATATACTGCTACCGCAGAAACTGTTGAAGCGGCGCTTGATGAAGCGCTTGAGAATCTGGGTGTCCAACAGGACGCGGTGACCTATGAGGTCATAGAAGAGCCCTCGAAGTCGTTTTTTTCCGGGACGAAGCCGGCGGTTGTCAAGGTGACCGTGCGCGAAGACTATCTGCGTGAGCTCCGGTCTGAAAAAGAGCTCGATGATGAGCCGGTGGACTTCAGTGAGCCCGCGGGTGACTCTGCTCTTCGACGTGACTATGAGGATCTGAGCGAAGAAGAGATCGACGGCATCGCTGATGAAGCAATCCAGGTGTTACGAGAGATCATCGAGTTCTTTGATATCGACGAGGCCAACATTGATGAATACGAAGGGGATGGCGGAGAGATCATCTTTGATATTACCGCCGATAAGAACCTTGCGCTATTGATTGGCCGCCATGGTCGTACCATCGACGCCCTGCAGGTTCTTATGTCTTCGATCACCACAAAGCGCTGCGGGCTTCATTACCCGTTGGCTGTTGATGTCGAGGGCTACAAGCATCGGCGCAAGCAGAAGATTACCGAGATTGCCCAGCGCTCAGCGGATCGCTGCCTTCGTACGCACCGGTCTGTTTCCTTAAAGCCAATGACTCCGTATGAGCGTCGTGTGGTTCATATGACTGTCCGGAGTATATCTGGAGTGACGTCTGCCAGCGAAGGATCGGGCTCTTATCGCCACGTTGTGATCTGTCCTCTGTAGGAGCTGACTTTTGATAGCTCGCTAATGCTAACGCGCTGCCAGGACCTCGTGCTTCGAGGGTTTTTGGCAGCGCGTTTTTTGTGAGCCCGAGCCGGGAAGGCGAAGGGGCGATTTTGATTTGGGGCCCCAGGTCGGCCTACGGCTTCCCGAGTCGCCCGCTGGAATCGACGTTTCGTCGATTCCCGAGACGCGGGCTTTGTCGGGCGATCCTACGGCCTCCTCCCCAAATCAAAATCGCCCCTTCGCCTTCCCGGCTTCATACCTATCCTAAAAAATAACCCGGCGACTGTTCGGGCCATCGAGGCCCTCGCAGTCGTTTGTTCTTGCTTGCAGGGTGCGTCGGTACTGGGCGATGAGCTCAGGCTTATGCGTAGCGTGTGCTGACCCAGCGCGCCTTATTCGGGCTGCGATAAAAGTCAGAAAATTGAACGCCTGCGGCATTCAATTTTTGTATATATTCGCACCTCCGGTGCTCGTGACAAACGCCTTTGGCGCTTGTCACCTGTTCTGGCATTAGCCGTGACGGTGCTGAGCGGAGACTTTGCGTGGCGGGACTACTGGAAAACAGCCCACGGGACTGTTTTCGGCGGAGAAAACGCTAACCTCGCGCTTTGTTCGGGGTGGCAAGGTGATGCGGCGTCAGCGGGCCGGTGCGTCTCAGTTCCAGGCGCTACTGGCTTGCGGTTCGTGTGTCTGCTTCGTTTGGCTTGGCACGGGCTTTGCGGCGAACCAGATGTCGCTGCTATAATGTTTCACGTGAAACATCCTGAGGTTCATGGGGACAATGTTTCACGTGAAACAGTATGATCGACTTCCTTAAGACATATGATATTGAGGTTAACTCTGGGCAGGCAGCGCTGCTTGAGGCGCATTTGCGCTTTGTGCTTGAGAAGAATCGGGTAGTTAATCTGACGAGCATTACTGACTACGAGCGGGCGCTTGTGCTGCATGTGCTGGACTCGCTTCTGGTGCTTCCTGAGTTGGGTAACGCGCCGTCTGGGGCGCTGCTTGATATGGGTTCGGGGGCAGGCTATCCCGGGTTGCCGCTTGCCTTGATGACGCAGCGCAAAACTACGCTTCTTGATGCGCGCGAAAAGAAAATCAGGATCCTGCAGGAGTTTCTTTCTCAGTACCCTGAGCTTTCGTTTTGTGAGGCGCAAGCTGGACGTGCGGAAGAATTCGCGCAGGGGCGCCGTGGCGCGTATGC
>Ga0123357_10012316_pt1 | contig 11023 bp, 5 predicted proteins | sample TergutEmb28metaG_FD_89873 | JGI IMG/M metagenome (GOLD analysis project Ga0123357, IMG submission 89873) | Embiratermes neotenicus P4 segment gut microbial communities from Petit-Saut dam, French Guiana - Emb289 P4 | ecosystem: Host-associated > Arthropoda: Insects > Digestive system > Gut ... | reverse complement strand
GGAAGGTATTTCGTAATAAAATACTGATTCAGTAAAGGAAATTAGTTAAAAGATAAAACCTTAAATTTAGAACGGGCTTCGAATACCCAGGGGGGGGGGGGGGTAGGGTGTAACTTTACTCTTTCTTTAACCTCGCCGCTGGATAGGGGTGTGTTCTCTGTGATTTAGGAGTTTGATTCTTATACATGATATAGTTTCGCGTAGTTCTTCAGAGGGTTGATGAACTGAAAATTTTGTGTGCTTTTAAGTTCCCTGTAAGCACGGACGTCGTTTAATACGACCCTCTTTTTTATATCAGTTTTCTTTTGGATGTGAGATTTCTCACCACGGTGTTGATGACGGGCCAACTGTTCTGAGATACTGCGACTTTTACGCGCTATATATTTATCGACGTTTCAGAGGAGCTTGCTGTATCCACCTTTGGGTTAGTCCCAGCTGGACCACATGGGAGCCAAAAATGTTGGATTATCCTAAAGATGGAGGCAGAAAGCTCTAAAGAAACGTCAGTAATTATTCATAATTTGACACGGCACCGTATCTTTAAGACCTGAAGCTTTTACTGTGCCGTTTGAACGTCGAGCCTCGCCGTCGATTAGTGCCGCATTAAGTACTAATCGATATTTATTCTGAGAAATAAAATCCATAAATAAATTTTGTGGGCACGGTGCGCAGTTTCTGCTATTAAGGAAAGTTTGTCATGTAGCAACAAATATTCTCGCCAGTGATAATGCACGTCACACTCTAGCCAAAACATGTAGGAACCATAACTGATGTCAATACCTGAGGAGCGATTTAGATTAGACTAACGCCAGTTCCTTGAATACTATGTGTCATTAATCCTGAGCACCTACATTCAGCTACGTCACATTTTCCATTTTAATTCAGGTACCAAATATTAATTTGTAGAGTTACATGTGCTTTTTTCCTTGGATGTGGCTGTTAACACTACGCTATTTTCAGTACTCGTCCACTGTGTTTATTTATGAATTACTACAGTGTGTCTTATGCTATCTATTCTGTCAGTAGATGTATTCTAATCTATATTATTCTATAAAATGAAGTATTTCTATTTACAATGCTTCCTCTTCCCGCTTCTATTAACTTTTCGCGGTTTTTTACTTGGTTTTCCCATCTGCATTTCGTCCTTAATAACAATTTGCATAGAGCTTTCGGTTCTTTAGTTGTGGAAAAATTAGTTATTTTCTTTTACTTCATTTTTCGTTAGTAATTTTCCATTGGTACAAAAAAAATTCTTCCGTGTTTGTATATATGCACGTTTCAACAGTATTAGTACTTGTTTCTAGTCTTGTCTTCGTAAAGATCATCTTACGTTTCTCTTGCCTCTGTCTATGCTTTTCAGTTTCAAACCCTTTGTTCTGAACTACACTCTACCATTTCTCCTCTTCATATTCCAAAATTCATATATATTTTTCCCTCCATTCTCTCTTCGTAATACAATATCAAATTGACGATCCATTTTTTATTTTCTGTATAGTATTACTTCCTCTCTCTGCATATCAATGTACGTAGTTTCAATTATTAGGCTATTGTGGTTATTATACTTTTAAGTATCAGGTATTAGGTATGTAGCTTATACAACTTTTTCCCCTCTATTGACGCAGAATATTGCAACCTTATTTTTAATGTTCGTCTTCTGGGCTTTACCTAGCCTTCCAATTTTGGATATCCTGTCTACCATTCGTAGCAGTATTTAAGTAATTCATCTTGTTCCATTAACAGAACCCTGCATCAGAACTTTGCTATGCTACTAACCATTTTGCCTCTCTGGCTTTCTGTACCACTTTTCTATTCTGCTGCTCCATTTGCTGTAATTCTTGGGTTCCTTTCTTACTAAATCTCCCCTGAACCCCATCAACGTTTTCTTATTTCCTCTCAACCTCTAAGCTTTTACCTCGCATAACAATGTTGACTCATGCGTCATCTTAAGTATATTTTCTAATACTTTTACTTTTTTGACTCATGAGTCATCTTATATATATTTTCTAATATTTTACTTTGTTGACTCATGAGTCATCTTATGTATATTTTCTAATAATTTTACTTCTTATTAGTTACGTTCATTGAGGATTTACCAGTGACCCCTATATTTTTATGACGTGCTGTATTTCCGTTTTACTGAGCCGTATATGTAGCTTTACCCGTATATAAGGAAATTCTTTTCCTACCTCCAGTTTGTAAACCTCCCTTAGCAAATTCCTCTGTTTTTTTTAAGTTTCTTCCACCTTTGAATATTATTACAATAGTTTGAATAGTTCTGCACTTCAGGCCCCATTTATTACTGTGTTATACTTTCTGATCCATCACCTTTTCTATACCGTTTATGCGACATGATCCAATTGCCTAATTTTGATTGAACAGTGAACTTTATAACAGTTGCCTTTCCATTACCGTGCAGCGGCATCAGTAATGTAAACTACACGTGTTTCATTCCGAACTACAGTTCACTGACTCAGTCACTCCATTTTTTTTAAAGATTTCCATTTCATTCGACATGTTTTATGCAATGAACTGTGTTGTCATTAACCTGTTTATTTTTCAGTTTATCCGTTTTAGTTACTTGTACTTGCATATGTATGTCTCCCAACACCTCTTATGATTAACCCGCTGTAAAAGTGTGAACTCTGAAGAAAACAGAGCAGTGATTTGTGTTTATGTTCACAAAGTACTGTGTCGGATATGGTATACGTGCTTCATAATTCGGTTCCATATTGTCAAAACTACCGGACAGTTGTGTTTAATTGTGACACTCTAGACTTTTATCAGAATATGTTCGTTTCGACTCCCAGTCGGGCCGTCTGCTATCTTGAGGCAGGTCGTGTGCCGCAGCGTAACACACGACGCACACCCACAGTCAGGCGCATTCTCAACAACGTGCTCTTACACAACACGATATGCTGCCACAGCACCCTATTAATATAAAGTAATTAATTAGTGAGTGTTTTTAAAATGCGACTCTAGCAAGGAACAACGTAGCTCCCTGAGGATGACCTTAGGACCGAAACATTTTGGAGCGATTTTAAAAGTTTTAATGTGAAATTTTATTTAAGTTTATTTGTTGGTTGATAATTAAAGTGATTCTACGAAATGCACGGTGCAACAATAAAGATTTTCAGTCACGAATTATCCTACCGTTCGATGCTATGCATTTTGAGTTACTGATGGTGCTGTGAAGTACTACAAAAAATTATCACAACTCTCTTTTTCTGCATTTTTCTTCTCTTCTTAATGATCCATAGCCTCAACCTGGAAAAAGAAAACGGAGATATATTGCATTTCCTTTCTCTTTTTACAGTTGTAAATCTTTCCGACCTGCTTCCTCTTCAGAGAATGAACAAACACAAACCTACAGTTCCACTTGTGGAATCAAAGGATGAGAGAGATTCGGGTGCTGCTTAGCGTTCTTATTTCCTGACGGACCCATAGCTCGTTTGTATTTAAATGTATTTACAAATTATGTTGGAAAATCGTAGATAAGGAACTCTTTGGTCTGAGCATCGTAATATATGTTTTGCATTAACCTACTCCAAACTGCGCCTTTCTCAGAGGAGGTTGAATAATAAAACATTACTACCGTAGGTATTTTAAGGTATCCTGCTTCACTGCACCCATAAGTAACATTCTCAGACATGGGATGCCTTAAGCAGTAGGTAACAATGAATAAACAAATACACCACGTACGTATATAGCGAGATGTTGATGTATGTACCGTGCATTTGTACAGTTTATTATCCAGACAAACAAATGCACAACGCACACACACACACACACAAACACACAAACACACACACACACACATATATATATATAAACAATATTTTGTATATCGTAAGTTCTCCTACATGTTTCGATGCATCTGTATCATCTTCAGGAAGTCTTGTCCTTCTATTTGTAGAAGGAGAAAATTCCCTGAAGATGATGCAGATGCATCGAAACATGTAGGAGTACTTACGATATACAAGATATTGTTAACATATATATATATATTTATATATATATGTTGTTCATTTGTTGGTCTGGGTAATATACAGCGAGATTTGCACTCTTTTATTATATTGCGCAGCGTATGGTGGCAATTTCTTACAGACGTTCTGGTACACTCTCTCGGTCCCATTTTCCAGGGTCAAGAAATACAAGAAGATTTCTTGACCCTTGAAGTTGAGACCAATAAGTTGTCCCGAAACGTCGGTAAGGAATTTCCACCATACGCTGCGTAATAAGCCAGAAGAGCACAAGTTGCATCTACTTTGCGACGGAAGCGTGAAATCACGCATACATATAAGGTAATTAATTGGTTATTCTGTCAACCTGCAAAAGATAGCCAGTTTAATATCGAGTGGTGGGGTAAATATGAAAGATAAATTGTATAGTATGTTAAAAGTAGGTGATTCTGGCATACTGTAAGTCACTTTACTTTGTAATTTGCGTGAAGATATTCGGTAAAGATAAGAAACGTGGTAATGTTGGAGGTATATATATCAAGAACACGTTTATGAGGCACTGGAAATTAGCACGGAAATTATTTGGAAAACTCAAACAGATAAATCCATCAGGATGGCTATACATGTGATAGATTTATACTGAAATGAAATTTTTGGACTTGACACTTTGACATGGTAGACTAGTTTCAACTAGATGTAGGATCAAATTCCAGGCATTTTGAAAATGGTAAAGGCTTTTCGGGTTCCATAAAAGCGGAGATTTCCTTTCCATCTGAATTGTAATTGTTTATTGGTGAATGATTCTGCACCTTGAAGCCAGTATTTCTACGAATCACCTTTTTAAACGCACCAAGTTTATATCTATAATTACCTGACATTATTGTACGCCGTTGTTGCACATATTTCGTAAAATAAATATTTAGGATTTCTGAAGTGACGCCGTGTATATTGGGAGTGGGTCCCGAAGCTCCGAAAGATCTTTTTACTTCTATCTGCAGAGACAAATTAATGTAAGTCTGAGTTGTCAAAGGCTTTTTTTCGGCCCGCTTATCCCTTAAAGATGACGTCATCATATCCTTCACATCGTCGGGACCCACTCACACAAGACATGGTGTTACGTTCCAGACGACGTGAGTCCTCAACGACACCGCTGTGAGCACTTTAAAACTCGCAGTGCATAAAGTTAATTCATAACTCTAAAGCCAGATTATTTTAGACAAACAACTGGAAGCGTTTTATTGGATTTTGTTAATGGATCGCGAAGTCATTTCCATTGCCTACCAGTCTGTTGTTTATAGACTTTGACTGACATGAAGTGGCAAATAAGATGAAGAATTTCACAAGAAATATATGGCTGTAATTTAAAATAATTTGGGATGTGGCGAATATGTAAGGTGGTATAATTCTGTGCTCCATATTCTGAAATCTATAGCTCGAGTACTTTTGGACAATATATTTATTCATTAGCTCCGTAGTCGGTCTAACGATTGAACCGCAGACTCGTACAATGCGACGTCTCTATACCTTGCACCTATTGCTTCCTCTTTCAATTTTCAGTAACCTCTTGTTTCCTTAAGTTCATCCAGTACCTTTTTACGTTTCCTTTCTTGTCTTCCCTTTACTTCTACCCTTCCTTCTATCTTTCCTTCAGTAACATGTTTCAGAAGGCAGTTGCTACGCAAGATGTGACGAGTCCTGTTACTCTTCTTTCCTTCTTTTTGTATGTAGGGTATTTTTTTCCTCCATGACTATGTAACACTAATATGCTTATATCTGCAACAAATATATATGAAATCTAATGAGATGTGATGATTATTAAATGCCTGAGTATAACCCATTAAGGAAGAAAACTAATACCAGTTATATTGTAGGAATCATTTCATGCCAAGATAAAAACTCAATTTGCATTCTCAATACAAACCAATGCATGCTGTACTGTGAAATAATCGCCCTTTGTTCTGAGATCCATGCGAAACGTATAAATGCTCTATGTGAACGGAATATGAAATATATGAACGTTAATCCTGCTGTACATAAAATAGCCACTGGACTTTAAAGGGTTGAGTTTTTTTTTTTTATTCCGGTGGGAGTACAACTTGTAATCTACCTAAAGGGGTCCATGCAAGCAAGAAAACCCCATATTCCTGTAACCCGTTTGCATTTCCCTTTTGGCGGTACCGTAGAACAGATTTTTTTTCCTTGTGGCGCTGCGGCCCAACGCGGGCAATGGCCTCATCATTCATGAGGTTTTTAGATCACACACAACGACGCATCACAGTCGGTAGGACTCCTCTGGACGAGTAATTAGCTCGTCGCAGAGACCTCTACCTGACACCACACAACACTTACAACAGACAAACATCCATGCTCCCGGCGGGATTCGAACCCACGATCTGAGCAGGCGAGCGGCCCCAGACCTACACCTGAGACCGCGCGGCCAATGGGACCGGCCGTAGAACAGATAATTAACGAAATTATTATTTTGAGTAATGTAACGTGACATGCAGCTGCCTTTAGCGCTCTCTCACCGTTGTGATCCCAACCGAGAAGGGGTGTGGGGGGATGGAATGGACATTCTTTATAGCATTGCACATCACATGTAACACTGAAGTGGTTCCCGGGCACCACACGTGACAAGCGAAAGATGTATTGTTGTCTTTACCCACTTCTTTTACTGTAAGGTTTATATTGTATTGACAGTTCGTGTCCGCACGTACAGCGTCACTTACGGCCAACTTCACGTGCTGATTCGATCGAAGTCATCAGTGAAGTGAAAGTTCCAAAAATGGATTTATTTGCCAATTACTTGTAGATTAAAAGTGTCAAAGTTTGTTTGTGACAAGGAAGGTTATCGAAGCAACTATATATAACGTCTCTTACTGACGTCATCCTGGACGTGGAGTGACTGCTAAAAGTTTCATAGCCTCAAAACGAAGAAGAATAATTTATTGCAGCATTTTGCAAATGGAACTCATTGCACCTGAGTCCCCTAAACTTGTAATAGCTTTCTGTACTCACCTTCAAATAAGGATCACAAAAATTTAGCTTTTTCGGAGATCTTTACGTAAATAGGAGGATAATATTAAATGAGAAGTCAATGAGGCTAGAATGTGTGGACTGGATACATCTGGCTCAGAGTGCTCTCAAGCTTCAGGCTTTTGTGAAGGCTGTGCTGAACCTTCGTGTTCGGGTAAATGTGGAAACCGTCTTACCCACCGTAACCATTACCATCTTTCTAAGCGTTACTCTACTTTTGAATTGGAATTTTAAAGACGTGTTTAAAACCTTTGTTCCGTTGAAACGTTGAATACTTCCAGTATTTTAAATCACGCTATTTTGAAATAATAAGAGTAAAGTGGTGCATAAGAAAGGCAACAGAGTGATTTAGTCACGAAACTGTCGAATTAAGTTTTCTCTTCTAGCAGTAATACGAGCAGCAGTACCTCGTACTCTGTTCCAAGCTTCTGTCACTTTGTTTGACGCAATAAGCCGAAGAATAACAATAACATTATGCATGACATTTTGCTACTATCCTACAAAATGTAATGCTTTGTCTTATATTTCCTAGTACATCCAAGCATCAAATTAGAAATAAAATTTTACGCACTGCCAAAGCAATGAATATTTGGTGGTCTCGCATTCAATGGACACTGAAAATTTAATATAAATGCATAATTGGGAGCCTCATAATTTATAGTTCCCGCATTTGCAATAGTAAAGAATTACAACGCCCATTCCTGCCATAGATTGGCCTTTTGTTTTGTAGAATACTCCCTCCGGCGAAAGTTTCGGACGTTCCTGCCGTCAATTCTGCCCGGCCCATAGCTTTAGTTTCTCCTTACGGTTGCGATGTCAAGAAAATACTACTACTACTACTACTACTACTACTACTACTACTCCATGGCTCTACAGTCCTTGTAAGACCTTGGCCTCCTCAAGAAAATACACCGAACTTATTTTCCTGTAACTAATATCGTGGATATTTTGTCTTATTTCATGACGTAATAATATTCTACTCTTTCACACAGTAATTTAAATTGCCTATTGCTTCGTAAGCTTATTTGTTCCTACTAAATAAAACGAGTAGACAGATGCACGCCGTTTGGCATACTCTTGTCAAAAATGCTGTATTAGCGGTTACGTATAAATCGTTGAAATATTTAACCAATCATTGCTAATAAAACTACATAATGACATATAGGATATTGCCCCTGCAAAACCAGCATTACAGGTAAGACACTAAATAATTATGAAAGATGTTTCTTTCTTTATTTATTTACTATTTCCGGATAATATTGCTAATAATATTTCTAAGTATCATCGATACCCTTACTTCATACCATATACCAGTTGTTGTTCTGCAACAAGCCATATTTGAGGACACTGGTAAACGATAATCCGTTTAGTGGACTGAAGTCCCAGTACCAAATTTAATAGCGAACTCTTTGTTTCAGAAAAGATTTATACGGACGGACATACAGGTTCGATATTCTCATTCGACGCCTATTGTATTCTGTCTTAACAAGAGACCGTAATTTATTTGTCTCTCCTTGTTCGTGACTAGTACAACAAGCAGCAGCAGATACTGTCGACAATACAAACATTATCTGTTCTGGTTTTGTGTAGGTAAGTCACACTGCCTGACTGCTCCTTCTCATATACGTGACGGAGAGTAGCCTGTGCGATACTCTAACATTGCAGAGTAGCAACGGAATACAGCATAAACGTCCAGCTGCAAACCACAGGCACAGTGATTAATACACGTCAGCCTAGTCTGCAAACGCCCATCCCTCTTTTTCTGTCACGTTAACCTCTTCCTATATATACTTCATATATATAACGCAATGCTAGTACCAACAACATGCACACTAGTGAAGCAGTATTTAGGTACAAGATTATTTTATGAAGAAAATGTTTCGCTAATGTGCTTTTTGTTGGTATTACTCTTCTACTAAGTATATTTAGTTAATACACGTGTTATGGATTACGTAAACTCTTCCTTTCTGTTATACGTTACATCCTTTTTTATTACTTTCCATGTTATCACACCTTGTTTATTTCTTCCTTCTTTATAATTTTACAAGTTTTCTTCTTCCTTGATTCTTATCTTGTTTCTCACCTATTTATTTGTTTTTCATTTCTCACTTTTTTCTCTTTAGCATGTCACTCCTGTAAATTTTTCTGTCCTTAATTCTATATTTTACTTTTTATTGCATTCTTTGGTGTCTTGTACGTACTGTCGTTATTCATTCTCGTTTCTTTACCACCTTAATATCCTTTTACATAAAGTAATCTTTTCACTTGTATTTTCCTATTTACGACCTCTTGTCAGGTGTGATTCAGAATAAATTCTTGAAAAACTGCAATAATTCTGATTGAATAACTTTTCCCATCGCAGGTCCTGTAGTTAGGACAGATGAATACAACTTAGAAAAAGCCGGACATATGTATCTACATCCCAAGCGGGAAAATGATTTCAATGGAAGATAAAATTACCAAACTCAAGACACAGTTTATGGCAATGGATTGTTTTTGCAGTCAGTGCAGTTTGGTATTTTATTAATACATTTCTTAATATCCTGATGTAGGAGAAATTTTAAAGCAGGTCGCTATGTTTTCAGATAAGACGTAACGCTAGAAGGTAATCATTGACACAAATTAAAATGGATTATGATTTTCCAGAATCTCGAATCCGGGACTATCGAGATATGTTCAATCTATAGGCGTTTCGAATATCACACTATGAATACTAAGACAATTAACATAGTAGGTCTGTGTCATTTCTTTCTAAACAAGACTAAACAAATTCGTGAACAAAGTATACTGATTGCTTACTAAAGAGGAATCGAAACTGTTATACAACACGTGTCCTGAGATACTTTAGTTTTCGAGGTACATGTCCTATTCCAATGGGGTACCATACTTATCAGCAGTGTTATTTGGAGCGTGAACCGCTTTGCTAGATGTGCTCAAAACGCATAGTGCACAGCAGAGACCAGTGTTACGGAGTGATCGCTTAGTACACACACAACGAACACTGCAACATGCACTTCGCCCACCTTGTCTGTAATATTCGAGCTGGGAAATCGCACTATATTATTCAGGTCTAAGTTATTCAGACGCTAATTTGTTCCGACGACTGTAGCACCGTTTCCGTGAAACATGAAGTGAACACTTATGGCACGCGTGACTGCAAGTCGTCCACGGACATACCGAATACCAGGAAATAAATCTGTCATACCTGCAGCTGTCGCACGAGAAACTTGCAGGAGATGACGCGATACGGCGCGTGAAGTGTAGTACCTGAACCGAGAATCCTTCTACTTAACCATCATTTGTATCCATACCGTTACTGGCTGAACGCACATCCGTTTCCAGACGATAGTACCCCGCACCTATTTTGTAAATACGAGGCGCACGTAGTTTGATCATCCGGTAACTGTCGTCATTTGACGATGACGTGTAACTCGAAAATTTCTTGTGTGGGGATATTAGAGATGTGCTTCTTAAGAATGGGTTACATTCTGCACAGTTTGTGCGCAAATTTATTTTCATCTTGTATATAAATTAAAGGGGATGTCGTATGTATTGTAATATTTATTAGTCATAGATATGGGTATATTAAGCACAAGCACACTTATCCTTCCAGTACTTCAGTCAGTTCTTGCGATTGTAGTAACCGTTTTATCGTATAGAATACTGCACATTTTCTTTAACCGCATGTAGACGGTTAGTCAGTAAGTTTATGTCGCCGTATCAGTGAAGAAGATTTCTGAGGAAGATACTTGCACCAAAACAAGACGGCGTTGGAAGAGTGTGAAGAATAGTAGGATAAGAGCTATTTGATTTATAGGTCTCCTTTCGTTTACCTAATAATTTAAGAGTGATGATCTCAAAGACGCGTGGGTCTGCGGCCGCTCGCTTGCTGGGATTGTGGATTCGAATTCCGCAGACGGTGTGGATGTCTTTCTCTTGTGTGTGTTGTGTGTTGTTAGTAGAGGTCTCTGCGATGGGTCGATCCCTGGTCCGGACTAGTCGTACCGAGTGTGTGTGTGTGTGTGTGT
>Ga0123357_10012315_pt1 | contig 11023 bp, 7 predicted proteins | sample TergutEmb28metaG_FD_89873 | JGI IMG/M metagenome (GOLD analysis project Ga0123357, IMG submission 89873) | Embiratermes neotenicus P4 segment gut microbial communities from Petit-Saut dam, French Guiana - Emb289 P4 | ecosystem: Host-associated > Arthropoda: Insects > Digestive system > Gut ... | reverse complement strand
GGGGAGAAAAAGAAAAAAAAAACCTCTCCATTGTCAATCATTAACCAGTTTAAAACAGAAACACCTCTATGTGGTTCATGGTACAAATAATGAGGTCCTTTTGGAGTCCTGGAAATCATAAGCCCAAAATAAAAAATAGAGTCACAACATATTTGGAAAACGACATGTGCAATCACAAAGTGTAACTCAAAGCCTCTCCAACGACATAAGAAAATTGTGGTTCTTTCTGCATCTTAGGCATCCTCACAGCGTTCTAATGTTACATGTTCATGTGTCATTTTCACAGGTTCCACAAAATTAATGCATACAATGGATGCGATATCCATCTACTTGCTTCACCTCTAAAATGTAATAGACTAACAAAATTTGGTATCCACAATATAAAAGCAAATTTTAACTGAGGAAGAATAACTCATTCTAAGGGTTACACCAGTTAGGGTCCTTTCTGTACCTGAAGATGGAGGCAGAGCTGACTTGTGAAACCTGTGTAAGTTGTAAGTCAGTGATGGATGAAGATCAAAAAAAGAGACTGTTTCAGAATATAATACACCACTGTAAAAACCCTACAGACCTGAAATTAATTTTAACTGGTACTGGTCCAATATAATACATACAGTACATTACAGTGCTCAAACTAAACGTTACCGGTACTCTCTAAAATATCAGACAAAAGTACTGGTACAACACATAATATAAAAACATATTTTCTGGAGTACATGTACACTTTGGAAAATGCTGCTAAATAGGTACATTTGCCTTACAGTATGAAGGTACAAAAATTTACTACCCCTAAAATATCCCATCTTAATATCTATGTGCATCCTATGGCCTGAAGAATATGGCAGCACTCTATGAAGACATACAGGTTTTATTTGAAAATGTCCTCAGTAAGGTTGATATTCTAACAGAATTCATTTGACTCTTTACGGTATGACAGCTTTGTAAACATTAGGTCTGCACCTGATCTGCACCTGCAATAAAAAATCAGGCTGAATTCATTTTGAAAAGAACTCTCGTTACAACCATGTCAGTCTCTGCTGCAAAAGATGTGTTGTCTGCTTCGTGATTTATTTAATTATGACATATCAACTGCAGTTATTAGTGCAAGACAAAATATGAAGATGATAACATAAACACAGAAAGCAGAAAATTGGAAAGTCGGATTCAACAGTGATTAACAAATACATTGATTACATCATGGCAGAAACTTGAAAATTCTGATGGGCGACACATCATAATCATTTCCCCCCCAACAAAAATCATGACTTTATATAAAACTCACTGATCTGTCTTAATAAAATATGGTTTCAAAATGTAATACAGCCAAAAACTTCTGTGGAATTCAGAGGTCTGTTAGTCTTGCAATAACAGAGGTCCATCAAAAGGATGAAACAAAATATGGACCACCTCTGCAGGTGTTAACACAGCAAGCATTAAGCCCAGTTTAAGCTGTATATCGCCCTTCAGCCTTCTTTTTTATTACCTATCACTATATTGCTGTATTGCTGTAAAGAGCCCCATGGAGGTTCCCACCTCAGAAACAGATTGTCACCTTAACAGGAGAGAAAGCTGCATAACAGTCAAACTGGAGGAGTCTCTTACAAACAATAAATATATCACATATTACATGTTAGTTCTGTCCATTTTAGAAACAGCTAATCACAACAATCAGCTGTAGGAACATCTTTAGCTTCTGGTGCCATCAATCACACACTGTTTCCTGTTGCACACATCAGAGGGCAGCAGTGTCAGTCACAATAGCAGCTAGTCAATAACAGTTTAATCTCAATAGATTAACAAAAAATAAATAATTATTACAACAGGTGAGAAGATAAATCAACAGATATGGTACCAGTATGCAGTGACACACCAATCTTGTCTCCGCAACAATCAGATAATTCCGAAGTGATGCAAAATTTAACACTTTTCCCTCACAATTCAATACAGATGACACACCACTAAAACAAAATCTCAATGAAATATCAATATTTCAACATGGATACTCTCCATGTCAGTTCCCTGGGGCCCTGCACTAGCTGGTACAATACATCAGCTGTCCAACGAACAGGAAACATTAATATCAGGTCCCTTTACTCAGGACTGTTATATGATTTACTGTTGGTGCTGTGCATTTTCCAGAGAGTACAACAGAGCACAGCATTCACTCAGAATCCTCCTAGCCATCACTCAGCTTTGCATAACATCTTAATTGACAGATCAACTGGTGACTTCAGCACAGAAACTTGCCTCATGGACAAAATGACTGGTAGGCTGATAAACTACCACTGCAGGATGGAAGTGGACAAAAAGTGAAATCATAAGAGGTATCTGGTTCCATAGAGGACAAAGGCAGGAAGTGCCCAAAACTGCATTCTCTAGACCTCTAACGATAATATAGTGAAGTGATTTTAACTGTACTTGAATTCTGCGCTGAATTACAGCAAAATGAGCGCACTACAGCACAACACATTTTCATTTACCTTTTACATATGATTGCTTTAAAAGGTAACATACATGCACTGTGTTCACAATTTTTTGCATACAACTATCTTCAGTATATACACAAAGTTTAATTGCAGCAGGTATGAAGGAATTTAAGAAAATCCGAGTTTCACAAAAGTCTGTTTTCAGAAGTCATTTATTGTGCCTTCAGCCCTTATGGAACTAGGTGCTGTTTATCATTATTCAAAAACAAACAGCATCGTTCCAGTCACTGAACAGATGTACCATATGACAATGAACAATTTGTAACTTTCAATTTTCTGAGCACATACAAGCTGGCAGGGAAATTTAAAATATTTGTATTATGAATGAACACTGAAAACAATATTGTGTGTCTGTGGATACACCAGTTTGAATTTGTAACTTCAAACTGTCTTGTAAGGCTTTTTACTTGATGCTAAAAATAATCATGCTGTATCAGTTACCAAACTGCCATGACAAAAGCATTAAAAAAAAAAAAAGATAGCAAATGTACATATGACATAACATTGTGACATGTTCACATAAACACTGCCGCAGTGGAAACACGACAGTGAGTTCCTCATGCATTGTTGTGCTACACAGTGCTGTCAAGAATTCTTTTATGGTAATTTTACGTTGCCAGCAACAATAAAATGTACATAGGTCTCCATGTAAAGTGCCCAAAGTTTCTGCCCGAATTTAATCAAATTTGGACTCTCGAGATTTTCATACAAACTCCCAATATCATTTATCTCAGTAATTAACCAACTTGATGCACAAAAATTTTGTTTTACAATAAGTTTATTTCATGCCTCTACATCTTTCGAGCACATATGCTCATCATCAGGAGGTCAAAATTGCATTACACAGCCTCTGGTATCATAACAGCTATAGGTGGCCATCTTGTGCACCTGTGCACAAGATGGCCACCTATAGCTGTGATGATACCAGAGGCTGTGTAATGCAATTTTGACCTCCTGATGATGAGCACATGTGCTTGAAACATGTAGAGGCATGAAATAAACTTATTGTAAAACAAAAATTTTGTGCATCAAGTCGGTTAATTACTGAGATAAATATACTGAGATGCACAGTCAGCAAAACATCAAAATTCCCAATATCATATTTCATGGAAATCCATCCGGTGGGAGCCGGGCTTATATAAGCGGCCAGACAGATGGACATGAAGCAAATGTGAGCTTTTCACCAGTATGCAAAAACACCTAGAAACCACACTGGGGAATTTCTAAGAACACAAGTACTGGCCTCTTGTAACTAATGGGTTAGGGGATCCCCTCCTAAAGAGTCAATTGTGAACACATACATTAAATCTGTTCGTGACACACAAGTTTCTCAGTGCCAAGAGAATGGAACTGAGATATCAGGGTAATGATGGCGAACAGAGCAGGCACAGAAAGGTGTCTTACTTTGTATTCACTACTGCACAGGCAAATCTATTGTCGCTACATCAGTGGAGTATCTCACAGTTAATAAATCATATCATACAAAAAAAGGTCAGCAATTGCTTACAGTATTCATAAATATGTTGTACATTCTTGCTATAAGCTACTTGCAAAGAGGTACTCAGGGCTTGGAAAATCCACCTATATGCTTATTAGTTCTACACAATAAAATTAACAGAGCACTATATGGCTGGCTTGAGTAGCTGAGAACTCATCACACATTTATATCAAAACAGTAAGTGTGGAAGAGATACTGATGCATTTTACAAAGAACAACCTCATTTTCCATGAGTATCATACAGGTGTATCGTTGCATGACATAGTGATATTGCTGTGACATTTATAGAACTGTTTACTGTAACCTTAAGTTCAGTAACTCACTCTAAAATTAAAGTAGATGTTGAAGATTCGAATCTTCTTCAATTAACCACTGTGTCATTGGGACATGGTTTCTGACATTTTGAAGGCAGGACCATAGATATATGCGATTGGTGGAACAGTGTCAAAGATGCCTAACCTAATGTATGACGGCAGACGATGGATGTGTCTACGTTACATTACGTCAAAGTGCCAATTATTTTTTTGTCAAATTAATCTGAAGACACCCAGGGCCGCTCTGAGTGAAACACACGTTAAAATGATTTGTTACTTATAGTAAAAAAAATGAACTTCATCAGACACACTTCAGGAAGCTAGGGAAGCCAGGCTTCACACTGACAGCAAATATGAACACGTTCAGCGTAGAGAAGAAAACCAACTAGATGCTACTGAATGCTTTATTGCACTTATAATCTGCTCAACATGTTTTGGGCACTTATTTGCCCATCATCAGGAGCTCGAGACTATACTTGTGTTAGTGACGCATGTGGTGTGAAATGCGTTGGTTGCTGGTCATTGGCTGTTAGGAGCAGAGCAGCAGGCTATGTGTCCGGAACGCATATCCTGCTGCTCTGCTCCTAACAGCCGACCACCAGCAACCAATGTATTACACATCATACGCTGCAATAACACAAGTATAGTCTCGAGCTCCTGATGATGGGCAAATAAGTGCCCAAAACATGTTGAGCAGATTATAAATGCAATAAAGCATTCAGTAGCATCTAGTTGGTTTTCTTCTCTACGCTTATACTACGATGCACGGACAAACATACATCAAATGAACATGATCAATTCAAAGTGTCTGTGCCCAGTTTATGGACATAAACTTTATGCTTCTTTTTTTAATAATCGTGTGGAGTTTTGTACTCATGAATCTCTCTGTTTCTCTTAATATCACACACACACACACACACGCATGTATACACACTGCCACATTATGCAGCCGGTTACTGTTCACACATTCAGCAACAAATATGTTACTGTAAACTTGCAATATTTATATATTTGCATTAACGTAGCTGGCCTACCTCTCATGTCCAGTATACAAACTGTGAACATACGGCTTGTGCTCATAATGGCTGACTCACATAGCAGCGATGACTTTACATTCAACTATCTCTAAACAATTGGTCCCTAACATTCATGTATCAAGTCTCTGTGAACCACACAAAACACACAGTCACAAGACATAAATATCATGACAGATAAGGTACACAGCTCTTCTGCCCTCTGAAGGAACAAGTGCATTATGGTAACTTCCTTCAACCAGAATTCAGAATGAAACAAGGAAGTCAGTTCCAATCTGAATGCTGGTGATCAAATAATTCATACTGTAACAACTGAAAATGGCCAGTGTTTCTCAGAAGTTCCCACTGGAATGTGCAGTGCAGTGCAGACACAGAATCACACAGTATGTATTCGGCACCTCCTGTGAGCGGTTGCTTGCTGACTAGCGAATATCTAAGGTGGAGCTGCTATCACCTGAGCAAACCAAACCAAACATTCCACTGTGATAAGCACACTGTTTCATACTGTACAACAGTACATATTTACCTGGAGATGTCCATTAGTTTTGAACATTATGTGTCAAATATAAAGACACATTTTGCCACTATGAATCTGATATGACCACTCAACCACGGTGGGCAGGACTCACTCATTGTTATGGATTTAGATATAATGCATCAACTGCTGAGATAATGTAGCATCTAATGGCAAGGACAATTACAAACCACGTGGAGATACGAGGTATCAGAATCTGTTAAAAGATCATAATCAGGACTATAATGGCAAAACTGAAAAACCACATAAAAACCAATATTGACAAGATCTAAGCTAAGAACTTCTTTACAACACATCGGATCATTACCTTTAACCAGCTGAACCCCCCAGATTGTACTCTCATACCTGTTCCACATGAGAAATAAGGAATATAGGACAACATGGTGGAGGAAGTGTGTGGAATGAGTGTGATTGGGACTGCATACATGTCCTGAAGATAACCGCACCACACCCAAGTTACAGTGCGGTAACAGCTGAAGTAAGTTTTCAGAATCAAAATACTAATCACCAAACAGGTAAGCAACAAACAGAATTAATTTGCTGTATTTCTTGCAGTGTATTGCTAACTTAACACATGAAAACTAGCATACGGGTCAGAGGGATGGCTACAACTACATTAAGCACAGGGTGCAGGCAGATATGACAGAGAAGATTAGAAGATTGATATGAATAACAATGAAAGTATTGGGAAACTAAACAATACAGTAGTTCTAAATGCACACATATATAAATATACAATGATGTATCACACACAACAAAACTTTATTATGTTTATTATTATATTAGGGTAAAATGTTTTGATTCTTATAGAATCGTCTTCAGGCCCTTCTAAGATACAGATCCTTACTTAGTATGTCCAGAAAATTTAATGGTGTACTCGGTGAAAAACACATGGCAGGACGTAAAATAGGCCCACAGGGAAAACATTTAACCTGGAGTATAATTAATGAAAACAGAGGAAGTTGCTTACCTGCGAACATCACTTCTTGCTCTCTGTGAAGTCTTGAAATCATCCCGGACCCTGCCAGAACGCGAGTGGAGTTTACGGAAGATCTGCGGGAGATTGTGCTGTGGAAACAACGTTTCCAGTATGCCCTCTAGCAAGACATGTAATAAACGTCGGTTCAGCACAGGGTGTTGGAAAAGTTCAAACACACATAAAAGTCCTCGTCTCGTCGTATCGCTACCTATTATATGCTTCAGTTCATCTGCAAAAGTATTTAAACAAACAATATAGAGTGAAGCATAAAGTGACATATATATGTAAATAGTTATATGAGAAGGATCACAACACTACGGGAAAATGACCAGAGAAGAAGCAAATATTACACCCACACTGTCAGCTATAAACTGAGGACGTTACACTGAGAGGTAACTACAACAACACAGTACTTACCAGACAGGCTCGAAAGTAGGGCTACTTTGGCAGCGACTCGAGTCCGCATGCGAGTCGCTTCATCTCGGGGCAGGCGAGGCTCTGCCTTGCAGCCATTTGGCCAGAAGGATTGTCTGCGTAACATTCAATCATTATATAATCACAGCTGTACTGCATATTGCAATATGGCAGGTGCTACTGCTGTTTTCTATTCATACCTCAACCAAACATGGCCTATGTGGTTTTTGGTTTATACATACTTCTCCAAGTGAGAGATATGATAACACATTCACTTCCGACACCTTGATATAATTACTATATACTTCATGTCCTGCTAAGACATGTATTCATACATGCAGTTAGTGGCAGACTTTCCTCTGTCTACCATGTGAATGCTACAAATATGGAATACTGCAGCTGAGACATATGCACTGTCTTATTTCTCAAAGGTCCCATGTCTCATTCCTGATCCAAAGCCAGACATTTTGAGTTTTTGGAGCTTTCTCTTATTTCTCTATACAACTTTTGGAATGGACTCAAGCCACCCCACATAATTCCAGATTCAATGTTCAAATCACTCCTTCTATAATCTCTGCAGTTGAGAAGGTACTGTTAATCTTTTGCTGCAGTTATCAAGTCTACTCCCCTCTGACCCTTGGAAATTTCCACATACCATCATCCAACCATTAAAAACGTATTGTGTAGTCACCCAAACATTACACAAGTAATGTATATAATCATCCAATAATTGCATAATTAATACATACTGGCACCCCCTTATGTCATTCCACATTACATAATTTCTGCATCTGACTCAGGTTCTTAAATTGCTGTAGAATATTCTAAACTTGTTAACCACAACAGTGGCAAGTGATTAGTGCAAACCATTCATTTCTCTGCCAGTGCATCCTTATAGGAGCAAATATGGAATAAAGAGTGACACTATGCCAGAATCTGACTTGTCCAAATGCTGTTGCCCATCTTAAAGACAAATTATGAAGAAAACTTACTTGAATGCTCTCAGGTAGTCAGCAACCTGGTCAGGGCTGGTCATTAGGGACACATAATCCAGTATCCTCCGATTCACAATGTCACCAAACATGGTACGTATAATCTGACGCAGTAATGTAACTATCCGTCTGCGAAGCCACTGGTTTCGAGACTTGAGATCAAATACCTCGTCCATCAGAAGCAACATAATTCGCAGTGGGATGTTGTCATCAGTCTAGAACAGACAAATAATGATTGTATTCAGTTTTGTTACAGTGAGTGACATCCAATTTGAACACAACCTGTCTCTGCAATGTATTTAAATATGAGAATCTGGTTCTATTCCACTGTGCACATTATTACTGTAGCAACCAGGCCTTCTGAGTATAAATCAGGCAGAATCACCCCAGTGACTTATGGAGGTTGTGAAGACATCAAATGCATATGTAGAAACATGCATGGTACGTGAACTGTGGCATTTTTACCATTAAATGACATTCTATCTCATGGGGATGGAGCCTCAACAAGATGTGTTAAAACAGAAAAGTACAAGGAAATACATACGTAATGCTGATTAGGTTCTATTATCCTGTAACCCTTCAAATGCTTTCTATGAATACAGAAACCAGTAAATTATAAATTAAAAAGTACATTCATGCAACACTTGAATGAGTAAGACACTTCCACTTCAAACTGTGACAGCCCAACCATTATGGTTACTAGGCAATGGGCTGCATGAACAGGATTTGATTCCCAGCAGGATCCAGGGATCTAGGTCCTCTCTCCAGCAGTAAAACAGTCAAAGCTAACACTCACTTCCACCTACTGCCGAGGTTAAAGATGCATGCAGACAGAGGACCACCTCCATTCCACCACACATCTTCATGATATGATGCTTAATTATGCAAAAGGGCAATTTTTTACTTTTACATGCTTCCAGTACTACCCATTTTCAAACACAGCATAAAATTTTGGTTCACTCCTCACAAGTACTCACATCAACATGAAGTGAAGCTCCAACCTTCATGGACTCACAGAAGACAGGTGGACGTATTACCTTTCCCTGGAACACCTTGTTTATACCATCCATCACACCATCCATTGTACTCATGAGGTTGTCAGGCATGGTACGGACTGCCTGTCCAACGGTCCGCATTGACATCTTCAGAGGATTCACTAAAATGTCAAGCTACGAAAACAGGGCGACTGCATTACTGTGACTTTATGTTGCAATAAATGAGATACGGCTAAGTGATTGTGACTGAGTAAGTGGGACTAAAGAAGGTGCTAGTCATGGCCCTATGTAAAGGCAGAATATGAACATGCACACGTGCAAACTCTAAAAAAAAACCATGAAAAATCTAAGTCATGATAGCCTGGATTTGGAATGGGTGCCTTCAAAATGGGAATCAAAACAGATTAACTTGTTTGGTAACATGCATTTTTATCACGCATAATTACCATTACTAAATATTCATAATGTTTGGAACATAATCTTTTAATGAATTTTATGCTTTCACAAGGATTCATTTTTAATACACACCTTGGAGACACAGGCAGCATATTTCTCCAAAATGTAAGCAACACAATCCACTTCTGAATCTTGCAAAACTCCAAAATTGGATCAATATCTTAATGACATCTTATTAAATCTGAATCCAAAATTGCATTTCTGGTTCATAATGAAGACAATATAAATATCTCAAAAATACTATGCTGTTTGTTAAAATACATCATTAATACAATAGTGTTGACTTAATGTAGAAGGATCCATTAATATAAAACAGAAATTCCACAAACAAGGCTGAAGTAAGGGACACAGGGAAGTACAAATATTACAATTTGTGGAAATGAATAAGCTAAAGGAAATGGTGGAATGGCTCGTGAAGGTCTTCAATTCAAAGCAAATAAAGATAAGACAATTATCAAGAGGACTATGGAACTGTATGATGGTACAGCACCACTGCTGTGATACTGATATGGCCGAATGGAATGGGTGGGTCAGGATTTGGTAAGGCAAGACAAAGACTGCAAGAATAATGTCTTAGGAAAGTGGGAGAGCAAACTGCAACAGCACATGTGCTCGAAACATGTAGAGGCAAGAAATAAACTTATTGTAAAACAAAAATTTTGTGCATCAAGTTGGTTAATTACTGAGATAAATATGTTGAGATGCACGGTCAGCAGAACGTCAAAAATGAGAGAGGCAAAGTCTATACAAGTAAGATCGGCACGTGTTCACGTAACCACTGTTGCCATGGAAGAGCAACAACTATTACATATTTTAAGTATGTGTCTGTAGCCTTAGGTATGCAGCAACCGCTACACATGCACCATATTATGAATATTGTCATCTGGTTCTGCCAAACTTTTCCACATTAGCTCACAAACAGCACAATTTTCAAATGGAAGTTATTGAACATAAAAATGCACTTGGGCTTTCTCTACAACTTCATGTGGAACATTTCTCATTCTAAGAAGAATTCAGCAAGATATTGTCATAACTGTATGCAGGTCTTCATGTAAGGTACCCTTTATTCTTGTGAAATTTTAATGAAACCTGTATTTTCTGAACCGATTTTAAAAAAATTTTCAAATATAAATTTTAATGAAAGTGTCCAGTAGGACCCATGTGGGCAGACAGACAGATATGATGAAGCTAATGGTCACTCTTATGTTTATTGGACCGTGCATCATTGTGATAGTTGAAGAATAAAAGACCAACTTGATGTCACTTGCTATTTTATTTCACTTCTTATGTGCTCAACATGTTTCGGACATTAATATATCC
>Ga0123357_10012314_pt1 | contig 11024 bp, 13 predicted proteins | sample TergutEmb28metaG_FD_89873 | JGI IMG/M metagenome (GOLD analysis project Ga0123357, IMG submission 89873) | Embiratermes neotenicus P4 segment gut microbial communities from Petit-Saut dam, French Guiana - Emb289 P4 | ecosystem: Host-associated > Arthropoda: Insects > Digestive system > Gut ... | reverse complement strand
TTAATAAAAAAGAGCAGGAAGGGATAAAACTTTCTTATATGAATGTAATATATGCTGCTATGGTTAGGATTTTAGCTGAGAAACCGATGCTTAACAGGTTTATAATGAATGGCAGGGTTTATGCTAGAAATAATATAAATATATCTTTGGCAATTAAAAAATCAATGACTGTTGAAGGTGAAGAAACCACCATAAAAGTGCCTTTTACCGGAACAGAAAATATTTTTGAAGTTAAAGAAAAATTAGATGCTGAAATTGCTAATAATAAAAATCATGATGCAGAAAATGATACAGATAAAATAGCAAATATATTATCTAAAATACCTAATATGGGGCTCAGATTTGCTGTAAATATGCTTATGTATCTGGATAGAATAGGATATCTTCCTAAAGCTATTATAAAGGCCAGTCCTTTTCACACAAGTGCATTTTTAACTAATGTAGGCTCTCTTGGAATTGACGCAATATTTCATCATGTATATAACTTTGGCACAACCAGCTTATTCATAGCAATGGGAAAGAAAAGAAAAAGTTACATTTATGAAGATGATTTTATAAAAGAAGAGAAGACAATGTCCATGGCTCTTGTTGCAGATGAAAGAATTTGTGATGGTTTCTATTTTGCAAGCGGGTTTAAAGCCTTAATCAAGTATATGAAGAAACCAGAGCTGCTGGAAGCCAATATTGAGCCGGCAAAAGATGTAGAATAAAATAAAAAAATTACTCCCTCAATTTTAGTCTAATTCTTTACAAGGAATTGGTCTCTTTCTTCTTCTGTTAAATCTGCTGGTTGTTTTATTCCTTTTTTCCTGCAATATGCATTTAATTTTTTAAAGTTATAAGATGGCAATCTTACACCTAGACTTGATTCTACATATATTCCATTTGCTAAATCTTCAAATTCTTCCAATTCTTTTAATTCTTGTTTACTCATCACAAGCACTTCCTTCCATATATTCTTTACACAATTTTTGTGCATCTTCCTCAGTTATCTGCATTATATTGTCACTTACTAATCTTGCTCCTAATTTTCTTGTATAATAATCAATTAATGCTGCCTTTGCTCTAAAATATATATGTCCTCCAAATCCCAAATCAATACTTTTTTGTATTGCAATTGAAAACATGTGTGCTCCTGTTCCAATATACTTTCCACTGCTGCCTCGATTATGAGGTGCGGCTTCTACCCATTCTACTCTTACTGTATTTTCGTTTTGTATAGGAGTAAATGCAACTAACCCTTGAATTTCATTGCCGTCTTCTAAATATAAAGCAACTACTTCACAACCCTTTATACTAAACGGCGTTACCCAATTAAACAACCAACCCGCATTACTATTTGGCACTTCTTTTACATTCACATGTTTATATTTTGTATTGATTTTCTTACCAGTTGCACTTTCTATTAAGCACGGTGTAAATTCATCTATTTCAACATCAATTTCCATTAATTTTTATTTCCTCTTTCCGTATATTATTATATGCTAAAATCGTTATAATATCAAGTATTTTCCAGGAAAATCACTTAGCTCTCCTATTCTACCTCTTGATTTAAAAAACTCACCACTTATATTATTCTTATTTACATTAATGAATGGAATGTATATAATGTTGCTGCAGACAAGGAGATAGAATGAAAATCCGTATTGAACTTGAAGATAATATTGTAGAAGATGAGATAATTATTAAATGCAGGCAAGTTGATGATACGATTAAAAAAATGCAAGATGCAATTCTAGATATTACATCAAGTACACAAAAATTATCTTTCTTCAAAGAAGATGCTGAATATTATTTATCATTAGATGAAATACTTTTCTTCGAAACATCTGAGAGCAGCATATATGCTCATACCGCTTCTGATGTATATAAGGTTAAGTATAAACTCTATGAGCTGGAAGAGTTCCTTCCGAGGAACTTTCTGCGTGTATCTAAATCTACAATACTAAATATTAATCATATACTTTCTATCTCACATAACATAACTTCATCAAGCCTTGTACAGCTAAACAATACCCACAAGCAGGTATTCGTATCGCGCTATTACTACAAAGAATTACGTAGAAAACTAGATGATATAAGGCAATTTAATGTAGGTATAAAGTAGTCGCACGGGGAGCATAATTTTCTTTCGCTTGCGAAAAAAAATCATGTGAGCGCAAGATGCGACGGATTTTAAGGAGGTAAATTAAAATGAGACACAAAAATTTATTTTGGGGATTTTTCTTTATAGCAGCGGCGGTATTAATTATTCTTTATGTTATTGGAGGCTTTGCTAATGTCAATATATGGTCATTGGCACTCACACTTATACTTCTTCCTATAATATTTGACAGCTGTGTACGTCTTCACTTTTTCGGCATATTCTTCCCAATGGCAATACTCGCAATTATATATGCCCAGCCGCTGGGGATAACTAACTTAACACCATGGCCAGTACTCTTAACAGCATTATTCGGAAGCATAGGATTTTCAATACTATTTCACAATAAGCATACTTACTGCTTTCATAAAGATTATGGCTGGCATAAGCATGATGACAAAAATGAGCACTTTAGCGAGGTTGTAGATGCTCCCGATGAAGATACAATTAATTTTGATGTGAAATTCAGCTCTTCTATAAAATATATTAACACGGATGATTTCAAACAAGCTAATCTCTCATGCAAATTCGGAGTACTTAAAGTATATTTTGATAATGCTAAAATTAAAGGTGATACAGCACAAATTTATCTGGATGCTTCATTTTCCGGAATAGAGCTCTATATACCTAAGTCATGGAAACTTGCAAATGATATACGTACTACTGCAAGCGGTGTCGAAGAAAAAAACCGCAGAGCCGATGTAGCCGGCCCAACTGTAACACTTGCAGGGAACTTAAACTTTTCAGGTGTTGAAATAATTTATGTGTAAGCAAAAATATTTACATACTCATATTATTTTGTAAGGCACACACGAAAGCAATAACCTCCAGTGCTTGAACCAGCACCTATATAGCAAAACAATCCACCCCCAGAGCCATAGTCCCAAGTTCCGACCGCGAGCAAATATAGGAGCTGTACTATATGGAATTACGGAATAATCCCCATACCAACTTGTATTGCCACTTCCAGAAGTAGATGTTTCATATACTGCATCTCCACATTTCCCCAGATATTCTGCATAGCTAGTAACCGCATCATCTTTACTCCCTGCTGTATATACGTCTTTGTATTTTGCATCTGCATTAATTAGATTTAATCCATATGTGCTTAAAGTTGAACTTCCATTATCTACATATGCTGCAATGTATTCAATACCTCCACCAGATATATCATATATCCCATATATGTTCCCTGTAGTACTTGCCAATTGTCCCTCCGGAGTATCATAGGCATATGTTCCTGCAGCTGTTGATACTGTGTCAGGCGAACCCGGTGCTCCTGCACTCATTCCTGTATAGCTTGCTGAACTATTATTTATACTTATCTCCGTTCCATTTCTTCCATATTTACTATTTGCCAAATATGCTGCTGCTCCCCACTCAATATTCTTTATCATATGACTATCTGCTGATATGCTGCTTGTTCCTGCTACGTTTTGACTTACAGCAAATATTGTGCTTACTGTTTGACTTCTCCAGTCCGCCACATTTGGTTTTATTTGTACATTTCCATTTCCGTTTTTACTTGACTCAAATTTTCCTACCCATACCCCTTTCTCTTGTGTAGTTCCAAACGTAAATGCCGGATGTGGTATATAATCTGTATATCCTGCTGTTTTTACTGAGCCTGTTACATTTGTAGGAACCGTTCCTTTTATCACTTTATCGCTTGTTTTATCTACTATTCCATATATATTGCTGTATCCTACTATTCCTGTTGTACATGAACTATCTGCTCTATACGCATCTGCATTTTCCCTAGTATCAAAATATGTTATTTTATATGCATATCTTGGTATCCATGTAAAATAGCAGTTCCCATCTGCTGTTACTGCATTTGCCCACATACTAGTTCCCCCAGTTGTTGTATCATTTGCTTGCGCTGCATAGTTGTACCAATTTGTAAGACTATTTAAATCATTTTGAGTCCCTTACTCTTCTGTATAATTCCCTGATGTGCCTGTCCATTTTACCGGAGTCATTCCATACAATTCTGGTGTTTCTGGGTCGGCTGTTACATTATTGTTTGTATCTATCCATACTATATCTATTACTCCATATGATTTATCAAATTGCGTTATCGTTCCTGTTGTGTCTTCTTGTGGTTTCTTATCTGTCCCTCCGCCATTTGCATAATTATTTATTAAATCTGAAGACTCACCTATTGATGCCTCATTTGACATTGCATCTTTAGTCGCATTTACTGCACTTTGTGCCTGCTTGAATAATCCTCCATTTACTACAATGCTTATTGTCACTCCTGCTAGAATAAGCATTATAATTATTGTTATAACAAGTGCAATTAATGTAATTCCGTTTTTGCGGATGTATATCATATGCCCCTACATTATTCTGTTTCATTTGTTCTCCCATCTTCTCGGCACCTTTTAGGTTTTTCTTTCCCATTAAAAAATCTCTCCTCTCTTAAGTTTTTTACAATAAATTAATTATTTAGCACACAAAACCACACGGAATCCAACATGGTAATAATCAGATCCATCCCCATTGATAAATGAAAAAACTCCAGCGCTCGCTCCTGCACTCCAGTTGCCTCCGCGAACAAAAATTGTTCCATATCTCCAAGGAAAATTAGTAGAATCATCAAACCATCCAGAAGCATTTGTATCCAATGAAGCTGTTTCAGCTATAGCATCTCCATAGCGTATGCCATAATAATTATCTTTAAAATTAGTTCTATTGCTTGCTTCAGACACAACATCAAGCACGCACGGATATGCAGTTGCATACTTTGTACTTACTGTTGTTGGATTTGAATCTGCTTTTGTTGAAATTTCATTCCAGCCATATAAAGATAAATAACTATTTCCATTAGTTATATAACTGGATGTATACTCCCATATGCATCCATTTAAATCATATATGCCGCTAATATTTCCATTTGAGCTTGCTTTTTCTCCGTTAGCCGTATTCCATGCATATGAAGTATATGTTGGTCCAGTTACTGCATCTCCTAACTCTGCTGGTAAAGATATTAATGTATTAGTACTTTCACTTGCTGAGTCTCCCGCATATCCTGTTACTGCATCTATTGTTGGCACTTGTGCATTTATATCTAAATTATTTATATATATTTCTGTTCCATTCCTTCCATATTGACTCTGGCTTAAATAGGCAACTGCACCCCATTCACTATTTTTTATCATATGGCTGTCTGTTGAAGTATCTAATCCATATGGATTCCCTGTCTTAGTTAAATTTCTTGATAAATTGTAGATACTTGCCACATTTATATAATTACATGCATATGTTTTTGGTAAGAACACTGGATATTTCATAGTAGTACTTCCACTTATTATAGGTCCATAATAATTTGCTGCATTATTAAAACTTCCTGAGTAAGCTATTCCAGTATCCACTGGTGCTACATTATTATTCGAATCATCTTTTCCCCCGCCTGCATATCCTGCTGCAAATTTTGCCACCCAAAATCCATCTAATTCTTTATCCCATTCTCCATTTTGAAAATTATCGCTTGTCCCATTTTGAAAACATGGCTCTATTTTATATCCTGAATCCGCTATAGTTTGACTCGTCGGTATGAATTTTACATCTATTGTTCCCGTTGTATTCGTTCCTTCTCCACTTGTTATCTGATATTCGTATCTTGGTATCCAAACCCAATAGCTTCCATCTGCTGTTTTTGCATTTGCCCATTTTTGATTTGCATAATCATACCATTCATTTTCTGTTGTTGGTACTTTTTCTGTTGTTCCATCCCAATAAACAACTGTCATTCCTGGCATCAGTTTTGGACTATTTACTCCTCTATAATAAGCACTATCTCCTATTATTTCTTTCCCTGGATTTTTTATTGCATAACTTGAAGTTATTACATATCGACTTTTAGTTTTAGTATCTGTAATTGTACTGGCTCCATCATAGATAAAATCTGTTCCATTTACAGCATTCTTTAAACTTCCTGCAAAGTCAGAATTACTATAGCTTGCTATTTTCGCAGTAGCTACAATAGTTTGTGCTTGTTCATCTGCCATAGCCTCCATTGTTTGATTCGTTCCACTTTGTGCCTGTTTGAATAATCCTCCATTTACTACAATGCTTATTGTCACTCCTGCTAGAATAAGCATTATAATTATTGTTATAACAAGTGCAATTAATGTAATTCCGTTTTTGCGCACAGCCATTAGTCATCTCTAAATTATTCTGTTTCATTATTATCATTCTTTTCACTTTCTCCCTACTCCTAATTATTATCCTCATATTATCATACAATATTACTGCTTTCAATTATCTATTTAGATGATATGTATATGTATTTACTCTTACAAGGGTTTCATGGTTTATGACAATTGCATTATTTTTCTATTACATTTTAAAATTTAGCACAAAAAATACCATCTCAAATTCTCTTGATTTGAGATGGCATTTCTAAATTCTCTTATGCCATAGGTATGCTCATTTTCACCTCTATCTATTCTTCTTTATGTGTATCATTAATGTTCTTATTAATTCTTTCTCTTTGAGTGTTAAATCTTGGAATTCACTATATAATTTCTTATCTAAGATTTCATCTTTCTTGTCTAAAAGCTCATAAAACAAATCATTAGGTGTTATATCTAATAAATTACAAATGTTTATTAAGGCTTGTACACTTCCTAAACTTCTCCCATTTTCAATATTCCTATATTGGTCTGGTGAAAGTCCGACCTTTTCAGACATCTTTTCTTGCGTATATTCTTTGTCATTTTCTGACTTCTTGATATTCCTTGCATCTTTTATTTTCTGTCCAACTATTTTTAAATCATTATCACTTATAATCAGCACTTTTTACCCCCACCTAACTGTTTATATTTTGCTAAAGTATACCATTAGTCTGCTTTAAGCTACAGTAAACAGAATTAATATAAAAAATGCTTGTCAAATAAACATATTTGTATTAAAATATGTTTATACTGTAAATCCAATTTATGGTATCTGTAATTAAATTTAGCATATATGGGAGGAAAATTATGGCAAATAAAAAAGAGGAAAGTCTAAGATTAAACCTTTTAGCAAGAAGTATAAGTATTTTAGAAAAAACAAAATTCAATTTTAAAAATTATGAGGAAGAAAGGCATACATTGCTAGACTTTACTGAAGAGGCATCTCCTAACTATCCATTATGGGAGCATATGATAAAAGGTTTTGAAGCCGTTATTGAATTAGATAACAAACTGAAATTAGAAAAAGAAGATTTTCTTTATCTCTCTGAACTATCTGCAAATCTCAAAGAGCAAAGAATTAGAGAAAGCTTTGAGCCTGGAAAAATATATATTTTTCAGCTCTATAACAAATTTAATGAAGTATTGCAATTTCTGACAAGAGCTAGTGCTGATAATTATATAAAAGCCCACCCTGACGATTTCAATAATATTATTATTGGCATAACCGAGAGCAAAAATATAGATTTAAAGCTCTTGTTAACAATAATAGAAAGAAATTTTTAAGGCAGCATAATAGGGCGGCCATAAGGCTCGCCCCATTTTTATCTTGCCTGCTTATTCTTTATCTGTGAAATTAAATTCATCTTTAAATTTTTCTTTAAATATCTCAAACACTTTATTTAAAACTTCTTCATCATCAACACTTACATAAGATTCCTCATCTTCTGAATTAGTATCTTCTACTTTTAATATTACTACTTCTCCCGGTTCTTCTTCATCTTCCTCCTCTACCGGCAGCAGTACTACATATTCCTCATCATCTAACTCTATTAAATCTAAAAATTCAAACTGAATTTCTTTCCCGTCCTCATCAGTTAATACAATTATATTATCTAATTCGTCATCTACTTCCTCATCTAGTTCTTCATTCTCATTATTTTCATCCATTATCTTTTGCTCCTTTCATACTTTTTATTTTTATGTATAAATATTTTATATCATATCATACTCTATTTTACAATACACATTTAATAATATTTATTTACTTGCATTAATATATGTCTCCAGTATATACACCGCAGCAATTTCATCTCTTAAATTCTTTTTCTTATTTTTATTAATGTCCAGCTCTATCATTGTTTTGTTTGCCTGCAGCGTTGTGAGTCTCTCATCCATAATTTCTATTTTTATTTTATTATATTTACACTTTAATTTATGAATAAATTCTTCTGTAAGTTCTGCTCTTTTTCCTTTAGAGCCATTCATATTGTATGGCATTCCAACAATAATAGCATCTATTTCATAATTAGATATTATTTCATCTAATCTGGATAATAGAATTTTATCGTTTCCATCATAATGTATTGTTTCCAATCCCTGAGAAGTTATGCCTAATTCGTCTGTTATTGCAATTCCACATCTGCTATCTCCGTAATCTATTCCTAGTTTTCGCATGTTTTATTCCTCTAATTTAAATTGCACTCTGTAATCCGTCGCATCTTAAGCGAGGTTTATGCTCATCGTGCGACTACTTTATTGCTTTCCATCAGTTGTCGTCTAAACCGGATGTAATTCTTCACCATCTTCTCTAGTAATTCGTCTCTTTCAACAACTCTTATAAGATTTCTGGCATCTTTGTGGCTTGTTATATAAGTTGGGTCTCCTGACAGTATATATCCTACTATTTGATTAATTGGATTATACCCTTTCTCAGCTAGAGCCTGATAAACTTCTTTCAAGATTTCTCTTGCCTTTACATTTTTATCTCTTTCCACCTTGAAACTCATTGTTTTATCACTTGCACCCATTTTATTCTCCTCCTCTAATTCTTTATAAATTCAAAGTTATATGTGCTTTTTAGTTTTGATGTACGATGTACAATGTATGATGTATGATGCGTATATGGTCTAGCCTTCGAAGCCCTACGCTATATTCATCATACATTATACATCGTACATCATACATTATTTTAAATGCAGCTTATGTTACTCTCTTTCATATCCGCCTCGTCCAAATATTCCTCCAGCTTTTTCGTCACTTCTTCCAGGCCTGTTCCCTTGTAGTATGTTGCTATAACAAAATTTGTTTTAGGTCTTGCAGTCAGCGGCGGTTTAGTTTGTTTTGATTTTTCGTTCTGTGGAAGGGCAGGCACAGGGTCCGCCACTACGCCTTTGGTTATCTGTATTTTTTCAATCTCTGCTTTCATAGATGTAACAAAATTTACAACTCCGTCAACGTCAACACCAGAAAATGCAATGGCAAATTTAGGTCCCATGTATCTTACAAATATGTATTCTGCAAATATCTTAGACTTTACTAAATTACTTATTTTTAAAATGGTTTCAGTTCCAAGGTCTCTGCCCAGCCTTTGATTTATTTCCTCAATATTTATAATTTTAAACATACAGATTGATGACTGCGGATACTTGTCTATTACTCGTTTCCCATTTCCGTATAAGTATTCTGCTGAGTTAATTCCTGTCGTTTTATCAACACGATATATATTTTCTATAGTATTCTGATAAGAAACCGTTTTTAAAATTGCTACAATATTTTCTCTAACAACTTCCAATATGCTTGTATCCATTTTATCAAATGCATGTGCTTCGCCGCTTTCTATTATCCAATATCCAAAATATATATTATCAATATAAAGCGGGAAAAACATCGCTGATTTAGCTCTATTCATCTCTGACTTTTGATATGACAGCTTTTCGTCCGGTTTATTTACAGTAACATATTTGGGCGTAGCTGTCATTACGCTATCTTTAAACATTTCTTCTGTATGAAGGTTCGTCAGCGTGTCCCAATGTTTTTCATCGACATTTGATGCCTTTAGTATATATTCTGCCCCATTAAATACAACTATAGTAGAATATTTTACACCAAATTTTTCTATTATTATATCATTAATAGCTTGTATCTTATTATCTACTGACTCATCTTTTCCTATAGTATCAATAAAATCCTGTAATACATTCAAATTAGAAATCTTATCATTTATATTATTAAATGTTTGGATTTTTTTATGGATTGAAAGATTATACAATATTAGTGTTACAATTATTATTACCAGTACAATTATTGTTGCCAGAATAACCAAGTTCTCACCTCTTTTAGTAGTTCTTCTTCATTTTGTTTAATGTATCATTCATATTGCTTGTAAAGTTGTCCTTGTATCTATCTCCTCTTGGAGAATATTCTCTTCTATTTATTAAAGGGTATACCATATTGGATAACTCTTGCAATGCTGCCATAAATACTTTAGAATATCCGTTTAGATTTATATCGCAGTTTACCAAAGCCTCCAGGTATTTGTCGTATGTCTGCAGCTCAAACGGAACTACAGCATATGGAGTATTATCTTTATCAAACAATTCTGTCATGTAAGACATTGCAGGGTCGTTATAAAATGACATTCCCCCTATTAAAGTTTTAATTGATAAGCTTCTTAACTTTTGTTCCTTATTTACAACTACTTTAATCTTTTCCTGACTTAATATATTTTTTGATTTCAGATTTCTCAAGAACGCTGTAAGCGGCTGTATTGTGAGCACATCCATACTTTGCACTAAATAAATTTCATTAGCGGCATCAAAATAGCCAATATCTGTATTAAAATCCGAGTCAATCAGTACTAAAGAATAATTCTGCATCAAAGTGCCTAATATGCCTTTAACATCTGAATAGTCCTTCTCTTCTCCCGGCATATCTGTGTATACTGTTAAATTTTTATTTACCCTTATTCCATCTGCTACGCCATTTTTTAATTTATATATGCTGTTTGATGCAGTCTGCCTTAAATTTTCTTCGTTTTTTGTGTATATATAATATGCATTTTTGCTTTTCGTCATATCTAATATTGCTGTTGGTATTCCAGATGATGCCAGGAATTCAGCAACATTATTCACAATAAATGATGTTCCATTTTTGGTTGTACCGACAAATGAGACTACTTTTTTATCTCCAGAGTATAGGTT
>Ga0123357_10012313_pt1 | contig 11025 bp, 7 predicted proteins | sample TergutEmb28metaG_FD_89873 | JGI IMG/M metagenome (GOLD analysis project Ga0123357, IMG submission 89873) | Embiratermes neotenicus P4 segment gut microbial communities from Petit-Saut dam, French Guiana - Emb289 P4 | ecosystem: Host-associated > Arthropoda: Insects > Digestive system > Gut ... | reverse complement strand
CCAGCAAAGTGGCGTGCAGTAGTGAAACGTCAGTGGCATCTTTTCCAACAGGAGTAGAAATGAAGCAGTGTGAAGTCAGTGTACGTCTAACGCGTCAAACAGATTTCCGTGAAAACTGGCGCGGTTGGTTGAGGCACTACACTAGAAGCTGAAGGTCGTGGGTTCGATTCCTAACGGAGCCCATTGAATTTTTAATTAACGTAATACTTCCAGCCAGTAACAGAAATCAGAACCAGGAATATCTCCCGGGCGGGGAATGCGGCCGGTGTCTAGCCCTGACAATCGTACCACTCTCAAGTGCCGATAATCCGGAAATCTCGGAGCCTCAAACTCTTGGAGCTCTAAAGGCCTGTCCATATCTGTAACCGGATAGCTTTGCCTTTACTTTCTTGTGTTTCATTGTAATGACATTAATTCATAAAAATATCTTTGTAGCAGGTATATAAACCATAGCCTAAAAATATTTATTGTAGGTACGTCAGGGTACATTTTGTTTTTGGAAAAAAACCAGAAACATAAAGTTTCTCGCATATACTTACTTACTGCATGGTGCAGAGTCCTTATTGAGAAGCTAACTGGTCTGCAGCTAGTCAAGAAACTCCCCGCATTTCACGGAACCCGAAGGTTCGCATATATTTTTATTTATTTGAGACACCATTCAAAGGCAGTGTGTCCGCCTCTATACTAAGGGACAAATTTTCCGTAAGTTGGAGATCTGTGCACAGACATATTACTTCTCTAATATCGTCAGTTGCATAGCGAGCTGTATGCATGTGGGTGCTCTCACACGCAGCTCCTGCTAACTATTTACACAAGAGGCACGGCATGAACAGGTTTGCCGTAAACCACATAAAACAGCAACTCACAACTTTCTGATCAAAGTCCATTGCTGTACAAATGTTCCTGCTATCCAAACAGACTTTCTTGCTTAATACCCCACAAGTCATTATTGACTGTCATTAAAACAGTAGGGCTAGGCCTGTCACAGGTGACTGACACATGACTATTAACAAAGTGCAAAGCGAACAAATTAGAAAAAGCTGAGCGGGTAACAAAGCCGGTAACAGTAGAGAAGAAAAATTAAAAAATAACGAAAATGGTTCTGAAATATAGATATTAAGAAATGGGATTAGTAACATTACGGTATCAAGCGACATCTTGCAACACATTATCGACGGAAAATAACACATAAAATAAAAAGAAAGACATTTTCGTGACAACGTGAAAGCACCTACAATTCAGTTTTAAGAAAGAGTGGGTAGAGAACGTGAATATTTGTAAGTCACTTTAATGAGTAATTTACACAGACCCTATTAGACCAACGTAGCCCACAATCAGACCAATCTAGCTCAAAATTAGACCAATATAGCTCACAATTAGACCAACTTTGCTCACAATTCTACTTACAGAAATCAGTAAATATTTATTTGAGTACTTACATGAGTTTTTCTGTAGTTTTGTAATTGCTCCGAAACTGGGTCTCGAGTTTGTGTCCCAATGAAGAGGAGTGCTAGAAATAAAACATAAAATATATGTTTTGCCATTTCGTATTTATGCCTATAATGGTTATGCCTTTGTGGCTTACGCAAAATAATTGGCTATCCTCAACAAAGCAAAACAAGGCTGCTTATATAGCAGCTGACAGGGTACTAATGTCGGCGCAGATCCACCGGTCTCAGGAAAGCCGAACTTGTGCGCACATGACGCTCACGTAACCTTGAATTTCACAATAGGCCATGTGTGTCACCCACAACTAATTCAACACAATACTTTTGTGACGATACAGATATTCTTCTCTTGAACTTTGCCCATCGTGTACCAGATGTCTGAACATTAGAACACTACGTTTCGGCAGCCGGCTCTGCTTCAGTCTTCTGGCAAGAAGCACCTAAAATTTTGGACCCGTTAAATAAAGCTATTATCAATCACCGGGTCTTTTGTTTTTTCGCATCTGTAACACGACGTACAAAGTCCAAGAGAAGAAGATTTTATATGTGTACATCCACATGTAAGTTTTGGTGTCAAATGTATTCTGCTCTTTTTGAAATACTTCATTCAGTTTTGCAAGTCTAGTTATAACAACACATTAAAGATCACTTCATCATTTGTCATTCAAGTTGAAGCTTCTTAAAAAGTTGCACATTCTAGCGTCAGAGTCTCCAACACTTGTCAAGTTAAAAAGCATTCTTAATAAATGAATGGATATTTCATACATTATGTATTGGCAAGATCCTGAGAAAAATCATGATTTGTTCCAACGGTTGAAAGTTTTTTCACCCCACCAGATAGTATTAAACATTGTGGTGTCCCATGAGCAGTTTTCTATTATATTCTGTATCAAGAAAAAAGGTTAAATTTCATTCTAGAACAGCCCATGAAAATATAGAACGGGAGTACGGGAGTAGATATATAGCTCTACTTTTTCTGTAACTTATGTGCTTGATGGAATTGGGCGGTCATTGCAGCGACTCGGCCGCTTTACCCGCGAGAAAGAGACTGGGCACCCATTTTACAGGATTCTAAGTGGACCGCAAGGCCTGGATGGACGGGTGTGGAGATCCTCGCCTTCACCTCGAATCCATCCTAGGGTCGCCCAGCCCGTAGCGAGTCGCTATGCCGACTGAGCTATCCTGGTCTATTTAAATTCTATATAAATGTATAATATAGCACCGAACAATTCATAAGGATCTATTTGTCTAGGACCGGATGCTCTGTTTAAGGCAGGTTTTTTTTTTTTTAAATCTCAATTCTTTATACACAGGGATATGCTGGACCCTGAAAACTGAAGCATTACGGCCATCTGAAACGTCGGAAACTAACCACATAACGACACAGAGTCTTTATATTAGATTAAAATACTTTATATTAGATGGACTCAGATCTGAACTCCCAATACCACAGACGTGAAAACATCAAATACGGCAAAAATCTACATACCTCATTTATTCAAAGTCGAATGGCAACACAAAATTTCGGTTATTTGATCCGTGCCGAAATGGATAGAAACCGAAACATTATGATTTCGATATTATTAACTGCAATAAACGAAAATGAGAAATATAGAGTTTCCTGCAATCATATCGATTTGTAATATCAATTCTCGTGAAAACCTACACAACTTATTACCTGGACCTGAGATTGAGGCGTGAATGTATTAAGTGGCTACATTAATACAAACTGGAGGAGTTGAAATCTGTGTACACCATTTACGAAACACGTGCAGGTAGGCCGACTGTCTGATTATCAGCTGTCAACATATAGATATCTTCTTGTCTCCATAATATCAACCTAGTATTCTACGACCTCTTTACTGTTCCACGATTCTCCTTGACCTGTATGTATTGCAACTAACACTTTGATAGCTTTAAATAAAATATTTACAATCTTCTTCTTCATATCCCTCAGTCTTTTGATTGGTTGGCAGATTTCCATCTGGATTTGTTGCAAGAAATTTTTTCGTTCCTTTATAACTGTCTGCTCCTTTGTTTCTGAAGACTTGCTTTAACTATTGTAGTCGAGGTCTTCCCACGGCCTTTTTTCCGAATATTGCTCCTGCAAGGATGTTTAATAAAAACTCGTTATGCTTAATTGTATGCCTTAACTCATGAGTGGCGTCTACTTTTTAAAATTTTTAAAAGTAATCTTTCTTTTTTGGCCGTTTGAAAACTTCATCATTTGTCATTCTCCCCTCCATTTTATTTTTAACATTCCTCTCCAATAAAATGCTTCAAATGCATTTACAATCTTCTTCTTAGGATCCACGTTTCTGATCTATAAATAACAACACTCCAAATACAAATTTTATGAATTCCTTTTTCATTTCCAAACTAAGGTTATTCTAACACAGTAGTTGCTTTTTATTAATAAACATAACGTTAGCTTCTTTAATTCGTTGTATTGTGTCTTATAGTTTTGGTCGGGTAGCTCAGTCGGTACAGCGACTGACTAAGAAGTGGACGGTCCGGGATCGAATCCTGGTGGGGACGCGATTTTCCGCCCGTCCAGACCGGCCCTGGGGCCCATGCAGCCTCCTATACGATAGGTACCGGGTCTTTCCCGGGGGTAAAGTAGGCCGGGGCGTGCTGCTTATCACTCAATCTCTTCTAGTGGCACGGTCATAGAAAACTAGAGCTATAACTCTAGCCACCCTCTGGGTAACACCGGGCCTGTAACGGGATCACTTTACCTTTTTATATGTTATAGTAATTATAATATAAGAAAATTTTAAATTTCCTCTAATATCTTTATTTGATTGAAGACAGTTTCTATTATCCAAAGAATGTAGTGTCAATTCCACTTACGGTGCTGCATATTGCTTAATGTTACTTTCACTAACACCCAGTCTTAAAAACCACGAGTATCAAATTAGTATGAATTTTAATAACACAGTTATGAATGTACAAATATTTAAAAAAAAAAACATACGTAGCGTGCATTGCGTTTCCACGAAAGAATTACGTTATGATTTTTATTACTTTTCTCTTAAAAGAGGAAAGTGACAACTTTGATTATATGACATATTTAATTACTGAATTAATTTATTGTAATATACTTCCAGTTTCAATTAAACAGTCCTAACACTGATAACACTTAATACTATTAAGAAATGTTTTTTCTCAACATCTGACATGTTCATACAACAACGTCTATCCCCATTCATATATTAGCCAACCTGTTAAACCTTGTACAGTTATCTGCTGCTGTTTGTTTAACATTGCAGAATGACCTCAATTTTGCGAAGAACACAAAAGAAGCTTGAATGCGACTGTAAATTTTAAGTACTCTGCAAATAAAGATCTTCAAATGCGTACTGTAAAGTGTGAAGGTGCAGGAGATTTTATCAGATAAGGACTGTAGGTTACAGTGAAGGAATTATTAACAGTTATATTGTGGTGTCGTCTGAAGGACACGGAATGCTGTTAGCGAGAAATGTAAAAGGCGTGTTAAGAAAAAGACCGAAAGTTTGTTATACAGAATTTATAGCACATTTTACAGCAGTTTAAGCACAGTCTCCTTCACAGCAGTCCTCTCTACTGCCGATAAACCGTTACCAACATTTTATATCATTTTAAGCACTGTACAATTCAGAGTAGTCCCCTATACGGCCGATAAACCGTTCCCAACATTTTACATCTTTTTAAGCACTGTCCCCTTCACAGCAGTCCCCTCTACTGCCGATAAACAGTTACCAACGTTTTACAGCCGTTTAAGCACAGTCGCCTTCAAAGCAGTCCCCTCTCCTGCCGATACACATTTCCCAACATTTTACATCATTTTAAGCACTGTCCCCTTCACAGCAGTAGCCTCTACTGCCGATAAAACGTTCCCAAAGTTTTACAGTATTTTAAGCACTGTCCCCTTCACAGCAGTCCCCTCTACTGCCGATACACCGTTACCAACGTTTTAGAGCATTTTAAGCACTGTCCGCTTGACAGCAGCCCCTCTACTGCCGATAAACCGTTCCCAAAGTTTTATATCATTTTAAGCACTGTCCCCTTCACAGCAGTCCCCTCTACTGCCGATACACCGTTCCCAACGTTTTACAGCAGTTTAAGCAAGGTCTTTTTCAAAGCAGTCCCCTCAACTGCCGATAAACCGTTCCCAACATTTTACATTATTTTAAGCACTGTCCGCTTCACAGCAGTCCCCTCTACTGCCGATAAACCGTTCCCAATGTTTTACATCATTCTAATCACTGTTCCCTTCACAGCAGTCCCCTCTACGGCCGATAAACCGTTACCAACATTTTACATCATTTTAAGAACTGTCCCCTTCACAGCAGTCCCCTCTACTGCCAATATACCTTTCGCAACGTTTTACAGCATTTTAATCACTGTCCCCTTCACAGCAGTCCCCTCTACTGCCGATACACAGTTCCCAAAGTTTTACAGCAGTTTAAGCACTGTCCCCTTCCGAGCAGTCCCCTCTACTGCCGATATACCGTTCCCAACATTTTATATCATTTTAAGCACTCTCCCCTTCACAGCAGTCCCCTCTAAGGCCGATACACCGTTCCCCACGTTTTACAGCATTTTAAGCACGGTCCCCTTTACAGCAGTCCCCTCTACGGCCGATATACTGTTCCCAAGGTTTTACAGCATTTTAAGCACTGTCCCCTTCACAGCAGCCCCTCTACTGACGATACACCGTTCCCAACATTTTATATCATTTTAAGCACTGTACCCTTCACAGCAGTCCCCTCTACGGCCGATAAACCGTTCAGAACATTTTACATCATTTTAAGCACTCTCCAATTCACATCAGTCCCCTCTACTGCCGATAAACAGTTCCCAACGTTTTACATCATTTTAAGCACTGTCCTCTTCAAAGCAGTCCCCTCTAGGGCCGATACACCGTTCCCAAATTTTACATCATTTTAAGCAGCCCCTTTGAAAGCAGCCCCCTCTACTGCCGATAAACCGTTCGCAACGGTTTACAGCATTTTAAGCACTGTCCACTTCACAGCAGTCCACTCTACTGCCGAAAAACCGTTCCCAATGTTTTACATCATTTTAAGCACTGTCCCCTTAACAGCAGCCCCTCTATTGCCGATACACAGTTCCCAACGTTTTACAGCAGTTTAACCACAGTCCCCTTCAAAGCAGTCCCCTCTACAGCCGATAAACCACTCCCAATATTTTATATCTTTTTAAGCACTCTCCCCTTCACAGCAGTCCCCTCTAAGGCCGATACACCGTTCCCAACTTTTTACAGAATTTTAAGCACTGTCCCATTCACAGCAGTCCCCTCTACGGCCGATATACTGTTCCCAAGGTTTTACAGCATTTTAAGCACTGTCCCCTTCACAGCAGTCCCCTCTACTGCCGATACACCGTTCCAAACGTTTTACAGCATTTTAAGCACTGTCCACTTCACAGCAGTCCCCTCTATTGCCGATACACCGTTCCCAAAATTTTACATCATTTTAAGCACTGTCCACCTCACAGCAGTCCCCTCCACTGCCAATAAACCGTTCCCAAAGTTTTACAGCATTTCAAGCATTGTCCCCTTCACAGCAGTCCCCTCTACTGCCGATACACCGTTCCCAAAGTTTTACAGCATTTTAAACACTGTCCACTTCACAGCAGTCCCCTCTACTGCCGATAAACCGTTCCCAACATTTTACATAATTTTAAGCACTGTACCCTTCACAGCAGTCCCCTCTAGGCCGATATACCCTTTACAACGTTTTACAGCATTTTAAGTACTGTCCCTTTCACAGCAGTCCCCTTTACAGCCGATACACCGTTCCCAAAGGTTTACACCATTTTAAGCGCTGTCCCGTTCACAGCAGTCCCCTCTACTGCCGATAGACCATTCCTAACGTTTTCCAGCATTTTGAAAACAGTCTCTTTCACAGCAGTCCCCTCTACTGCCGATACACCGTTCCCAACATTGTCCCCTTCACAGCAGTCCCTCTACTGCCGATATACCGTTCCCAAAGTTTTACATCATTTTCAGCATTCTCCCCTTCACAGCAGCCCCTCTACTGCCGATACACCGTTCCCAACGTTTTACAGCATTTTAAGCACTGTCCCTTTCAAAGCAGTCCCCTCTACTGCCGATAATCATTTCCCAATATTTTACGTAATTTTAAGTACTGTCCCCTTCAAAGCAGTCCCCTCTACTGCCGATACACATTTCCTAACATTTTACATCATTTTAAGCACTGTCCCATTCAAAGCAGTTCCCTCTACGGCCGATATACATTCCCCTACATTTTACATCATTTTAAGCACAGTCCCCTTCAAAGCAGTCCCCTCTACGGCCGATAAACCGTTCGACACGTTTTACATCATTTTAAGCAGTCCCCTTCAAAGCAGTCCCCTCTACGTCCGATATACCGTTCCCAACATTTTACATCATTTTAAGCACTGTCCTCTTCAAAGCAATCCCCTCTAGGGCCGATACACCGTTCCCAAATTTTACATCATTTTAAGCAGCCACTTTGAAAGTAGCCCCCTCTACTGCCGATAAACCGTTCGCAACGTTTTACAGCATTTTAATCACTGTCCCCTTAACAGCAGTCCCCTCTACTGCCGATACACCGTTCCCAACGTTTTACACCATTTTAAGCAGTCCCCTTCAAAGCAGTCTCCTCTACTGCCGATACACCGTTTCCCAAACTTTTACAGCATTTTAATCACTCTCCCTTTCACAGCAGTCCCCTCTACGGCCGATACAACTTTCCCAACTTTTTACAGCATATTAAGCACTGTCCCCTTCACAACAGAACCCCTCTACTGCCAATACACCGTTCCCAACGTTTTACATCATTTTAAGCCCTGTCCCCTTCAAACAGTCGCCTCTACGGCCGATACACCGTTTCCAAACTTTTTACATCATTTTAAGCAACCCCCTTTCTCAGCAGCCCCTCTACTGCCGATACACCGTTCCCAACGTTTTACAGCATTTTAAGCACTGTCCCCTTCAAAGCAGTCAACTCTACTGCCGATACACCGTTCCCAACATTTTACATCATATTAAGCAGTTTCCCCTTCACAGCAGTCCCCTCTACTGCCGATACACCGTTTCCAACGTTTTACATCATTTTAAGCAGTCCCCTTCAAAGCATTCCCCTCTTCTGTCGATACACCGTTCCCAACTTTTTACAGCATTTTAAGCACTGTACTCTTCACAGCACACCCCTATACTACCGATAAACCGTTCCCACCGTTTTACATCATTTTAAGCAGTCCCCTTCAAAGCAGTCCCCTCTACTGTCGATAACCCGTTCCCAACATTTTACAGCATTTTAGTCACTGTCCCCTTCACAGCAGTCCCCTCTAATGCCGATACACCGTTCTCAAATTTTTACAGCATTTTAAGCACTGTACCCTTGAAAGCAGTTCCCTCTACGGCCGATACACCGTTCCCAACGTTTTATAGCATTGTAAGCACTCTCCCCTTCACAGCAGTCCCCTGTACTGCCGATACACCGTTCCCAACATTTTACATCATTCTAATCACTGTTCCCTTCACAGCAGTCCCCTCTACTGCCGATACACCGTTCCCAATATTTTACATCATTTTAATCACTGTCTCCTTCACAGCAGTCCCCTGTACTGCCGATACACCTTTCGCAACGTTTTACAGCATTTTAATCACTGTCCCCTTCACAGCAGTCCCCTCTACGGCCGATACACTGTTCCCAAGATTTTACAGCATTTTAAGCACTGTCTCCTTCACAGCAGTCCCCTCTACTGCCGATACTCCGTTCCGAACGTTTTACAGCATTTTAAGCTCTGACACCTTCACAGCAGTCCCCTCTACTGCCGATACACCGTTCCCAAAATTTTACATCATTTTAAGCACTCTCCCCTTCACAGCAGTCCCATCTACTGGCTATAGACCGTTCCCAACCTTTCCTCCTTTGTTGAAATGCTTCCTGGAACGCACGTGCTGTGAAGGCGCGCACTCCTCCTATCGCATTTTGCGGAATCTCCTCTGGTTTGGAAACGACGTCCTTTCAAAGTGGGTTGAAGTTTGGGAAACAATAAAAAGTCTGCTGGGGCTAAATCCGGAGAATAGGGTGGATGAGGTACAATACAACGGATGTATGATATTACTGATAACTCCGGATGAGGAACGACGTGTGAGCGGCGCATTGTCGTGGTGCAACATCTAAGTGTGTTTTTCCCACAATTCAGGCCTCTTCCTGCACACAGCATCCCTCAAATGCGCTAAAACGTCCTGAAGTTAGAATACATTAGGGCACACTAGGATGCACTAGCTTATGTGAAAACAGATTAGAAATATTTACGAAGGGTGATGACAGATTAGGGCAGTAAACTGAAGGTGTCATCATTTTGTACGTTTTGAGGCCAAGTCGTACTGCCAAGGTAGCAGTTTTCTGCCTCCACGTGGCACATAAGCACACACTTGAAGCAGCCTCATCTCGCAATATCTCCTGAGAAACTAACCTTTACGCAACGGGATTTAAATAGCTACAGTCAACCCTCGCGTACGACATTAATTTCGCTAGGCATTTAAATTTTAGTATATGGTTTACAAAAAACTTTATTATTCCAGGAACCAAAAAAGATTTAATAATGAATTAAACGGATTGTTTTTGGGAAATAAGACGGAGCCATTTCTGCGTGTGTTCAAGAAATCAGTAATAATTTTATTTAATGAATAGGCAAAAAAATTGTATGGATTGTGCAAAAATTTCAGTTTCCTTTACTTACATATTGGCTCGATTCCACAGTTTTCTTAAGGAGGTCGCACGTGATTTTGCTAGAACTGTGCCTTAGTGTGGTAATCTTCAAAACAAATATTCTTAAGGCACAGTCCCACTTCACACGTACGGCACTTCCATAACACTTTTTTTTTGGCACACCTCTAGCCTTACAGACACGACACCTCAGTTGCGTCTCAGGCGGGGTAGGCCAATGTTTGCTGCCGCAGACTTCAAGCTTTAGCGACACGCTTTTCAGCTTTAGGTGGTCTACCTAATGGCCTTGGTACTCTCCGTTCTGGTCCAACATGTGCCAACATGTTCCTCACGAGGGTAAATCGAAAATCTCTATGTGAAATCTTCTTACCCCCTCAAGAGGAATGAAGGGTGTAGCTATTGAGAATGGCCAGGTCTAACAGATGAAAGAACAATTTTTTCGTCCACTTGAATGTGCGCCGGCTGGTGGAGTAAATGTTGGCCATTCTGTCACCCTTATCCACATAGCCCATATGATGGTTATAATCCATCACAGTTTGTGGCTTTATGGCTTTTCCTCTCTCATTGCAGAAATTACCTTCTGCTGGGGCATTATGAATATTAGTCAACATGCATACGTCTCTCTTGTCCCGCCACAGTATTGCCGTCAAGTCAGCCCTGGTTCTAACGCGAATGCCTCTACTTTTCAGTTTTGTTGTCTTCGGTTTTAGGTCTAGTGGCATGCCTTTCCTGTTCGGCCTGACAGTACCACAACAGTAAATCTGTTTCTTCGCCAAATCATCAAATAATTCAGGGGAAGAAAAGAAATTGTCCATGTATAATTTGTGACCACGTCCTTCTATCTTCCT
>Ga0123357_10012311_pt1 | contig 11025 bp, 6 predicted proteins | sample TergutEmb28metaG_FD_89873 | JGI IMG/M metagenome (GOLD analysis project Ga0123357, IMG submission 89873) | Embiratermes neotenicus P4 segment gut microbial communities from Petit-Saut dam, French Guiana - Emb289 P4 | ecosystem: Host-associated > Arthropoda: Insects > Digestive system > Gut ... | reverse complement strand
GAGGGAATAGAGAGTTACAAGGCATCGCTGCAAAAATTATGAAAGAGAGGGGTAAACCATACGATACATTAGAAGAACAGGTAAAAGATATGTTGAAATTTCCGTTGGCTTTTGATCCCGGGACTCAATGGAGTTATCATCCTTCATCAGATGTTGTCGGTTATTTGGTTGAATATTTTTCGGGAAAATCATTGCGGGATTATGTGAAAGAAACTATTTTGACTCCTTTGGGAATGAAAGATACGGATTGGTATTATCCCGACAGTTATAAATCGCGCATGGTTACGGCTTACGATGAAGAAGACGGCAAATTGGTCCCGAAAGATAATGTTTGGAGCGGACGATATCCATTTTCTTCCGACACACGATATTGTCAGGCGGGAACCGGATTAAACGGAACGATTGAAGATTATGCGCGATTTTGCCAAATGATTCTGAACGGAGGAACATTCAACGGCAAACGTATTCTGGGAAGGAGAACAATTGAGATAATGGGAATAGACCAGTTGCCTCACCCGAACAGCGGTGGACCCAATTTCTGCTTTGGACTCGGATTTATGATTTATCCCGACCCTAAAGAACGACCTGAAGCCTCTGTTTATACCTCAATGGTTTCTCCGGGAGCGCTTTCCTGGGGAGGAATGTATAACACCGACTATATTATCGATCCTAAAGAAAATCTAATCATTTTGCTATATACCAATCGGATACCGGATACTAAGGTTTGGGAGAAATTTTTGAATACAGTTTATCAGGCGTTGGAATAGTAGTTTGTTGTAACTGTTTAATAATGATTCAATTGTTTGAAATCATAGGAGTCTTTCTATAACTCCAGGGAGCAATTGGATTATCATCTTTCCACAAGCCAAGTTTTTGCTGACGCGCCTGTATTTCCAGATTTGCGTATTCCGTAGATGAATCATATCGTTTGAAATGCCAAGCCATGCCGGCTTTCAGCATTTCCGCGCCTACGTCTTGTCCCTCGGAGGTATAAACCCAAACAATCGGACGACCGTAACTATCGCTCTCAGTTTGAATCTTTATTTTGACAGTTTGCTGAAAAATCAAGTCTGAGAGATATTGCTTTGACTTGTTTCCGAATGCCTGACTTTTCTCAGGTGCGTCTATTCCATATAACCGGAATCTAATTTCATTATTTTCTTTATTACCGATGATTAATCCTCTGAATGTGTCGCCGTCCGCAATGCCTGTAACACGGACGGTATAATCGCAATTTTTACACAAGTTTTGCGAGATTTGTCCTGATTTATTTTTGCAGGATGCAAATAAAAGTGATAATGCTAAAAGCAAATAGATTTGTTTCATTGGTGTTGTTTTTAAAAAAATTCGATAATTTTTTCAACCGCCTTAAATAATTTTACAGTACCGGCTTTCGTATAAATATCCCGATTCAGGTATTCGCCTTGTTTATTCTTTTCATCTAAAATGCTTATATCTTTGTGAATAAAACCGTTACGTTTTCGTATTAGATGATAAATATTTTGAATTGATTGCTGATTGGTTTCTTGCCATTTCTGAAAGTATAGACCTGCAAATTTTTGCCATTCAGGCGGATTATTACCTGTAACATTCACGTTCTTGTGGGTGTATTTATTTTGAGTTTTATCCCATTCCCAGTTAAATAGAGCGCCGGCGCCGGTTATTTCCCATTGATTTTTTGCTAAATTGTGCTGTATAAAATAATTATTCACAATTTCAATAACCGTGTAAAGAGTAATATATGAATAAGCAAATTGCGTTTCTGTTTTTGCGCTTGAAATCATATCCCAAAATAATTCGAGCTGATTTCTTATTTCTTCCTTAAAGTCATTTGAGTATGTTGATAAACCATTAATTTTCTGTAATATAATTTGATAAGGAATATACAGTTCTCTAAGAAAATCTTTTTCAAAACAACGTTTTACATCTTCTTGAAAACGCAAATAGTTTTGTTCCGAAAAATCGGAGGAGAAACCAAACTCCGGCGATTCTTTCATGTAATAACCATCAGCGCCCTCGTCTAACAATGCTTTCAAGTTCCAAACCTTATTGGAAGCTGTAAAAATAATTACTTGATAACCGGTATTGAGTGATTTGATTTTTTTCAAGACTTTCATTCCGGAAAAGTTGCTTGACTTGAACGTATTTTCTTCTTCACTTCCATTCAGACGTAAATCTATCAAATATAAATCAAATGGTGTATTTTCAATCAGATTCTTACTTCCGGCAGAGAGGTTACTGTAATCTTTTACTTTTTCTTTAATGACAACAAAATCTTCCGGTAAAGATGTTTTGAAAACTTTTCGCAGAACGGTTTCCCAACCTTTATCCGCCTCATCATCAATTAATAAAATTCGTTTGCCTTTGGCGTCAATCGTTTCGGATTTGTCATTTTGCCCGACAGAAATACGTCCTACAATTTTAATCGGCAACATCTTCATATCAAAATTGAATGCCGTCCTATACTTAAAATAAAGTTTTGATTGGTTGTGTTTGATTTCAATCTCATTTGCTAAAGCGTTCGTATTGGCAGCTTTATCCATACGGTAGGCACCCCAAATATTTGCCAAAGAATGTCTGCCGATGGTTTCGTCAGGAAGGATTTTTATGATGTTCAAAAAACCGGTTTTGTATTCGTCGGCAGTAAGTCCATTAACAGCAGAAATTTCGTCTTTTATATTTTCAAACGAAATAAAGTAAACTCCTTTGGTAACAAGTAGATGACTCCAGATTCCTGTCGCTTTCATTATAACGTTCAAAGTAGATGTGCTGATAAATACCATCGGAATTAAAGACTTCATTCTCAATTCTTCAAGCATAAGCCGGATGTGCAAACCAATTTTCAGAGATAATTCCGGATTATCTCCAATCTCTATAATAAGTTTTTCAATCTCATTGTTTTGAAATAACGATAGTAGCCAACTATGTATTTCGTTATCTTTGAAAAGATTGGGAATTTCTCGGCATTCATATCCCAATTTTTTAACAATATCGCTATTTCCAAGGACGAATATTTTTTCCATAATTCAAGAAACTTTCTGTTATTGCATTAATTTTATTCCGAAAATCATTGATTGTTATCGGATTACTTTCCAAATCACCCAATAGGTCTGCGCCATCAGTATCGGGATAAGCGAACGTGAGAAATGTCTTAAAAGCCGGCATTTCATCTGATAAATTGGCAACGTTAAATATATCTGTTCCTTTCTCAAATGCTAATGTTTCAAGTAATTTTGTCGCCAATGTTGAAATCTCTTTGGCTTGAAAATTTTTGCCTCCGCTCAAAATTCTCAATTCAATCTCTCCTGACTGTTTGTAATATTCTACAAAATTCCACAGATTTGTATAAAGTACGTTTTTGTCAATTTTACTTATATAACGAGGATTGACATATTGTAATTCTCCAACATCTCCGCCACTGAACAAAACCAATGGAATCAGGTCGCCGAAATCGGCAATCTCGTCTCTAATTTTTCTAAAATTGGACTGAGAACCACTCAAAAACATTGATTTCTCATTATTGTAGTCCTCAAATGAGGCATGCAATAAAATACATTTGGCATCTTTCAAAAATGCCAAATGCGTTAAATCGTTTGCCGAAAGCCGTTTGTCAAGTTTCTCAATCGAAGTCAGATAGCCGTTAAAAACGCCCTCTTTGACAAAATTTATCCCCAATCGTTCGCGTTGGTTGTTCTGATTATCGTCAATCAAATATATCACTGCTGGTAGTTGTAAAAAGTAAGTATGTGCGTAAATCCTTCAACTTTCGAAACATCGTCAATGTCTTCCTGTTCGGGCGTTCCTTTCTCGCGCAAGATATTAACTTTAACCGGCTTATCATTAATCTTGGTAATAACCGACCAATGGAAATATCCTTGCAACAGTCCGGCAATTTTCCCCATGTTGCCTTTTTCCAATGCCAACCAATCTTTTATCAAATCCTCGTCATCTCTCGTTGGATAGGAATTGTGGTGAGTAATAACAATATCCCGCATTTGAAAATCATCGTTTGCGCCTGCTTTTTTGTATTCGACAGATACTTTTTTCTTGTCGGGCGTATCGCTGCGTTGCTGTATTTCCTCGAAGATTGTTTGTAGCGCCGTATAAAAGTTACCTGCGTGAGTATAGAAGTCGGCTTTCGACAAATCCTTTTTTGTGATTTCAAAAGACTCTTCGCTAAATGCTTTCTTAACAAGTGTTTCTAAATTAGGAGATTCAATGCGTATGGCTCGCTTGAAATCACGGATTACTTCTGCAAATTCGGGGTGTTTTATAGGGTGCAAACCGTTTGCATCGCTTTCTTCCCAATCAAGAGCAGACCATCCGGATTTAATTTCTTTTGGTTCATAATTCTTATCGAAACCTATCCAATTCGGAGTTTTCTCAAAAGCGAATTGATTCAATAAATCCATCATGGTTTTCGGTATTTTCAATTTTTCGTTTTCAACAATCAGATTCCTAACTTTTGACAAAAACTCTTTCCTGTCAAAAGCTCCTGTTTCATCAAAATCATGGGTAAGAAATTTCAATCCGGCACGTTGATTGAATAGCGCCATGAACTGGGCAACGTCTTGGGGATTGCCTTTCAGACCACGCATACAGAGTTTTTTGATGAAGATTTCCTTTCTTTTTTTTTGTAGTTCTTCAATCTTATCGTCTATCTCTCGAAGTTTTTCATCTAATTGTTCAGGAAAATCTTCGCCCAAAGATTGTTCCTTTACAGAAAAATTTAATTTATCAATCAAATCTTTGTTAACCTCCACGATGTAGTCTCGAATTACATGCACCAATTTGGGATTTTTATTAATTATCTCTTGGATGTTCTCAATATATTTAGCTCCTAGTTTCGAATAGAACTTAATTGAATCTTTTAATTCCGACTCTATCTTCATAAAATTCTTCCACATTGGAGCATTCTTATAAGCAAAAACAGCAGAATGTTGTACAAGTAACGTTATGTTATACTCGCCATTAGGTGAGAGTCTGTTGGGGTTACTATCATCAAATGGTGAAGCATTCTCGTAAACTATTCTTCTATCCACATATCCTCTCACTCTTTCTTCTGTTGTTTGTGGAGTATGCCTTTCATTATAAATAGTTTTAAGTTTGTCACACATTAAAAAAGCACCACGACCAATAAAAGTAACACTTTCCGGAATTGAAAAGGACACAAGTCCACTTCCATAAAAAGCAAATTTTTCAATGCGTGTAAGTATTGTGTCAGAATGAACGTAATTGAAGAATCGCAATGCAGCACAATTAAAAAAGGCTCCTTCCCCAATTTGTGTTACGCTCTTAGAAATTGATGCTTCTTGTACACCGTAACAATTTAGAAAAGTATAATTTCCAATATTTTCTACCCCTTCACTAATATGAACATGGGTAATATTTTCATTATCAAAAAGGCTCGGGTTATCCTCGCCTCTATCATAATCTTTCATTTTTCCCTTTCCTCTAATTGTAAGCGTAGTTCCTTCCAGCGTAGCAATCACATCACTTGCATTCTCTGCTCCACATTCCCAAGTTTGTACATTTGTGCTCATATAAGAATCGTTTTAAAAGTTATTACTATTGTTTCACGCTACAAAGGTATAATTAATCTGTGCAGCCATTCTGCACAGATATAAAATATTTTAATTACTTTTGCAAAAATAAACATTTTTCTGTTCATGGCAACCAACAAAAACGCACAAATTCGCTATCACATTCTTGATAACTGTTTCAGAAACAGCGGAAGAAAATATTTTTTAGAAGATTTGATAAATGCCTGTAATCGAAAATTAACCGAAATAGATCCCGAATCCAAAGGGATTAGCCGGAGGCAAATCTTTGAAGACATCCATTTTATGGAAAGTTCCGAAGGTTGGGAAATCGAATTGGAAGCGGGGAAAGAAGGAAAAAGGCGTTATTACCGCTATACTGACTCTTCTTTTTCTATCGACAACATGCCGCTGAACGAATCGGATATTAACCGGTTGCAAACGACTTTACAAACGCTTTCACAATTCAAAGGAATGCCGCAATTTGAATGGATGTACGAACTTCTTCCCAAACTGAAGCAGGGAAACTCGAATGACTATATTCCGCCAATCATGGAATTTGAAGAGAACCAAGATTTAAAAGGCCGAGAATATATCGGGACGCTTTATGATGCTATCCTTTATAAAAAAGTATTGAAAATTAATTATTTACCATCATTTAAAAGTGAAGTGCAGTTAATAATTCATCCATACTACCTGAAACAATATAACAGTCGCTGGTTCTTGTTCGGATATAATCCTCAAACAGGTAGATATAATGAAAATTTGGCTTTAGACCGAATTAAAAAAATCAATGAAATTCACGAACCCTATATTCCTAATGCAGAAATAGATTGGAGTGAATATTTCGACGATATTATTGGCGTAGCCAAACCGGAAAATACTACACCTGAAAAAATTACACTTCATTTTTATGGGAAAACGGCACATTATATCGAATCTAAACCCATACACCCTTATCAAAAACACCGTTGGTTAGATGCCGAAACGCTTGAAGTGAATTTGGAACTGATTGTCAATTATGAACTTGAACGATTTATCCTATCCTACGCCGACAGCGTGAAAGTCGTTCAACCGCAATCGTTAATCGAAAAGATAAAGGAGCGAATGAAAAACGGATTTAATCAGTATGGTGGATGATTGGTTCCCTGTCTGAGTTGTAAAATGTGTTGACAATCATTTTTATCTTGAATAAAATGTAATATTTTATTGATTTACGTTGAAAAAAGTGTATATTTGTAGAATTATTCGTTGATAAAAATGTATAGAAAAAAGATTAAAGAGCTGAAAACGTGGAAATTAAATCCAAATAAGAAACCTCTTATTGTTCAAGGTGCACGACAGGTAGGAAAGACTTGGCTTATAAAGGAATTTGGTAAAACTGAGTTTAAGCAGACAGTTTATGTCAATTTTGAAAAGGAGATTCGTTTACAAAATTTGTTTTTGCAAGATCTTAATCCAAAGCGTATTATTGCTACTTTGGAAGCATTTTTTATGACCAAGATCCAATCTGATAATACATTGATCGTATTTGATGAAATTCAATCTGCACCTAAAGGACTTACTTCACTCAAGTATTTTTGCGAAGATGCTCCTGAATATTACGTTGTAGCTTCAGATTCGCTGCTCGGAATGAATCTGCACAATAAGATTTCGTTTCCCGTAGGTAAAGTGAATTTTCTATTTATGTATCCAATGAATTTTTACGAATTTCTGCTTGCTATTGGCGAAACCGGAATGGCTGAAATTTTGGAGAAAAAACAGTGGGATTTGTTGCCTGTTTTTACCGATAAATTTAAAGAAAATTTGCGCTTATATTTTTATATCGGCGGAATGCCTGAAGTAGTGAATGATTTTGTAACGAATCGTGATTGGAAAAATGTAAAAACAAAGCAATCAGAAATTCTTACAACTTACGAAAACGATTTTTCAAAACATGCGCTTTATGAAATTGTTCCCAGATTGAATATGGTTTGGCAGAATATTCCCGCGCAACTGAGCAAAGAAAACAAAAAATTTATTTATGGCGTAATGAAAGAAGGTACAAGAGCGAAAGACTTCGAAATGGCTATTCAATGGCTTGTTGATTCGGGAATTTTACTTAAAACACACCGGATTTCAAAACCGAATGTACCACTCATTGCCTATCAAGATTTATCCGCTTTCAAGCTGTTTTTCAACGATGTGGGTTTGCTTGCTGCAAAATCGAATTTAGATTTAAAAACAATTGTTTTGAGTAATGATGTTTTTGTTGAATTTAAGGGCGCATTAACAGAACAATTTGTGATGCAGCAGCTTAAATCTGCGGAAATTGACTATATCGGCTATTGGACAAATGATCGCTCTACGGCTGAAGTTGATTTTGTTATGCAACACAAAGGCGAAATTATCCCCATAGAAGTAAAAGCAGCTGAAAATCTGAAAGCAAAAAGTTTCAAGCTCTTTTGCGAGAAATTTAAGTCCACCAACGCTGTTCGATCTTCATTATCCGACTACCACAAAGAATCATGGTTGACCAATGTACCTCTCTATATCATAGGAGATTATTTTACTTAAAAATTTCTATTCCGGTAGTATATCTTGTTAGTTTTACTGTCGTTTTTCATTCCCTGCCATAAAATCCAACACACCTTGCATGAATTGATTTCGAAGCGCTTCCTCCGAAATCGTTTCAAAAGGAAATCCAATCACGCAAGTCTTATAATCCCCGGAATAAGCGATGCCGGCGCTTATATTATTTTCGGAGTAACGGAAAACCGTATGGCTGTCGTTCTCCGAAGGTAAAATAGCATCCGGTGATTCGACTGCATAAAAGTCAGGGTTGAGCCGGCTGTAAAAACTGTAATCGCCTTTTAGTTGCGGAAACGGTGAAAAGACGCTTTTCACTTGACCCGTTACGGCGGCATGTCCGGTTTGCCACTTGTATTTCAATACTTTTTCGGCAAACTGGCTATCGGCTTCTTTGGAATATTTTTCGTTCCACAAATCCGAACCGACAAAAGCGCCGCTGACGAAGATATTTCCGCCTGCTTGGCAGTAAGAAGCTATCCGCGTTTGCAGACTGTCCGGGAAAGTTTTGAAACGCGGAGGAAACGCTCCACGTCCGACAGAAACTTGTTTTTGTTTCCCTAAAATGAGATCAACCGTCGGATAATCGTTCAGGCTTAGCTGATCGTTCATGATTGCTTCGGAAGAAGCGGACGCAAACGAATAACCTGCCGCGATAATGGATTTTCCGTGTATATACGGATAATTAAACGTATTGCCTGCAACTAAAGTCGCTTCGTAATTGGAATTACTTGCCCCGAATCCGGTGGCGTCATTGTCTTTCCAAGGCATTTGACGGCGAAATTCAAATTGGCTTCCAATGTAATTGGTTTGGATCCCATCGGGTACGCCGTGATCCACAAAATCAAGAAATCCGGCGATACTGTCCTTGGAAGAAAAACTGTCCGGAGCCGATAAGCGAGTAAATCCATTAACGACTAATACTACGCCTTTTTCGTCTGTCTTCCGGCATACGGACAATATTTCCGAAGGGAAACTTTCGCCGCCATCATTTATCGCCGTAATCCTAAAGCGGTAAATTTGGTCTTTTTTAATCGATATGACTGCACTCTCTTGATTCAGGGGATCCCGCGTCAAGCGCGGGATGACGACTTGCCCATTGTCGAATCCATTGTCATCCAAAGCGGTGTAAACAATATATTTGGTCGGAGAAGCCGAAGGTTCCACAGAATCGACGGTAGCCTGCCATTTCAATTGAACCTGATCTTCTCCGGAAAACTGTGCGCTGAATGATTTTACCGGTAACGGTTCGACTACGTAGTCCGACTTATACTGATATGCGATGAATTTCAAAAAGCCTTTATAGATTGCCCTGCTAACGGTGAACCGGAATTCGGGATCTAATCCGTAGCGCATATCGGCAAAGTTCTGGTGCGACAATAATTCGAGCAACATTGCCGGCGCTTCGGGCATTCGTGATTCGCTGTAATTGCGGTTCCAGATATGCCGGCGTGTCCAGTCGGGTTCGTATTGTCTTCTAATGTCATTCACAACTTCATCCATAACCGTAGAAACTAAATCCCGCGAGATGATGCGCGGTTTTCCATTGGCAAATTTTCCATCCTTTTGATGGGTCGTGCAAATTCCTAACGTACCGATAATGGAATCGTTATCGGTTGTTCCCGCATCTGTGTGAAAAGCCATGCTGATGTCTATCGGAACATGCGATTCAATCAGGTGATTAACCCACAATCCCCGGCTTTGGTAATCGTCCGTATAATCTTTTTCACCCTTTGTCCAACTGTAAACGCTGTCGGGAAGTCCGGCCCATTGCAACCAGTAGCGCGAACCTTCCACATAACGCGGGCGGCCGCCGGGTTCGAGCGGTATGCCTCGGGCAATGTTTCCCATTCCTCCGCCTATTTTTACGGCGTCGGCGGTTAAAACTCTTCCTTTCTTTTTGCTTACATTGGATAAGACAATTTTACCCTGTTCATTGGCGCCTTTCTCAAAATCAAAAAAGCCCAGAAAAATCCACGTTCCACCTCCCATAGTTTGATTGACGCTGAATTCGGTTTTACCTCCGCTGTGATAAACGGTATAATGTGCGTCTTCGGTACTGTTCTTTATGCTTTGGTATGAAATATACACGCCGTATTTTCCCTTTTCCGGAATATCGGGCAACCAAGTGCAAACGCTTTCTTTTCCCTTCGCTATGGTTTTGATTTGCCGGTAAGTTCCGTCGTGAAAAGGATTTTCTTTGTCCTGATATACGGTTTTTAAGTGAGCGAATCCGCTGCTTTCTCCGCTTGTCCATTTTTCATCGCCGGATGTTTCGCTATATTCCGATTTTCCTTGCGTTACGTTATCGTCATTGTCAACAATTATTTCGTTAGATTGCGGATCCCGTTCGCGGGGAAGAAAGACGACGGCTCCTGCATTTTCAAGCATGGGAGTTAAATACGGCAATACGAAACTTAACGGAAACAGATCCTCTACCGTTTGAAACATGCGGGCGCGTTGCCATTCCCAACGGTTCGCTCCCGATTCGTAATACCATCCGTGACTATGCCATAAGGCAATATGCTTGTTTTGAAGTCCTTTACTGATAGAGTAGGGAAGAGAGGTGTTTTTTCTGATCGGGATATTCCCCGGATTCGTAAAACGTTCTTTCCGGTATAGCGGAATATAGTCTTCGATTTTATAGCCGTCGGAGTAAAGTTCAACTTTCATCTTTTTCCATTCCTGGGGAAGTAAAGATTGAATCCGGGCATAAACCGCATCAACCGTTTTTTTGTCGAAGCTCCCGTAGGAGAGATTTTCTCCGGCAAACAGTTGAATTTTCTTTTTATCGACGGCAACAGAGTCGATGGTAATAGAACCGACTCTGGTCTGTTGCCGGATAAGATCTGTCAGATAACTGCCTATTTCAGCTTTTGTTTCGGGGCTGATTTCCTGCGATTTTGCCGAAAAGGCG
>Ga0123357_10012310_pt1 | contig 11025 bp, 6 predicted proteins | sample TergutEmb28metaG_FD_89873 | JGI IMG/M metagenome (GOLD analysis project Ga0123357, IMG submission 89873) | Embiratermes neotenicus P4 segment gut microbial communities from Petit-Saut dam, French Guiana - Emb289 P4 | ecosystem: Host-associated > Arthropoda: Insects > Digestive system > Gut ... | reverse complement strand
TAATTCAACAGAATAGTCGCAAGCTCCTGATGATGGATATATTAATGTCCGAAATATGTTGAGCACATAAGAAGTGAAATAAAATAGCAAGTGACATCAAGTTGGTCTTTTATACTTCAACTATCACAATGGTGCGCATTAATATATCCATCATCAGGAGCTTGCGACTATTCTGTTGAATTACCACATTGGTCGTATTGTTCTTGGTTCGATATGTGTTGGAGTTTCGGTATGGTTGGGTTGGAGTGGTATCCGTGTTGCAGAAAGAAGCAACACGGATACCACTCCAACCCAACCATACCGAAACTCCAGCACACATCGAACCAAGAACAATACATCCAATGTGGTAATTCAACAGAATAGTCGCAAGCTCCTGATGATGGATATATTAATGTCCGAAACATGTTGAGCACATAAGAAGTAAAATAAAATAGCAAGGGACATCAAGTTGGTCTTTTATTCGTCAACAAGTACTTCTTAGAGTTCACTGTAAGCTAATATTGTAATGGCAATATAAATATTTACCTTGTGTACTGAATCGACTTGGTGTACACGTTACTGCCCTTTTAACACTGGCTCATATTTCTTATTATATACGAGTATGACTTCATCTCTCTTCCTCCTACCCTTTCATTCTTCATTTCTTTCTAATTTTGTCTTTCTTTTTCCCTCTTTCTGTATATTTTTCCGTCTTTCTATATATACCCCTACCCCCTACTTTTAAGTTTAATGCCTTCTTAATTTTGTTTCCTTCTTCTTGCCTTTCTTCCTTTCCTTCTTGTTTATTATGGCATCTGTTTCATTTTACTCACTTCATTTCCACTTCTTTCTCCCCTCGGTGCATTAATGCTTAAGGATCTTAAGGTAATAAACCATGTAACAGCCAACTGGACAAGAGCGGAAAGGCACACAATAAATATTCGAAATATCACAGTAATAACGCACTCAACATCACAAACACTTTGTTTTAGCCACTCAGAAAAGTGACAGGTGTTTTAAAGTCGAGTGTGCGTTGAATTCAGGACACTGTGCTTGAACCCCTTCTTCATTCTTTTTAATAACCTTACACGTTCAGCCAAAAAGCCTAGACATAAAACCTGCAACGTTAACTGTACCATCTAGCTCACTAAATCCAGCAGACAATAAACGTCTCTGAGGTATTAAGTTAAGGTTATTAACTTCGCCTCTTTATATTTCGCCCTTATGTTCCGTTAGTATAAAAAGTGTCTAAATGTTCAAGGAAACCCAGACCCGTGAAAGTGTGGCTGTTCCCACGTGAGGGCAAGTGTAATGCCCTGTGGAAAACCAGCTGACGTTTTCTCATCAGTAGTGGGCTGCTGTGTCTCCTTCGTTGCTGTAACTGTAGGTCCATTTTACAGCAGGTGATAATTGTTACGGCCAGACGTTCGAATGCAGACATTGAGGTATCGAGTTCTGTTCAGTGCCTCTGCTTTAATGCTGAGCTGTGTCGCTGTTCTGTATAACCTGAGACGTAATAAAGAGGCGTTGAATTAGCACACCAACTAATGCACATATAGAAATATTTTTCACATTAAAACATCTAAAATCGCTCCAACATTTTTCGATTCTAAGATCATCTTCAGGGAGCTACACTGATCCGTGTTAAGTCACATTTTTAAAAACACTCTTCCGTCGATTAGCCCTCTGGAAATATTCCTACAATGACCTACCCCATGGTGGGGCAGGTTAGCATATTGGATATAGCTGCTGGCTATGGGCTTGACGGTCCCGGGATCCAATCCCGGTAGGGACGAGATTTTCCGTACCCGTCCAGACCAACCGTGGGTCCCACCTGACCACCTATTCAATGGATACTGGGTCTTTCGCGGGGGTAAACCGGCCAGCCCTGGCATTGACTACCCACTCCCATCTAGCGCCTAGGTTAAAGAGAGTAGGGCTATACCTCTACTACTTCGTGGCTTGTTCTAGAGCTACTTTACCTCTTGAACCTACCCCTTGATCTGAGCGAGTGCCAAAGCCAGAACGCTGCAGTGAGGATATCGATATCGGTATCGATTGTCCAGCCGACTGTAAGTAACGTTACTTTTTGATACTGGCCTACGTAAGTAATCAGTACGTTCATGTAGTTCGTTCAGTAAACACATATAGACCGAGCCTTAGTCCAGGCAGTCCGTAGTCGGCATCTAACCTAACAGACTCATTTTCGATCCCGTGACAGTCTGTGTGGAAATTGTGGTGGAGGAGGTTGCACTGGGACACGCTTTTCTCCCAGTTCTTCGGTTTTATATCTTCAGTATCGATGAGCCAATGCTCAGTACTTGTATTTCATGTGTCTACTCGCGACCCTATCTACTGTTAGCAGTGCAAAGTAGAACAATTTTCTGTCTGCTTGTGGCAGTTCTTGTAGAATAATCCCATCCTTGCTCCCTATGCTCGTCTGCACTCGGTATTTAGGTAATGGCCTTGTAGGTCCCATGTTGTGAACCAGCGGTGTAATACGTAGTCATTTCTTTAGATTACTTGCAATATATTCCGATCTCTCAGTATCGTTTCCAACAGTAAAATGGACTTTCAGTTTTATTTCTTTCATTTTTTCAACACCATTCTCATTCTCCATCCTTTGAAAGTGGCGCGTACCTTGGAGAACTTGATTACTTCCCCTGAGCAATAAAAATAAACCTTTCGAGGAAGCAGTCCGTCTGACTCCGTGAGACCCAAGAATATGGGCCGTAACTTCCGTGCTGCATTGTCTCTCTGAACGGGAGAGAACTTTCTTTCGGCTTGGTATAGCTTGTCTGATTCTGGTTGATCTCTCTCATGACTGTCTGGCTGCAGGGTAGAAGGGGTAGGCTACTTTGGGTCAAGTAATTGAGATATAGACCCTACTGAGAACTGGCGTTGTCTTCATCACAAACCGCAAATGGGAGCTTCCGCTAGCCGTATTTGTGGATGTGGCGCCCTGTCACATCCCAGAAGATGGTTGTTGTTATATTCAACAGTCGTGCTAATCTCGGACCTAACTTCTCAGGATGCCTTGTTCCTCGCTGTATTTTATGTGCCAATTTGGAACTCGTGTTATTGGTGTAATACTCGTACTGTACGTATGTTGTGCATTTTGTTGTCAAACAATATATTTTCAGAGCGGTTTCCACTGACAGTAGTGTCAAATGTACATTACAATCAAATAATTAGAAATATGTTTACAGAACCACACACTGCGGTATTACGTAACTCGGTACAGTAGCTTTGGTGGAAGGTCGGGATATCTGTCACTGTAGTTAGAAGGCAGGGGTAGAAATATCTGTCAGTGTAGTTAGTATGCAGTGGTAGAGATATCTGTCAGTGTAGTTCGTACGCAGGGATAGAGATATCTGTCAGTGTAGTTAGTGTGCAGGGGTCAAGATATCTGTCAGCGTAGTTAGTACGCAGGGGTGGAGATATCTGTCAGTGTAGTTAGTATGCAGTGGTAGAGATATCTGTCAGTGTAGTTAGTAGGCAGGGGTGGAGATATCTGTCAGTGTAGTTAGTATGCAGTGGTAGAGATATCTGTCAGTGTAGTTAGTATGCAGTGGTAGAGATATCTGTCAGTGTAGTTCGTACGCACGGATGGAGATATCTGTCAGTGTAGTTAGTATGCAGTGGTAGAGATATCTGTCAGTGTAGTTCGTACGCAGGGATGGAGATATCTGTCAGTGTAGTTAGTATGCAGGGGTGGAGATATCTGTCAGTGTAGTTAGTAGGCATGGGTGGAAATATCTGTCAGTGTAGTTAGTATGCAGGGGTGGAGATAGCTGTTAGTGTAGTTAGTAGGCAGGGGTGGAGATACCTCTCAGTGTAGTTAGTAGGCTGGGGTGGAGATATCTGTCAGTGTAGTTAGTATGCAGGGATGGAGATAGCTGTTAGTGTAGTTAGTAGGCAGGGGTGGAAATATCTGTCAGTGTAGTTAGTATGCAGGGGTGGAGATAGCTGTTAGTGTAGTTAGTAGGCAGGGGTAGAGATAGCTTCTAATGTAGTGTGTGCGCTAACTATCTTGGATAACTCTAGCTGTGGTTTCGACATCCGTAGTTTTAATTAGAGCCACGTCTGAATTTATTCGATGTCTGAGGGCAAAATCCAACATTGGCGTCTCTGCCCTCTTAAATATTTATGTTGGTGACGTTGTAAAATCACAACGATATGTTGTGGCCGAAGTGTATTGAAAAATATTTCAAGCTACAATCAATTTTGGCCTAATTAAATAAGAAATAAATATGAAATAAATTAGTAAGTTCATAGAACAGAATCCGTGATAAGGTTCTAGTTTCTCGGCTAGTAAAGAAATTCCTCGAATTGTATTCAACTCTTAAGTTTCATTGTCGCGTCCACAAAAGCTGTCTGTATGTTTCTATAACAAGACAGATGAGCGCAATCCCAACCGGTTTCTTTAAAATCCGTTTCACTGTTACACTATTATGCGTCTTGAAGTGGCTCCTTCCTTCAGATAAATGTGCTGACGGTCGTTAAGCAAGTGCGTACCGGAAATGTTTAGAAATTTCAGATTGCAGCAGACTTTGAGCCCTGCAACACTGCATGCAAGTGCCAGGGTTTATATGACTTCGTTATAGTGAGCTTTTAAAATACCGCTGGGAAATGGACAGTGCAGAGACTTTGGACAGCAGGCAGAGGTTCAGTGGTATTATTCGGCTTTTGGAATAGTCCATGGTGACGTGTTTAAAACAGAACATGGGCTGCTGGATGCAGCAGCTGTATCATTGAAGGAGGGGTGTTCGCGAAAAGTCTCGATCCCAACTCTTGCCACTAAATAATGATGTATTTTCCTGTGTTGTCGCCATGTACTCGTAGCTTCACTGGGTGTTCATTAAAACTGTGGTCATACGTCCACTGGCCTGTGCACAAGAACACTGCAGATCCTTGCAGTTTTGTCCGGGTGTTAAAGTACTTCACGTTCCTTCGCTCTCCACCACCTTGCCGCGTTATGGCCGTTCTCTTCGTCTTTTACTCTTCACAGACGAAACGAACGTCACGATGCCGCGATGTCGATTCTCCGCCCGACTGTCCAATACTCATCGAAGTTTTTCTTGTTGTCTCACTGCTTCCACTCACTGCCTAGATATTCCCATGAAATAGTCCACGGGCGCTTCCTCAACATCTTTTAAAAAAACACACGAAGATGGACGAAGCTTATTCAAGACGATCAGTCTGTGCGTCCACGAATTGCATGCAAGTGCAGGTTGAAACGTCCGGTAAATCACGGTGGACGGAAGTGCGTTTGAAATGTGTATCAGTACTGGGAAGAATCTGAATATGAATTGCTGAAGCCTAACCGAGAAATATTTGATGTAATCAAGAAACTTTTGGATCGTTGGACCCACTGAACTGAAGAGCAGGGGATATAATACGTGTGATTACCCTCTGTTATCTTAATCATCAAACTGCCTTTACCGGTTGGTTCAGTTTCTTGGGGAATGCCAAAGAACTTATTTCATACTACTTTTCATTCAAACGAAGCTACAGAAAAATCGATCCAGTTCTGCCCTAGAAATGGAACTGTGTTGTTTCCGACAGTTTGTTTAACGATTGATAGCATCAGTTGTATATGCAGTGAACCTACGGTCTGAAGTCAGAACGCACATAAGCCTTTGAACACTAACAAAAGAAACAGAAACAATATTTTTCTTTGTTGGTCCTCTCCCGATTTCTGAAAGAGCATCAAATTTGTTGGGGGGGGGGGGGTGCACGCCGTGGTGCAGTTGGTTGAGGCACTGCGCTACAAGCCGGAAGGTCGCGGGTTCGATTCCCGATGGTGTCACTTGAATTTTTCATTTACAGTGTCAGTGTTGTTTTGAAGATGAAACGTACATGGCGGATTGGTGGATTGATGCTGACAGGGGCAACGTAAGTACCCAAAGTGAAGACTATAATTTGAAAGTACTTTTATATCAGTGCGCCCCTATTTCCGATAAAGTATTGGTTTTTGTGCGGTTCCCAGGCCTCTCCCGTTTGTCTTTCTGGTAAGGGCAACAGGGATAGGAAGATGCGTATGGAGCACCGGTGGAATGTTACTGGTAGGAGCAAGCCGAAGTCTTCAGAGAAACCCTTCCGGCATTGCCACTTCGTCCATCACAAATTTCACATGTTGTGCCCTGGGACCGATCCGGCGCCTCCGCAGTGAGAACCCGGCGATCAACCGCCTGAGACACCGACGGCGGTGACTTGACTTCATCGAAACTTTATATACTTTGTCGTACCTCAAAGAGAACACTGTCGGTATTCACCATGGAGTCCAATCGGTTGATGCTGTGTGGGTATCTTTGCTGTTAGCATGATGATAACATGGAAATGCACTCTGTCGTTGAGCGCAGACTTTTGTGTCACAGCAGGTGGTATGTATAGTTACCATTAGGCGCTAAGTGATTAATACACGGTTACGGACACCAATATAAACATGAGGGATTTATCACATGAATTAAGCTTAGTAGCCTATGCATTTCATTGCTGATTGGAAATATGGAAATTGTGACATGGTGGTGTCCGGGCTTGCATGAACAGATCAATGGCTGTAATTTATACACAGGAAGTGCTTTGTATGCTGGATTCGGCTGCAGCTGCTCCATTACGCCACCTGGGACACACTGCTTGACAGAAATAGTAGTAACTTTGTGTGTGTTCATACCCGTGTAGAGGAATTCTTCTGCTTGTACCTGGCCGATTAAATCTGGTTCGTGATTTGAAATTTGATAATGTAATATATGTATATATATATATATGTGTGTGTGTGTGTGTGTGTGTGTGTGTGTGTGTGTGTGAGCGAGAGAGTGAAAGGGAGATTTTGAGGAGTTCTAACTAAACTTTCGTCTTTATATCTGGATTCATGGGAATCGAGTCTGAAGCAGTGAACAACAGTGAAGTGTGATGTGGCTAGCTGACACATGTAGGTTGCGCTGCGCCGGAATGTGCGAAGGTTGTGTATTCTGTGAGGACAGTTGCTGATCCTTATTTGATGCAGAGAGCCATACATCATTTCAGTTCCGTGGTGCTAAGTATCGTTTATCGCTTTTATCTTCACCATCTTTCAGCAAATTTAAAAAATAATTTGTGTCATTTCGTCATCAATCAGTACGCTAAGTAACAGATTGGTCAGCTGGAACGTAGTTGTGGTACCAACTGCTTAAAGTGGGTTTGAAAGTTCATAGTCTACTGCCAGGGAGTAAAGTAAATTGTAAGTGTTCGAATGCGAAGTGCTGGTGACAGGTATACTTGGAATTATGTAAGATCAAGTAACTTAATGTGCACTGTTTCTGTTAGCCAATAAAACGAAGAATTTTGTGACCCATTCGATTCATGTGGTATTCTTCATATTTGCACCGTGCATCATCAACATATAAATATGTTATTGTCCAACTTATGCACAGTTATATAATATGTAGATACAGTTGTGTCTACATATTATATCATTGTGCATAAATTGGACAATAAAATATTTATATTTTCATGTGGTATTGTTAGAGTAGTGAAATGTGTGCGGTACGGAGTAAACCGGTTCCTTTTTTACTCGTCACCGCACACACACACACACACACACACACACACACCTAACCAACAATTACATACGCGGCCACATTTACCAAGATTTTATCACAACAGCATATTACTATATTGTATTTTGTCATTTAATAATTCATAACTTTAGCTAATACAACTTGTAAACTCCCTGAAGATCGTGCATTAACACCGAAATATGTCGGAGCAATTTAATATAAATTTACAGTATTTAATTGTGCATATGTTGGTATATAATAAGCATTTTATTATTCAATATGCACTGTATGAACATAAAAGTAATCTGCTTCTATCTTACATTACACGCCGTACCTGAACTTATGTTTCGTAAACTTATCCAACTCACTTGATAAAGGTCAGCGAATCTGCAGTTATTACAGGCGGGCAGACACGACGATCATAACAGGCGCTTCGCAAGGTTGCGAATGTGTCTGCAGGATGACTGTCGTATGTGGCCATCTTGTGGTTCTCTAATAATATTCACAAAACAATAGAAATTTCTCTCCTACGGTGCGAAATTGGCTTTATGAGTTCTGGAACTCCCAGTCGGTATTGCATTAGCAGCTTAGTTTCACCGTTCGTCTCAGTGACAGTAAAATTATCTCTTGGCATTTTTAACTCCCAACGTTTTTATTGTGCGTTTCTTTTTAACACAACACGAGCGTCTGTCATCTTCACGAAATAGAGTAAGAAAAATACTGCCTGGGGTTCTGTGGCAACTTGTAATGAAACAAAGAGGATATTAAGATGCAAAGTGCCGGCATGGTATTGTCTCCAGTGCCGGGCGCTCACTCTTTAAACATCCCTTTTCTTCCTCCACTTTGCATGGACTGCGGCACTGAATAGCAAGTTGTCGCAGCTCTTCGATCAGGCATTAAAATCCACCCCGAGATATATTTACATCTTATTCAGTTTTGATTACACATGACAGCCTTTTTACTATTGCTGTATTTTGTGGCTGTAACTTAGTAGGATTAAAATCCACTTTCAATTTGTTTGGAATGTGACTTCGTGTAATATATATCTTGTATGTTCGCCCACCCCATGTGCATGTTGTCACGTGTCCTGTACAAAACTTCAGGACGTCAGATGGTACGTAGAGGACCGCAACAGAATGCTATCTGCCAAGTGTCTTTCAGATTCCATATGAGAGTTATGCCTGAGTTTTATTGTAATGTGTGTGGGCCGGGTAGCTGAGTCGGAATAGCGACTGACTATGGGCTGGACGGTCCGGGATCGAATCCCGGTGGGGACGAGATTTTCCACCCATCCAGACCTGCCCTCGGGCCCACCCAGCCTCCTGTAAAATGGATACCGGGTCTTTCCCGGGGGTAAAGTGCGGTCGGTGCGTGCTGCTGACCACTCACCCCCTTCTAGTGCCGCGGTCATGGAAGAGTAGAGCTGTACCTCTACCCACCCTCTGGGCCACACGGGGCCTGTAACGGGATCACTTTACCTTGCCTTATTGTAATGTTATCAATGACGTTCCTTCCACCTCACAAGGTATATAACATTAAATGGGACGGAAGTATGATATTGAATGATATCCAGGTTAATGTCACGCCCTCCTTTTATAGAACCACAGAAATCAGCGAAACTTCAGTCTTCAGAATCTGCTGCCTGGTCCAACTGTAGTTCGACATCGGGACTCCGAAATGCAGTGTTAGGTGAAGTACACGTTTACTGTCGCAGGATATGGGAAGACGAACCGATTAATACTTAATACTTAATAAAATCGAGTACGGTAACTGAGTAATATTAAAAAAAAAAAAAAAAAGGTAAATCAATCCCATTACAGACCTGGAGTGGCCCAGAGGGTTCCAGGAAGTTAAGGTTCCCAGATTTCGTGACAACGGCACAGCATGGTGGTAAGGTTGTCAGCCTTACGCACCGGCCGCCTTTACCCCCAGGAAATGCTCCTGTTACTCATTTCTGTTAGAGGCTAAGTCAACCCCTGGGCCATAGTGCGATCGGAAGGATTTTATGTCAATGGAAAATTCCAGTGACACCAGGTGGGATCGAATCAGCGACCTTCCGATTTGTAGCACAGCACCTTAACCACTGTGCCACCGCGGTCCCCACTGTATAATATTATGTTTCGCTGATCCTGTGCGCTGATCTGTATATTGCAACGTCGTCTGTCCTTTAATGTTTCATTTTCAGTAACAATTAGTTTGGGGTGAATCTGACAGCAGTGAGACTGCTGTTGTATTAATGCATGCAGGAGTCAAGAGCAGAAGTGCAGGTACTTAGGTGGAGCTAGATGTGTTAATGCGAAGTCAGGTAAATGGCACGACACAAGGGTCTGCGTTATTACACTGTCTTGTGTTCTCAGTTTTTTTTTCTCTCTCTCTCTGCACTTTTGGTGTTAAGAAAATGAGGTTCATCTAGCATGTCATCCTTTCATTCTACGGGCTTTGTAATAGAGTTACCTCGTTCCAGCATTTCAGCGGCACAGGCGGCACTGACTTCCCGTCACGACATTCTTTACATTTGCTGCGAACGTTATTACAGCCCGCTTTTGTTTTGAAGTTTACGGATCTGATTCCGAGAATTATAATGTAGCTTCATTATTATTATTATTATTATTATTATATTATTAGGTTACGTGATTATGGGACGTGTTGTTTCAACTGTCGTGCTTACGTGCCTTACAACAATGGAGAGGACTTGTAGACGATCGTTTGTTGTGAATAAGACGTAATTTGGAGGGAGGCGTTCGTATTCTTGTTCGAAGTAGCTTGGAAATTACTTTCAAATGATGAAGAACAAATGATTACTGTACCGATAGGCTTGTGCCTGTCGTACAGAGATGTACCTGTGCATGTGTAGAGCAGCGCGATATAGAAGTGGGGCACTTGAGAGGATCCCAAAGGTTGTGTGATGCAGAAGAGCAGTATGTGACATACGAGCAAGAAATAGCGTGATAGAGAAGACAAGTAGGTAACGTGGAGGTGCAGTAATGTCCATTGGCATTCACAATCCGCAGTGACTTCATTTAAATAGTACACGTTTAGTTATTTTCTTGTTTCTTTCTTTTGATTTATTGTCTTTAATGTGTATTTGGGCCTAAGAGGGACGAGGTAACAGGGGAATGGAAAAAATTACATAATGAGGAGCTTAGGGATCTTTACTACTTTCCCAATATTTTGCGGGTGGTAAATCGAGAAGAATGAGATGGGCGGGGCATGTGGCGTGTATGGGGAAGGAGAGAGGTGTGCACAGGGTTCTAGTGGGGAAACCTGGGGGAAAGAGACCATTGGGGAGACCTAGACGTAGATGGGAGGATAATATTAAAATGGATCTTCGGGAAGTGGGAGTGGGTGGAGACTGGATGGAGTTGGCTCAGAATAGGGACACATGGCGGGCACTTGTGAATACGGTGATGAACTTTCGGGTTCCATAAAGTGCGGGGAATTTCTTGACTAGCTGCAGAACCAGTTAGCTTCTCAAGAAGGACTCTGCTCCATGGAGTAAGTAAGT
>Ga0123357_10012309_pt1 | contig 11026 bp, 5 predicted proteins | sample TergutEmb28metaG_FD_89873 | JGI IMG/M metagenome (GOLD analysis project Ga0123357, IMG submission 89873) | Embiratermes neotenicus P4 segment gut microbial communities from Petit-Saut dam, French Guiana - Emb289 P4 | ecosystem: Host-associated > Arthropoda: Insects > Digestive system > Gut ... | reverse complement strand
CCAAAGTGTGGAACCAACCCCCCCCTTACCCCCACAAAAAACCCAGAAAGACCGGGATCCCCCCCAAGGGGGAAAAAAAAACTTTAAACCCCCCCCCCCCCCCCCCCCGCTAAATTTCTCGGTGAATGCAATTTATATTTATTAGTGTCGTCTCCAAATATTTGAACTTCACTACTTTAAAATAATTCATTAGCTACCTTCATGTTATGATTTTGTCTTGCATTCTGTTTACCAGATATAAACATATATTTAGTTTTCCCAGCATTTACTGCCACACAGACCTCCTCGCTAGCGGTTAATAGAGCTTCAGTGTTTTTGTTCACTACGTGAACAAATGCATGTGATTTCTCCCAACAGTTGATTGCGCAGACCGTTTTGTCGACAAAGATGAGGATTTATTGACCCTTGAAGATGGCAGCGACATGTTATTCCGAAATGTCGGTTAGGAGTTATCACCATACGTTGGGGAATACCCAAGAAGAGGGCAGATCGCATCTAGATTAGGATAATTATAATTTGTGTTCAATCCAAAAATTTTCATTACAGAACCTCGAAACGAGCTGTTTCATGTACCAAAACGCACTCGATGGGCAGATAAAAAAAGGACTGCCTCCTCCGAAATCCTTACCGATCTACCAATTATTATCAGCCCTGCTTAACCCACTGCATGCGAAAACACATTTTCATGTAACCCACGACTTAACCAACCCATTTCAGATATCCTTTCATTGTCAAATAGAAACCCCATGGAAATGAGGGAATTTTTAAATGGCAGTTAAATAACGTATGATAGAATTTACATAACGCATTAACCCTCATCCTGCTAACGTGAAGAATATGGTGAGCCCCGAAACATGCCAGCAGATGGCGGATGCGATTTAATTCGGCGTTTAACGGGTTAAACACGCCAACCAATTCCAACGAAATGCCTGTCAATGATGTGATGAACAAGTTTCAGAAACATGTTGTCCGCGAAAGAAATTTTAGTCAAGTTCATTCAAGTTTCATTTGTCCACTGAATATCAAACGCAGGCACTTCTTGACACCTAATTTGAAATTAGTTTGTGTAATGATTTGCGTAACTGTAAAGGTCTTTCGTGACAAAATTTTAACAAACAAAATTATAAAGCTGAAATTAAAAGCAAATTTAGCCCATAAATTAACAGCAGTATCCCTCAAACCCCAGACGGCATGTTTGTAAATTACAACTTCACAGTGTGTCTGACTTTCAAAATATCAGGATTGAGGTCTTCTAGATTTTATGCCAGCTGGACAGGAAAACTGTTCATCACGTCTCTGGTAGGCAGGCTTCCTCCATCTTCAGATTCTAGCAGTCTTGTTTGAAAGAGTCGTCACTAACACCAACGAATACACCAAATCGCACAAAAGATAAGTTGGGATCGTGACATCACACCACAAAAATTTGGGCCTACATATCCACATCTACATAAATGGTGCAGCACAGGAAGACAAGCGCAGGGCCCATGGCAACTATGAGAAATGAACGAGTTTTGTTAGTGGTAATAATATGCACCAGTATCAGAAATATGGTGTGTTCCCCTCCAGCCCACAATGTCCATTAGATGGATTATAGGAATGAAAACAACGAACAAAAGAGTGTGGTGAAATGTCACAAACACAGAACAGAAGTATGAAGAACGCATAGACACACAAATGAACAGATCATGTGTCACTTCAAGAAAATTACCAATGCAATCAGTGCTGACGGTATAAGAACCTTTCTTTAGAAAAAAAGAAACGCGATAAGGCCAAATAACAGTTCCAACAAAAGCAAGCTTTAAAAACAAACTGAAAGAAAAATAGCCCAAAAACTGACAGTGACATTTCCTCTCTGCAAGACTGAATGATTAAACTACTGTGGATTAATGGCATTTCCTTCACTTCCAATGAAATTGTTATTAATTACACAATTATTAGCCAAATAAACCCAACCCCATCTCCATGAATACCTCATGGATAGGGCTATGTCATTACAGCTGTTCAGAAATGCATTCCTAAGTCTTTCACACAAGCAGTTCTTGTGAAACTATATATATAACCTTTATGACAGAAATATACCAAGTATTTACCATATGGAGTTTACTCTTTATTTATAGGAATATCAAAACAAAGATTAAACTCATTATCTGATACCGGAATTTGCAAAAATGTCTTCTTCTGTTTGCTTCCTTTCTGTTGACAAAATCTGTCAATTACAGTTAACAAGAAAAACGATAAAATGCAGATTCTGAGCTAAATTAGACTCCATGGCTCTCAACATGAATTGAAAAGAATGAATAATTACACACTTAATATTTGTGTTCGCCCAAATCTGTTAAAAACCAAAGCATTATTAACCCACCTGATACTGAGACTCTGAAAACAAAACAAAAACATGTGCATAATAATATGGAAATCCGTTGCCATCTACAGCTAACAAATCATTTTTCATCTGTGTCTAACTCACAGAACATTTATTCACATTTCACTGACCTGCCAAGTTTTCGCCAAGCCCTGGCATTGTTAAGCATGGTCTTATCAATGCTCAGTGTTTTTCAGTAACATAAGCCCTGCAGTTGGGTAGGTACCGTTGTATTTGTCTTATATAAAAGCCACATATAAAGCTGTACTAAAATCTGTCAAGCCATTCTGGGCTACAATATATTTAAGGTTACTGTGTGCCGTTCGAAATAATTCAAACTAAACCAAAATTAAAACATCCAAACAATGTTTGGGGTAGGTTCACAATATTACTCAGTAGTATGAGCTCTGTTCCACGCACATGGACATGATGAGACTAAATACACATTTTTCAAAGATTTTCGAAACATAACCCAGATGAACTCCTCCGAAGCATAATGCGATCACACAAAATTTCATGTGGCATTAACAATGTCATCAGCTACTGTCATGATTCCAAATCCTTAGTAGGCTGCCAATCTGTTTACTTCTTTCTAAACGCATGCCTCTTTCAAATACATCACCACATACAATATCAGTACCACAAATGTAACGGCACGGTGTACCGTTACCCGGATAGTAACTGCTTCAACAAAATTTCAAATCAAAAAACAAAAAAAAAATTCTATCACACAATACCTTACTGTGCAAGACTTCAGAATTCAACATGGGCGTTGCTGAAGAGTTTGCCTTTTCCTAGGTCTGCAAATTAAAAATATTAAGTCTGGATGACAGTTGACATGACTGCGTAAAGAAGGGCTGTAACCTACCATTATGGAGGGCAACCACCTTCAACGCACAGTAGAATACCGATTATCCGGGCTGTTGACGTGGAAAAAACGCACGACTCCGCTAAAACGCGGATAACACCACAAACTTTGTTTGAAGTATTCACAAAACTTCACAATATATTGCACACTTTTCACACTTGATTCACAAAACTTCACAATATATTGCACACTTTTCACACTTGACATTTATTTTCGGTAATACTTTACGCACACACTAAACATTTGAACACACACACAATGCGCTGTGACAAGGTCACATGGCACGCATGCGCGAAACGTCAGTCGTCCAGCCGGGATAAGGGAACTTCGCATTGGTATGTTGCCACGGATAACGGACTGAATCTATTGAAAGTGTGCGAACCTATTCATAAAAGTGTAAGGGTCAGAGAAAAGATGTGGAATGAGCAGAACTTTCTAACACCCGAAACAAATTCGGGTTTTGGTCAGAAGCAAGCGCAAGAGATTGGTCAGACAACATGAAGGCAAGCGGTCACTCGGAAGACAATAGAATAATATTAAAATGATTTTTAAAAATGGGTTGGCCCAAAATAGTGGACCAGTGATGTACTCGTGTGGACATGGGGCACAGGTCATAGCAAAACCTCTAACCTGAATCTTTCCGTTCGTCTGAGATATGACGCGATGTCACTGTGTAATCGGTTCCGAACTCGCTGAGAAAATGCACCTTCCCTTAAACAGCTTGAACATACAGACGAAGGCACTGCACGCCGGCAACATGCCAGTTACTGTCGCCAAGCTACTGGACGTTACATCCCAGAAAACCAGCATCGTCGTTAACAGCGCTTCAGGAATTTCAAGTCTTGTAGGGAAATTCTGGACTGGACTAGCACCATAGGTTCACCAAACAAGTAATTCTTTTGGTGTCCTCCCTTTTCATATTTATGCAAGATATAAGAATGTGCATACAAATTATTATGCAATTTGAAATAATTTGGTTAGATATGAACAGGTAGTAACAAAATATATTCTTGCATGATACAAAGCTTCTACCCACCAGTTATGCCAAAATTTGTCATACAGTCTTCAAATGTATGTAAAGCTGTCATTTCAATTGTCAACAGACCTGATAACATGCAAAACTTTTGTCTAGTTTTGGTATCAGCATATCAGAAGAAACCTAAAGAGCGAGGTTTATTTCATGGCACCAGCCTAGTTGACCAATGTTTTAGGTTACCAAAGAGTTCGCTATATAACTTAACAGAGTACATGACTAGTGATCATAAGATGAATGTAGGAAGGTTTCCAGTAGACAGAATTGCACAAAGGAGTTTAGAAAATAAGTTAACAAACAATGTATGCCAAGAACTTTATTCTCATTTGATTGTATATATGGCACGTTCATAGCAGATGGTACACATCTGATTTCCACGTGGTCACCATTGACAATTTCAACATTTGTCCCACTGTGGTACCAAAGTTTGTATCCCAACACAGAGAAAATCTTTGTCAAGCATGTGTAACCAGGTGAGTTTGCTTCATATTGGCACTGGCAGCAAATCAATGGGCATGAGATCAGAACTGTAGGGAGGGTAGTCCATAACCTCCCAGCCATGGCATCATAACCAGTGAGAAGTCCAGTTGGTTGTATGGGGCCTGAAGTTGCTGTCAAAATGATGTCTTGATGCAGCAACAGAATACCACAATAAAGCTGCAGTGTCACCACAGTCAAGGAAGTCAACAAGAAGCACAACTTTATGGTCTCAAAAGATGGTGTCAGTGCTGTTCCTGATGGGTGTTGCTTTTGATGTCTTTGCTGGGAACAGATGATGGATGTTCCCATGCCCTAGTCCCTTTTTTGGGGGTGTAATGTAATTAACCTATGTTTTACCTTCAACAACACACTGCAGAAACTGCTGTTGGTTGATTGGGATAATGTGTCAAATGCATGAGAGTCCCATATGCTGAGCTATATTATTTTCTGTGAGGTTCTTTGGCACCCAGCATGCACACAATTTTCTGTTAACCGTTTGGTCCTGGACAGTGTTGTGTGTACTTTCCAGTGAAATGTCTTGGCTTTCAGGTGATGTCAGTGTGCTTAATGCATCTATCCTTTCCACTACAGGCAGTCTGCATGATACACATTACTGTCAATGTACTTGGGCATCTGGGTACCTGGTGATGTCAAAAGCAGTGCATCATACAACGCCTGTTTCCCCGACATTACATGTGCCCTGTACACCACCACCAACCATGAATGAATGTCAACTGATGTGACACTCCTCACTTGCAGAAATCAGATCATACTGCATACTTCAACATTTCACCATGTTCCAGTATACCTGCCATCTTTCTAAACTGCCTGTACACAGACAGGCCACACCCCAGTGCCCTCCTGTGACTATGACAAACATGGTACACGGTGAAATCTGCAGTTGGCTTGTACTGTTTCACACAAGACATGCTGTTACCTTATTTTCTGAAATCTCCTTGTACTTCGCAGCATAAAAGCAAACAAAATACCCTGAAGGACTGACATGCAGTGCAACAGTAAACTCAAAATGTATTTACAGGGTCCTTATTTTATGTGGCATCTATCAAGTTATGTGGGCAGTCGGCTGAGTTGGCCACATTAATTACAATAAAGAAGCCCACACAAAAGTGGCAACCAACAGCTGTAAGATAAAGCAGTGACTGTACACAACAGATGCAAATTGCAGTTTATGAAGAGATAAGTAATAGTTAAGCAAGTAAAAATACAAGTATAACCCTCTCTCTGCCTAGGCACCACTCCAAGAAGTTTATCAATAGCCCTGTGTAATTGACACAAATATATCCTCATCATTTTAATAATATTTATTAGTGTATGAATCCCACTAACATAGAAAACAGTGCTCCATAAATGAATGGACACTTCCCAGGTACAGTTGTTTTATCAACTAAATAATGAGTTATATTTTTCAACAATTCATAATATATCACTTCAATTTTTATCCTCAAAACTTGTTATAACTTCATATTAGTATTTACAGAATAACTCTTCGAATAATTTTGCTCTGAGTTTAAAGAATTAGGATATGGATTTAAAGCAAAACTTTCAAGGCTTTTCAAACACACAATAGATTTACACCTGAAGTACTCCAAGTACATGCTTCTAATATACATAACCAAACATAAAATACATCAATGATCTATACTTAGTAAAATACTATTTACATGATAAATTCAGACAAAGTAGCTTTCATCTTCCTGTACCTACTGACAAACAATTTATTCAACTCATAAGTGAATCTACAGCAGGGTAAATTAATTTCTCTCTGATATTTTTCAATCATGGGAACAGGACAGCTGGGACTGACAATTTTGAGTACCCAAAGAAAATGCTATTAGGTATTATGAATGGAGTTCCATGATGTATACATTTTCCAGATAAACACATTAGAAAAGTAAAAAATGAACAGCAAGTGTAATTCCAGTGGCAACACTGATAATGCCTCACAGCAGTTGTAAGGAACACACTGCAATGTTTGCCATGCAACCTCCCAAATAGTCCCCACACAACTGATTGCCTCCAAAACAAATCATGGACCTTTGGTTTCTGTACCTGACACACAATTAGAAATCTGTCACTAACTTAATCACTTAGTAAATCGTCAATATCTTGCAATATATCTTCCTCAGCATCCAGAGTCACACAGTTATCATGAATACTTTCCAGCAATGAATCATCACTATCCATGTTTCTCTGGTCAGTCAGTACTGCTGAAAGAGATTTCGTGGCACAGTCTTCACTATCAGCACCTAAAATGCAATCCACATGTTTAGTGGATAATGCCAGTTTAGATTCTAATCTTTCACATGCCTCAAATTCTAAGGACTTGGTAATGGCTGTCCTGTTTCCATGAGATTCATTTGGGGTACTGTGAACATGGTCACGCAGTACTATAGCAGATGGTGGACTTCTTCTTGTCTGTGAAGAAATATCTAAGTTCTGGGATAAACCAGACCTTGCAGTATCAAACGTTGTGCTTGAATTTTCACTACTGACATAGGAACTCATCAGAGACAGAGAACAAGATTTAAGAGAGTCACCAGAAATATTTGAAAATGGCTGACCTAGCCTGACACAACCAGCATCACCAGTCCCCAAACACACTGTGCCATTCGTTGGCAACGCATCTGAACATACATTACCGGTAATATTTCCAGGCACTTCTACAGCAACTTCAGAATCTCTGAATGAATGAGAAGTAAGTCGAATAACTCTGGATCTCTCAGAAGAATTTCCTGAAGTATTTGTATTCCTCCTCAAATGTAACTGCCTTCTCCTGGGAATATCTTCAGAATCAGTTTTTGTTTCACTAGTCTGTGGATGCTGGGTTTGTCTTATAAGTCTGCACAGTTTCTTGGGTGATTGAAAAGAACCTTTTTCATCCAGACCTGATCCAGACTCCAAAAAATGGTTTCTTATGATCACAGGTTTCTTTCTCTTGCCATCACCAGCACACTTAAGCCCATCTTTTTCAGTTTCTGTACTCTTACACGAATGTTTCTGAGGCAGACAATCAAACACTATTGGAGAATGTGACCTTTTCTTTGGGATACTAGAACTGGAAGTGTCTTTCACCACAGAATTCTTTTCCGCCCTAATTTGAGCAAGAGTTTTTATTACAATATGTCCAGCACTTACATTTTCTGATGCAGTATCTCCATTACCTTTTGAATCCAGTCTCCTGTTATGTACAAGTGTGTCTTCATCACCACATATAACTGTGTCTTCTTCTGAACTGTAACCTGACACAAACCTTTTCTGCCTAATCTGAAACCTAGCCTCTGGAGTGGCATTGTTGTTTTCTACATCAAACTGATTCAAGCTTGAATCATTTTCATGAATTTCTCTGCTTAAATTCACTACACCACTCGTTTTTTCATCCACAGCTGAATAAGTGCCCTCTTCTTGTCTACTTTTTCTTATTTCATCTAGAGTCATAACTCGGAAATCAAGATTAGCTTTTGAGTTACGGTTTGCCTTCCTGGAGACAATCTTGGCTCGAAGATCACTGTCTCCATTCCCATCCCAATCCGAAGCTACAGCCGTGGAGCCAGTGGTTCTGTCAGGTTCTGGTTCAACAGGCGGGCTGCTGTAGGCATAGAAAGCTGCTGACTCGGCCTGAACACGCTCCAGTCTGATCTCCTCCAATGTTTTAACATGTATATTCTTCTGTGGCTGCTGCTTAGTGGGGGTTGATGTAGGGACACTTTCACTGTCTGACTCTGCAAGAACACGCGTAGACAAGAAGAGAATTAGTCAAAACTGTAGTGGAAATAAAATTTTACCAAACAGTTTTCTTTTTAATTTTTGTTTCTGAATTAATTTTACTTCAGAAATTGTTTTCAACTTTATCTAACAATTAATAATTGTAAGTTAAATTTCTATATTCTTGGAGTGCATTCTTGCAGATCAGCAACTCAGCGAGTGCATGCATACAACACATTTGTGGTGAGGTAAGTTTGTTTATTTGTTGGTTATGATTTAAATGTATGGTACTTTCTGCACAATGCAGAGATCTTACAGATCTTCTTCCATCCAAAAAATAAATAAACTAAAATGTAGATATATATATAATATGTAAAAGAATATATAAATAAATGGCGTCTTTCAAAATAATTAACTCTTTAAAAATATACCAAAGATATATCCATCTCATATAGCCTTAAAACAAATCAGTATTAACCAATAAAATTATATTTCAGTTAATAAATATGTTGCCAGTATTCTGTATCCTGATTGTAAACAGTTCCCAGTTCTCAACACAGTACTCAACAAATGTCATGAACACCAGTTCACTTAAAACAAATAACCTACCACCTATTTTCTTCACTGTCCTTATAATTAATATCAATAGCTGCCATACTGATGGCTATGTTCCAAGAAGAGTCTTTTTATTTAACTGAGGTAACAAACATGATTTGTAAATTAACCTTATATTGATGATAGGAGTCAATCATAGCCCACTGTCACAACATGCAGCTGAAGCATTCAGTGACTTACAGTCAACTATTCACATTCAAGTGGGTCATGTTTAAATTAATGTTCTTTGCCTCTGGCAGCTTATCACCTACATCTTCATATGAGTTCAGTTCCAAAAGCATACAGTTTCTGGAACCTATGAACAATAAATTTAAACAATCATACACTTACTCAACAAATGTTAACAGCAGCACATGACAATACACAGTTCAGTTATTTATTTGAAGGTCGGAAAATGTTCACGGCAACATACACGCAGACATGTAATTTACTACTACTTCCTTCAAGATTGTAGTCCTCTAGGATGTGAGATGGATGCAGTAAGTTCCTCCATAATATTGGTATGTACCTACTAAATCAGTGCTTCTCACACTATGTGTCATGACACAATGTGTTTCAAGCAGTTGCAAGGTGTAGCACAAGAAACTTAACCATCCCAAATGTGATTCACGAGCTAAATACTAAAATTATCACAGCAATGTTAATGGCTGAATGATGTAACCACAAATTCACATTCAGAGAATGACAAAAGAGAAGTGACTGTCATGTGCACTCACAGCACGGCATAGCTCACAAAGCAACATGACATAAAGGTAACTCTATCTTCATGAGATGGCAAGCATATTTTTTATGTATGTGGAAAGGGGAGTGGATGAGATAAGAAAACCCATGGAGATGGCAAGCTATGCTTTGATTTGTTCTTTAGTCATGATTCACTCACTCAAAGAATATACACCTGACACTAGTTACAAATTATTCGGTGTTCAAGATGTCTGACTACACAGTTTCTCCCATTTTCTTTTTAATTTTTGCCCACGAGTAGATTTTCAATAACCTTATACTTGTTTATTTTATTGTTACTGAAATTTTTGTATTCCCATCAAAGCGTGTCATGTATGTCATGGCAGCAAAATACTGAGAACCACTGTACTGAAGTACATACACTACATCACATCCTAAAGACAGCAACCTGATACTCACTGCTGTGAGTACCTCATGTCTTAATTGATGGTTCTTCATTGATTTTTCACTTCAAGATCACATTCCCAAACAAGAAACTGCTGCAAACCAATGTTATATTTCAGGGAGAGAAAAGAAGGGCATTACTTTCCTATTTCTAAATACCTACTTAGTAACACTGCGAAAAATACACACAGTTTCAAACAGAAACCGCTAGAGAAAAGTATCATTAGCCCATCCAGATTCAATTCTAATCCCTCTGTTGTTGTTTCTAAAGAACTCTAGAAAGACATTTTATCCAATACAAGAACAAGCTTAAAAAAAAAAGTTTACAAACTTTTGTGTCAACAAGGAGGTACACAGATAATTCACAGTGTCATAAACACAATTTAAAATTTAATTCGACTGATACTCTTTTGTTGCCACTTTAACATCAGAAGAGAGTATGTAAATAGCTGCCTGCCATCTCACTTATCTGTGATATGCAGAGTAGAAAGAATGTTCCTTGCTGTTGGTCATCTTGTGTTGCTGTATGGGCAAACATGTTGCATGTTTGCATATGAAATTAATACTACCTTCAAAAACAGGAAATCAACGTGTACAATGCACTTGTAGACAATCATCATACAATGGCAACAGCTACTTCAAGAATGTGCAGATTACAATCATGTCTTATATAATTGTGGATATATTAATGGGTTTTTATGGATTTCATCTCCATAGTTGGTTGCTGCTCAAGATAAAAGTAGAAACAACACAAAATAGTGACACACATTTCCTTTCATGCTTAATTTCAAGTAATGGTGGTGGTGGTGGTGGTGGTGGT
>Ga0123357_10012308_pt1 | contig 11026 bp, 6 predicted proteins | sample TergutEmb28metaG_FD_89873 | JGI IMG/M metagenome (GOLD analysis project Ga0123357, IMG submission 89873) | Embiratermes neotenicus P4 segment gut microbial communities from Petit-Saut dam, French Guiana - Emb289 P4 | ecosystem: Host-associated > Arthropoda: Insects > Digestive system > Gut ... | reverse complement strand
CTTTTCGGCTGCGCGATGTTGATGGCCGACCAGAACGACCTTCATCAGTAACACGTGTTCGACCCAATTTAAACCTTTCCACCCACTCATAAACCTTTCGTTGATTCATGGTGCTCTGTCCATACTGAGCCAACATACGACGGTGAATTTCCGCAGGTTTCACTCCTCCTGCCCAAAGAAACCGCACTACGCCACGTTGTTCTTCGATGGTGTAATCTTGCAAAGGAGCGTCCATGTTTTCGCCGTCGTTGCTGCCACTCGACTGAAGGCAGAGCTCTGTACTGCACATGGCTGAACTCTTCAACAGGCATTGTCAATACTGTGCAATGCGGCAGCTCCACTCTTTCCCGGTTACCGCGTAATTTAAAAATTGCCTTTACTTTTTGATTCACCCTCGTATCTTTCTCTTTACGGCATATCCTTTTACTTATATTCACCTTTCTCTACCAAACGAATGCATTCATTATTTTCCGTTTCTCCATTCCAAATGATCATGATTATCCTAGCGCTCGAATTTATGTGGCCTGCATTGTCGGATAATCGTCATTTACACTTTAAGTTTAAAAGTGAAAGTACTTTTCTATCCCTGATCCCCGATTTGCTACAGAACATTGCTTTTAGGAACTTTACCATGTTTCGGCATTTCTTTTTTAAAGACGAGAGTTAAAGTAGATTGTCGTGGAAGTATCAGTCCGTTCCGCACAGTAAACGCGCACCGTCTTTCTTATAAAATTCAATCAGTTATGTTGTAGGTAAATAATGGCTCTTTATTCTGCAACCAATACAGATCACTTACGTCATTGTAATCTTTGGACAGAAAATACAGTTGTTTAATGTTAAACGTAGCGGTTAATAAATAAACAAATAAATAACTAAATAAAAAAAGAAACGTAGAATCTGTTTCCTTAGTTGCACTGTCTTGAGCTAGCCATGGTTCTGCTCAGTCCCTCTTGAGAAACATTGGCAATGCCCGTAGACAACGGCCGCTTCCTGTGACGTAATGTCCATGTCCATGTGCATCGTTCATATTTATGTCATTCGACGCTTTTTAAATTGTCGAATAGACTGGTAATCGAAGGAATCAATGGGGCGGTGTTTTAGTTTTCTATTTTCTTTGTTTCAGGTAAGTCTGGCCGGAGTTCGCAACTCAGTCGCACATTTAAGTCGCTCCGTGCAGTTGATGGTGAGTTTTTACTGCCTGGACCAGTAGCACCAGATGGCACGTTAACAAATGTCTCTTGCCGAGAAACTTGGACTAAACAAGGTTAAATTATATTAATCCTTTCTATCCGTTGACATTTTGTTTTGAACTGGTTAACATATCTAACTACATTAACTCCATGGAGCAGCCCTACTTATGAATGTCATATTCGTTCAGCTTGACAGAAATTCTTCGCCTGTTATGAAACCCAAAGATTCATTGCCATGTTTATAAAATGCTGCAACTGAACCCCATGTTGGGCCACATGAATCTAGTCTGCATTCTCACACCCTATTCTCTTATGGTTGATTGGTCTAAAGCATTTGAATCAAAGAAATGACACCCCTAATGTATAAGTCAGACGCATTATGTCGACTACCGAACACACGTCAAAATGCAGTAATCATTAGGCTAGGAGTTGGACGACCGAGGAGACGTGGTTCATGTTTCGGCGGGGGTAAGCTATTTTTCTCTTTTCCGAGAAACATTCAGGCCGGCTGTGAGGGCCATGCAGCCTCCTCTTTAGTGGGCGGGTTCTTTCTGCCGGGAGGGGGGGGGTGAAGTCGACTTTCGTCTACATAATCAGTGTCAGTGACGTTTTATTGAGCTAAGATTCAATTAAAGAGACCTGCGTGCGCGTAACACCGTGTTCTTGTGGAGAAAGGTGCTGACATATGCCACATGTATACGCCTGTCTTGTCTCCATTCTCCATAATTCTTGTTTACATAACGTTATCCGATTGTCTTGTACGTGCTGTTAGGTCTGTTGTTGACAGAGATAAACCTTTCAAACTGAACCTTCGTGTATCTTTGATTTTATAGCCTTCCATTAACATGTTTCCGCAGGTGAATACTTCAGAACAGTTTCTTCCTTTGCTAAGCAGAGTGGGCAATGAGGGCATGGAGGGAGGGTTCAGTGAACACGTGTGCTGAAGTGGTGAACTACCCAGTAGGGCCTGATGGCGCCTCATCTCGCACAGTGGGCCTCATATTGTCGTAGCTATCCCAAAACACGGGAAATGAAACCGAGCGGACACTTCACTTCGCTGAGCTTGCGTAATGGTCCATATCGTTATCTGTAGGCCCCCATAAACCGTATTGTACTTCTTCACCAGTAGGTCGGTAAAAGAGGAAACAAGAGTGGGCTGTCACTTGACTGGCGTAGAGAGGCCGTGAGGTATGGCGGTTAGTCGAAAAGCTGATGAATCTGGTGGAAGAATAAGTAAATAACAAGAAATGCGTGTTAATGGAACATGGAGCGAAAAGTTACGTTTATTAAGCATGTGACTGATATATCAATTACAGACGCAGTATACAATAATCATATTCCCATAATAAGCATGTAACCCATGTTATTAAATTCACTCTGTTAAAGTCGTTATTTTCGTGCTTTTTTTTTGGGGGGGGGGAGCCAATTAAGAGAACTTGAATATAGGAGAGTGCACTGTATTTTGTTAATTAGATGAGAATATTAAAACGCGTGTTAGAGAAGTGGGCCCTACATTTGAATTAGTTTCAAATGGTGGGCAGTAGGATCTAATGAAGTTTTTTTTTTTCTTTAAGACCTGCATCGTTATATATTCTTATAATAAAACCAACTAGATGCACTAATTTCTCAAATTTATTTTGGAATAAAACTCTGCGTGTTTCGGACAGTTCCTCTGTCCATCATCAGGAGTTTTTCACTGTACACATACACGTCATACAAGTTTGCTGACAGCTTGCTCGCAAGCTGTCAGATTGTGATTCTAAAGCACGTTCAGGCGTATAATTTTTGTTTTCACCTTTACGTTCAGATTGCAGCTAACTGCTTTTCGGCAGTGTTTCTCGGAACATTGCTACTGCGGATGAAATTTCTGCACATGCCTCACCCCTGCCATGAGCTGCAGTAAAATTAACCAAACAGAAAAAATAAAGACAGTTTTACAGCTTCAAGATACTAGTCCTCTCCGTTTGCGAAAATGTCGAGGTCGTAGTTTAAAACGTAAAAAAGGGTAAATCAGTCCCATTACAGACCGAGGTGCCCAGAGGGTTCCAGGAAGTTAAGGTTCCCCGATTACGTGACAATGGCCCAGGATGGTGGTAAGGTTGTCAGCCTTACGCACCGACCACTTTTACCCCCAGGAAATGCTCCTGTTGCCCATTTCTGTTAGAGGCTGAGTCGACCCCAGGGCCATAGTGCGATCGGAAGGATTATGTCAATGAAGAATTCCAGTGGCACCATCTGGAATCGAACCAGCGACCTTCCGATTTGTAGCGCAGCACCTTAACCACTGTGCTACCGCGGTCCCCTGTTTAAAATGTATTTCAATCAAATAGGTCAGGATACAAAACAAATATCTGCTGTTGTGCGCCATATTCCTGTGTCCGTACTCCTGATTAAGGTATGCACGTGGATCATACGTTGTTTTGTTGCACTTCTGAATACACCATTAACCGAAGTGGCTTCGGCATTCCGAAACTCATTTCAATTCACACTGTCAGTTTAATTAAACACGTGGGATGTTGACCTGATTCGTATTATACCTCCGATTTTACTAAATTCATGCTGTATTATTTCAGACAAAATAAGGACCATCAATAATAAGCTGTGTGTTACATAATTTAGTGTTAAATACCGGAAGTAGTTCGGGGCCGCTTCTTGCCACAGCTTCCCCTCTTATCACTCCCGAACGGCATGCTTCTGTAGTTTATGTAATGTATGTTCGTACAGCTCCATTAAATGTATGAAGCAACGCCATGAACCACACGTGGAATGGTGAATGCAAAGTGGTCGGGAAGAGCCTCCCATTATGTCACTCCATCCATCATAAATTCACGGGGACTGCATCTCCACAACCTGGCGTCAGCATTTACGGCCGGACGCGCGAAAGGCCCTGTTATCTGAGATTGTTTGCGTACAGACTAGAGCGGTAGACTTAAACATATCGGGTTTTATTTTGTTTTACGGCTTTTCTTCTCTTTCAATTACGGATGAAACTTTCAGGCATAGCGTGCACGTGTTATTCTGTTTTCATTGTTAGAGTACGTAAGATCTATGCTGGAAGTCGTGTTTCTACAAACTTCTTTCTGAGGCTCGTGAACAAGAACGGATGGACTTACAATTTAATGTACAGTACATGCTTAAGAGACTGACTTGCTAACTTCTTACTGCAGAGCGTATCCTAAAATATTGATGGTCGCTCATCTGGTTGATAAATTTTTCAATGTACACTGTTCGCAACGTCCTTCCACTGGATTCTGTAAAGATCCAGTTGAATTCAGTCCAATTTTTAAAGTTTATTTTCTAAGATGCATTTTAATATATCTTCCCATCTGCACCTGCGTCGTCCAAGAGGTCTCGTCCCCTGAATTTCTCGTACTAATTTGTTGTGACATGTATCTTTATTGTAGACACGTGCGCTGTGTATTCCGCCCTTCTGATCCGTCTCGGTTTACTTACTGCGTTAATATTAGGCGAAAAATACAAATTCTGAAATTCTTTGCGCTTGTGGCATAGCCTGTAACATACTGCATTCAGTTCACAAATAGAACGCCTGGTAATGTGAAATGTGCTTGATGTTTTCTATTCTGCAAATATCGCCTCCTTTTTATCTGTAGGATAGCTGAACATAAGAGAACGATTGTATCCATTCGAATCCCGTATGGGATTCGAACCTGCTGTTACAATGTTCGAATGGTCCGCAACCCAGTCTACATTAGACCACTTGGTCTTTGTAGAGGAAATATTCTTGTATCTGCAGATGGAAACCTTTGTTGCATGTTAGTGGTTTGATTGGCCATATGTACGGACACTGCCCACACGAAAGAGTATATCCGAAAATGGCCAGGGGAGGTCATGGAAGGTCATGGTTTGTTGTGATGGCCATCTTAGGCAGGAGTGAATATTTTACGAAGATTAGTAGCATCGGGGACCGGTTTCAGAAACAAGCCCATCTATGTTTGCATGTTAATGCACCAGGCTTTGGTGCATCGACCACAAAAAAATATGAGTTAGCATACCTAACTTGATCTGCAACACGTTAGGCCATAGTCATTTGTGAGGATGGCTAGCCTTTCGTATTGTGTAACTGTGAATATGTCCATACCTTGAGAGTGTTTAGACAGGAAGTGGTAAGTACTTAATTTGAACTGAAAAGGATAGGGAAAATTACATAAAGAGGAACTTCAAGGGTTGTATTCCTTACCTAATATTGTAATAAAGATTAAGGGATGGTGGTTGCTGGAACATGTAGCACGCATGGATACAATGAAAAAGCATTTTGTTTGCAAAACCTCAACCGTCAAGACCGACTGGGAGTCTTAGACGTTGATGGAAGAAATATATTGTATGCTGGAGGTATGGAAGAGGGCCCAGTGGTTCTCTCTCTCTCTCTCTCTTTTGACAGAGCGGTGAAACTTTGGGTACCATACAGGCTAGATGTTTTTGAATAACCGACGGAACTGCTAAAGGTTTAAAAAGAATTTGTAGAATTGTATGTAACCTGCGTGTTTGCTAATTGTCACCGTCGGTTTGAACATCTCATTGAGTATTTAAATGGTTGTTTAATTGAGTATGACAATAGTTCACCGTGTGTTACCGCCGTTTCCATAAACGCATAATGTGGAGACTTTGTCCGTTTGTGACGTAGCATAAGCAAACATTTTCTGAGTCATCTCGTTCTGTCAACAGTTTTTACGTAAACAGCAATAAAACACGTCATGCAAACACAACTCAATTGCATAATTGGCACTCTACATTGCTACATGTTTGGATCACTAAGGAATCGTGTTCAGACAATTCATACAAAACAATTTAAAACACGCCAGTTCTTCGTGTTTGTCTCGTACACTTTAGTAGGATCTCACTAATTTCGTTGGAAACGTGAAAAACTTCTTGTTACTCTGTAGCACGTGTAATATCGTTTACCGAATTTTCATGAAATTTGGTATAGTTCTTTACACGAATGTGTCGAGCAAATATGAGTTTTTTGAAAATCGGATCGGTGACGGTCATGCAGTGAGTTTATATTCATACTTTCCCTCATTCTTGACAGGTTTTGGTGAAATTGTGTATAGGGGATTTCCACATAATGCTACAGAGCAGTTGTGAGTTTTGTAAAATCGGGGTATTGAAAGCGGTACCGTCCTTAGGGACGTATGTGTTTTGACCACATTGTTTCCGTTTTCATCCATTTGGATGAAATTCGTTAGTAAATGAGATGCACGGAATTTTTGAATGATGATGAGTTTCATGAAATTCGACACAGCGAGAGCCATACGTTGCATAAAGTTATGAACGAATTTCTACCCGCACTTTCCACGTTTATTCACAGATTGGTTGAAATTCGGTATAAGAGATCTGCAGATAGTTTGTGAATTTCGTGAAAATTGACAGAGGGAAGTCCGTATTTTACTTTTGGACGTGGGTGAAATGACATTTTCGTAAAGTGTGTGTGCTCCGTCACGGAGTAGGCCTACGCCGTTTTGCAGTTTTGTTCATATAGCGGTATTTGTTTGGCATTCCCAGTACAGTTTTGTACCTCGTGACAGGAATTTGTGAAATGTGGATTCGGCAGCAGCCATCACCCACACGTGATCCAGACACAAACGAGGGTCTGATATGTGGGTAATACCCCCTTTGCCTGAATCGAAGGTTATTGAATGACAATGTTTTAGCTGCTGAGATTGTACACTGTGTCCCACGAAAATATTCCACGCTTCTGACGGTTATTCATTGGTTTTAGTTGCGTGAAACATGGTTATGCATGCGTATTAGCAAGGGTCGTAATGTCAACCATTATGTAGGTACGTAGTCACGTTTGAAGTACGTTGTGGCGTAAAGTGCTTACTTAAGCGGCTTGTTGTTAGGTTGTGGAAGAGCGTCGGCTTGTGAATGCTTGCTGTTTTGTAATGAGGCCTGATTTACTCGAGATGGGTAACCAACTGCCACGGCACTCATGAGTGTTTCCAGACAGTACTCACCAATACGTTGCAAGCAGCTTCCAGCGTATTCATGACCAGTTAATTGGGCCACCTCTTCTTCATGGATATTTAAGAGAAGACTGCGACTTCATTTCCTATGGAAAAGTCTTTTGGAGACGTCTTTCTCGAGGCCGGTTTAAATATAAACACGAAGGCTTTCCACATCATTTCATTTTCATTCAATAGTTCAGAGTACGCAGTTGAATCGGTGCTGTAGAACACGTTGGATTGGTCGTGGGGGTCTGCGTGATAGCGCAACCCGTTCGCCAGACTTGACTACCTGCAATTTCTGCTTGTCGGGATGCATGAAGGTATTAGAGTGTCAGGATAAATTGCAAAAAACAAGATGGAACTCTCACTGCCCATCATGGTCGGTGCAACTTCCTGCGGAGCATTCATGAAAGCTCACAGAAAGCAATGTTGTCGTTTTGAGACAGGTCGCTTGTGCATGGCCAGTGCAGGAGTCATTTCAAATGGCAAACGATGAAGTACAAAAAATACGCCTTATGATGTGTCACGTGATATATGACTACGCGACTAAATAGAGACTGCGATTACGACCATGTTGATACAGTTTTAGGCGCGTTCGCAAAATTGCGGAAAGCGACTATTAGCTTCGCCATGTCTGCCCTTGTGTCTGTCCGGATCGAACCGCTTGGCTCTCACTGGACTGATATTCGTGAAATTTGGTATTTGAGTATTTTTCGAAAACCTGTCGAAGAAATTCACATTACATTAAGAATCCGACAAGAATAAGGGGCACTTCACACGAAGACAATATACATTTTGTATCATATCACTCTCAGTTCCTCTTATAATGAGATATGTTTCACACAAAATATAGAGAAACTCGAAACACAATACCATATTCAATATTTTTTTTCTCGAACATCCTGCTTTTATGAGATAATGTGGGAAAATATAGTGGAGCCTGGAAGGCCGCAGATTACAGTATGGCGCAAGCGCTTTGCGTGCTAGGTACCTAATGCTACACACGTACACACTCAGAATATGTAATACTTATTGTTTGTCCACTGCAACAATGGTTGCAGGAACGCGCCTCATTGCCTGTCTTGTTTTCGCTCTGAATTAATGAATATGTACATGAAGCGTGACAGGCATTGCGTAGGTCAGTCTGTCAAGTTGCGGCTGAGAGAGGAAGATAGTCGCGAGGTACATTAACTGAGAATTTAAGAGACAGTCTTATTCTGTTTCAGTTTGTGGTTTTTTTCAGGACGCTGTCCGTCTTACACCATGTAGCTTCCGTGCTGGCTAGTATTGAACGATGTATAAGGAAAGGAGTGGCGTGATGTAAGGCACTGTTGCTGAAATTACTTGGAGGGACTGCGAAAAGCCACGGAAACCTCAGTTGATATACCGGTTGGGATTCGAACGTGGCATCTCGCCGGTACAAGTCAGAAGCTGTAGCGCTGAACTATTTTTGCTCGGAGCGTGTTTGGCCTAAAAGAATTCGGCTTCAGGTGATGAGTAAAACGGGGTACTAGTGTTCAGTTCGTGAGGTGGCGGGGATTCGCAGTGCGAACCTCCATAATGCACGTTGAAACAATTTATCTCTGTGCCAGTCTGTTCGGTGTTTGTGTGGCCACCGAGTCGTAGCACCGTAGCATTCAACATCTGGTGTGGAGGTAATTTGAATAACAGAAGTATGTTTACAAAATGTGTCATTTTTAATTTTCCGGTTTGATTTTTTTTTTTTTAATTTGTTGCACGTTATTCAGTGGCCAGTATCGAGTTTATGTCATTCTGTTTCGTAACTCGTGCAGTAAGAAACGCTCACAAACACTCCTGAGGACAAAATTCCTCGTTATTTACTATTAAGGCAATTAGCACTGCGCTGTGAAGAGTTACCGCGTGCATGTTTTCACGCCTGTATCGTAGGTTGCACAAATCCGATGTCAGATCATTCGCCTTTTCTCCATAGAACGCTCTTGGCCTTACAGATTGGTTTCCATGCATTGTTAGTCTCCTGGCGTGAAATTTATATTCATCAGTCGTCCTTGTGACTCTGTATGTTAACATTACAAATTTGAAATGTTTATCATCTTCTCTGGTTATAGAGCTGTGCGGATTACAGGCTTCCCTCTCGAGGACTTACATAAGCAAACTGCTGCCTGGCGAGAGACCTGTAGGAAAACAAATTTATTGCGATTCTCAATAGGATACACGTTTTTCTTTGATGTTATGATTTTTCATTCGAGGCAAACGTCCAAGAATGTTCTGGCGTTGTTCTAACAAAAGCAGTTTTAATCATATGGGAAATATAACTGAAAGTGACAGCACTTGATGAAAAGATTCGTAATGAAGAAAAGTGCACATTAAGTTCAGCAAATGCAGCCACTCTGTCCTCAGAATATTATTTGTCCACGCCCTGTTTGAAAATGTAAATATTAAACTGCAGTACGCGTGGGTGCTGATAAGTCCTTAGCCCGACCAGGAAGGAAACAAGCTACAGCGACCAAACTCGGCATTATTCAACATACTCCCCACAAAGCTCAATACACTTCTTAGCTCGTTGCTCTAACTTCTGCAAGCCACTCAAAAAAAATCAGAAGGTTGTCCGTCCAACCAGGTCGCCGCGGCAGCAATGACCTCAGCGTCGGACGAAAAATGGCGACCTTTCAATTGTTTTTTCAGTCCAGGTAACAAGTGGTAGTACGACGGGGCCAGTTCCGGAGAATAGGTTGGGTGATCAAGACACTGCAAGCTCAGGTAGACCAGTTTCTTCTGGGTTGCAAGTGCCCGGTGAGCCAGGGCATTGTGGTGCAACAAGACCCACTTGGTGACCTTCCCTCGGCGTTTTTCCTTCAAAATGTCCTTCAGTTGCACCAGCAGAGATGAATAATACTTCGCGTGATAGTTTGGCTCTTTGGAAGATAATCAATGAGGAGGATGCCGTATTGAGCCCAAAAAATCGAGGGGAGAACTTTTCCAGCGGATTTTTGCACTCGGAATTTTTTGGGGGTGGGGTGAGCCGCTATGCCGCCACCCCATTGATTGTTGCTTTGTTTCCGGGTCATAGTGATATTGCCGAATTTCGTCTATGGTCACCAATCGCGACAGGAAATCATTTGGATCGCAATGAAAAAATTCCTGACATGCTTCCTTTCAGCCTCTGTAACAAGAAAAGACCTGCAATTCGGCACATGAACCTCTCTTTCCAACGACACTATCGATTCCATCCTGCGACATCGGGAGGTAGGTCGGGCTAAGGACTTATCAGCACCCCCTCGTAGACCGTGATATTTCCATTTGTTTTAGGTAGTCGTGGATGTGAAACTGATCTTTCGCCGTAAGGAGAAACATATACTGAGGCTGTTCGGAACAAAATTCTGAGAATATGATTTAAGTTTAAGAAATTGTGAAGTAACGGCAGGGTGGAGAAACTTTAAGAATGGGGAGCTACATAATTTGTATTCTTGTTGGCGTCATTAAGGTAAAAGGGGTGAGCTGGTCTGTATAAGTATTGCGGTTGCGGAAGTTGGGTAGTAAATAAGGTGTAACACTTTCGTTGGAAAGCCCAGTGGGAAGTGAAAATGCGTAGTAGATATAAAGAGGAGAATATTATTGTTATAGACGGAAGATAAATATGTGGATGTGTGAAATGAATTCGAGTAGCTGAGGATAGTAGGATAGCAGAGGACTGGATTTTATGAACACCGTTATAAGATTTAATAATAATATTTATTTACTGCAATTGGATTGTCACCCGGTGGCAGTGGTTATTTTATATGTAAACAAAACATGAAATTGGTTACTACTAAATTTAAGTCGGGAGGGCTACATGAGAAGCATGTAGTGGCACCTTGGAATCTTGGGAACCATCTCAGCATTTGCTTTTGG
>Ga0123357_10012307_pt1 | contig 11027 bp, 8 predicted proteins | sample TergutEmb28metaG_FD_89873 | JGI IMG/M metagenome (GOLD analysis project Ga0123357, IMG submission 89873) | Embiratermes neotenicus P4 segment gut microbial communities from Petit-Saut dam, French Guiana - Emb289 P4 | ecosystem: Host-associated > Arthropoda: Insects > Digestive system > Gut ... | reverse complement strand
GACGCTGGATCGTGACGAACGTAAAATGTCGTTGGGTATTAAACAATTAAGATCCGATCCTTGGGAAAATATCGAAGAAAAATATGCAATCGGAAGCCGGCATACTGCTAAAGTTCGTAATTTTACTAACTTCGGCGTATTTGTTGAAATCGAAGAAGGCGTTGAAGGTCTGATTCATATTTCCGACCTTTCCTGGACAAGAAAAATCAAACACCCAAGCGAATTTACTTCCATTGGTTCCGAAATTGAAGTCCAAGTGCTGGAAATCGACAAGGAAAACCGCCGTTTGAGTTTGGGACATAAGCAATTGGAAGAAAATCCATGGGATGTATTCGAAACCATATTCATCGTAGGTTCTGTTCATGAAGGTATCATTATCGAATTGTTGGACAAAGGTGCTGTCATTTCACTTCCTTATGGCGTTGAAGGATTTGCAACTCCCAAGCATTTGGTAAAAGAAGACGGCTCTCAAGCGCAAACTGATGAAAAATTGAATTTCAAAGTCATCGAATTTAATAAAGATTCCAAACGGATTATCCTTTCTCACAGCCGTATTTTCGAAGATGAACAACGGACTGAAGCAAAGAAAGAAAAAGAAACTGTTGCAACAGCGGCAGCTCCTGCGGAAAAGAAAACCAGGAAATCCAAAAAAGATAAAAAAGAAGAAGAAACTGTTCAGCAGCCATCCATTGAAAAAACAACTTTAGGCGATATTTCCGGATTAGCCGAGTTGAAGGAAAAAATGGAAAATAGCGACAAAAAAGGATAACTGAATTTTTCTAAATCTTTCTAACAAAAGAAGAGGACTGTCTCAAAAGTCTTTTTACCGATTATGTCATTGCGGGCTTGACCCGCAATCCCCTGATAATAAGTAATACCTTTTCAGGAGATCCCGCGTCAAGCGCGGGATGACGGGCTTTTGAGACAGCCTCCTTTTTATTCGTTGTTGTAATATACGTAGGTTACGCCCAAATCGAATCGACCGTTCAAAATGACTTCCGGCTGCTCGTTTCGTAAAAATTGCGCATCGAAAGTGCCTGAAAGAATTGCCCGATCTTCTATTTTGTCGATTCGCAATAGCTGAACGCGCTTAAAATTCAAACAACCGCTCGAAACAACCAATGTATCCGTTGTAACTCCTTTTGCCATGATCAAATGACAGGAAGCGCCGGTTAAATCAATAACCGTACCATTCAACGAGGCTAAATCCTGATAAGTCTGCACAGGCGGGGAGGGAAAAGAAAAAGTCAGCGACATTGATTCCGTATCGTCGGTATCCTCTTGATAACCTTGCAGGCATAAATTCAATATTTCATTCTGATAAGAGACATTAACGGAACTGTTTTCGCCAGAAAGAAAATAAGAATCCCCGTATGTTGCGCCGAAAGTATTATATCCGTATTCGGTATAAGCAGGAAGATTAGGATCTTCTTTATCCGGTATAAAAATGTATTTGTTAAATCCTTCTTTAGCCGGGTCTCCACAAGAACAAACCCACAAAATAACCGCTATTAAACCGTATTTTTTCATGATCATTGTTTATTTTGTTTTTTTATTAAGAGGTATTTGTAATGACAGGTGTATACCTATTCCATAGTCGGGAGAAATAAATGGATGTATTCTTTTGGGGATGAAAAGTGGAGTGTATTGGATTTCCACATTGCCGCAGACATAGCGGTTTTTACCTAATTTGAAGCCTAACGCAGGATAAAAATAGGCGTTAAAAGCGTTCGGCTTTCCCACTTGTTCGCCGACAGCATCGGCATATTGATTCATTTGCCCCTCAAGAAATTCGATCGTATTCTTTGTAGATATTAGCTTATTGACTACTGCTCCTACCTTTACATACGGTCTGAAAAATGTATCATTATTGTCCAATAGATAAGTAAATTCCAAGGGAATACCGAGATAATTATTATCCTGAGTTATCTTTGTTATTCTTAGATAGTCTGTATAAATACCTTTTTCGCTGAATTGCCATAAAAAAGAATTACGATACGGAATGATCAGAAAGTAATCGGTCTTTCCGCGAATGGCGGATGAAAATTGGGTAAACCGCAGCCCTGCAGCAAATCCCATTCTTTTATCAAAATAATACTGTTCATATTTTATGCCGATATACGGAACATCGATGGTATTATTAAAAGAACTTCCGCTTTTTATTATGTCTCCCGCCCGAACCCGGTCGGGAACAATCGTCTTCCCGATAAATTCATTCGCGCCGAATTCAATTCCAATCCGGTTGATTAACCGGCTCTCTTGTGCCGTCAAAAGGCAGGAAAAGAAAATCATTCCGCATACAATTACTGTTTTTCCCCGTTTTTTCATCCGTAAATCCAATAATGTTACATATATACTGATGAAAAAAATGATAAAAACGTTGCATGCCTGTCTTAATTTTTCTTCAACTCCTCAATCTCTTTGAGCCACAAGTCGGCACAGGCATCGCTCGGCATACGCCAGTCGCCGCGCGGCGATAAATTAACGGAACCGACTTTCGGTCCGTCAGGCATGCAACTCCGCTTGAATTGCTGACTGAAAAAACGGCGGAAAAACGTGCCCATCCATTTCAATATTGTAGAAGGTTCATAGACGTTCTGAAAAGCCTGCTGCGCCAGATAATATATCTTTGTCGGCGTAAAACCGTAACGCATGGTATAAAAAAGGAAGAAATCGTGTAGCTCGTATGGTCCCAAAACATCTTCGGTAAATTGTGTCGTCCGTCCCTGAGAATCAACCGGAAGCAGTTCGGGGCTGACAGGAGTGAACAGAACGTCTTCCAGCGTTTTTCGACTGTCGTCATCCACTTGAGTCTCTGCTATCCACTTGACAAGATGCCGTACCAGCGTCTTGGGGATTCCGGCATTGACGCCGTACATCGAAATATGGTCGCCATTGAAAGTCGCCCATCCCAAAGCCAATTCCGACATATCGCCGGTTCCTACTGCCAAACCGTTTTGCTGGTTGCATAAATCCATCAAAATCTGGGTACGTTCACGCGCTTGCGTGTTTTCATAAGTGATGTCGTGAACGGATGAATCATGACCAATGTCCTTAAAATGTTGCTCGCAGGCTTCGACAATAGAAATTTCTTTCATCGTGATTCCCAACGATTGCATCAACCGGATGGCATTGGTATACGTGCGGTTACTGGTTCCGAAACCGGGCATCGTCACCCCGCAAACCATTGAACGGGGAAGCCCCAGTTTATCGGCTGTTTTGACGCAAACCAACAGGGCAAGCGTAGAATCCAACCCGCCGGAAACGCCGACCAATAGCGTTCTTACGCCCGTATGAAGAAAACGCTTGGCTAATCCGGCTACCTGAATGGAAAAAATTTCTTCGCAACGCTCATCCGTTTTATCTTCCGACGGAATGAAAGGGGTCGGACTGATTGGACGGCAAAGCGTCGCCGGCTGTCGATTGAAATGATGATCCGCTTCAATCCCGACCTGTGTATAACCGGCATTCAACAACCCATTGCCGAAAGTCGTATTCCTCCTCCTTTCAGCATCTAACAAATCCAAATCTATGTCGGCGACAATGAGCTGCCCGCTAAACCTGAAGCGTTCCGACTCCGCTAATATATGTCCGTTTTCATAAATAAAAGCATTCCCTGCAAATACCAAATCGGTTGTCGATTCGCCGAATCCCGCAGATGTATAGGCGTATGCAGCATGGCATCGCGCCGATTGCTGGCTCGTCAACGATTTCACATAATCCCGTTTGCCTGCGGCTTCATCGCGCGCCGATAAATTGAAAATCAACTGCGCTCCCGAAATCGCATGTCGGGAACTGGGGGGAACAACCGACCAAAGATCTTCGCAAATCTCTATCGCAAAACAAACCGGCGGAAGTTCAAAAAGCAAATTCGTTCCAAAGGGAACCCGCGCGCCGGCATAATCGATCACGACCGCCGGACTGCTTAAGGAATACGGCTCAAACCACCGCTTTTCATAAAACGACGAATAATTTGGCAGGTACGCCTTGGGTACAATGCCGTAAATCCGACCTCCCTTGCAGACAACAGCACAGTTATACAGCTTGGAACAATACGCGACCGGCGCGCCGGCGATAAAACAAACCGACAACTCCGCTGTCTCGGCTAACAACCACTGAAGCGCTTTCTCCGCACCTTCAATCAAAGCCTGTTGATGAAATAAATCGCCGCAGGTATAACTTGTCAACGATAACTCCGGAAAACAAACCGCTTCCGCTTGCCGCCGGCTGGCTTCATTGACGAGCCCCTTGATTTGCATAGCATTATACCCGCAATCGGCTACCTTCAATTCCGGAATGGCCGCCCCTACCCTGAAAAATCCACTGTTTGCCATAATTCGCTTCGTTAACGCAACAAAAGTATAAAATAAATTTGGATATAAATAGAAAAAATTTTATCTTTGCCGATAAATATAAAAAATATTTAACCATGACTTAGAGAGCTAAACATTTTTTTTAATCATACTTTAACTTAAATTTTATGGATTCATTATCTTCTGAAATCATTCAAAACGGAATTGACGCCTATCTCGGCAAATTCCCTGCACACTCGCGGAAAATCTATTGGCTCGCCATTGGATTTGTTGCCCTTGCTTTCATAGCGCTACCCTTTATCGAGGTCGATATATCGCTGCAAAACTCCGGTATGATTCGCCCGTCGGCCGAAAAAACGGAAATTCGCTCATGCCTGACCGAATCAATCGATTCCATCTATGTCAACGAAGGTCAATCACTCCGGAAAGGCGATACGATTTTGACCTTTCTGAAAGCAAACCCCGATTTTCAAATCGATTATCAGCAAAAACGCATGGCGGATATGCGGCAGTTGAAAGAAAAAGAAAGAGACCGCTTTGTGGTTGTCAGCCCTGTAAGCGGTACTTTAGACCAATTCAACGGGATTTATGCAGGCAGCACGATTCAAACCGGCGCCTTGTTGGCGGTAATCAGCCCAGATTCTACGCTCTACGCCGAAATTCAGGTATCGCCCCGCGACATCGGCTATATCACCGAAAGCATGCCGGTGTCCATTCAAGTTAGCTCATTCGATTACAACGAATGGGGAATGATTTCGGGGAAAGTAGCGGAAATATCCTCCGATCTTGTGAACGGCGTTTCGGGGAATCCTCCATGCTACAAAGTGAAATGCAGCATGGACAGGAACTACCTGATGCGGAAAAACAAAATAAAAGGGTTGTTGAAAAAAGGAATGCCGGTTTCGGCGCATTTCAAAATCACCCGGCGTTCCCTGTTCGATCTGCTGTATCAGAAAATGGACGACTGGGCGAATCCTGCCCAATATAAAAATTAAGAAAAAAATGAAAAAAAATATTCAGATAAAACAGCACGACATCACCGATTGCGGCGCTGCCTGTCTGGCTTCCGTCGCCGCTCACTACGGGCTGGAAATGCCGGTTGCCCGTGTTCGTCAATACGCTTTCACCGACAAGAAAGGAACCAATGCCTTAGGGATGATCGAAGCCGCTCAAAAGTTAGGTTTTGAAGCTCGCGGAGTTAAAAGCGTCTATGAGTGTTTGACCGAAATCCCGAAACCGGCGATTGCCCACCTGATTCTTAAAGACCACTTGCAACATTTTGTCGTTATCTACAAAGTGACTAAACAAGCGGTTGTGGTGATGGACCCTGCCGACGGAAAATTAAGTAAAAAAACGCACGAAGCGTTTAAGAAAGAATGGTCTGGCGTTCTCATACTGATGGTGCCCAATCAAACTTTTCAAAAGGGAAACCAAAAACGAAGCCCCTTACTGAATTTTATCGACTTGGTGCGTCCCCATCAAAGCGTGATGACGCAAGCTTTATTCGGAGCGCTCATCTATAGCGTTCTCGGTCTCTCGATGTCGATTTACATTGGTAAAATAACCGATTACGTCCTGGTTGATCAAAACCTGAATTTATTGAATCTGATGGGCATCCTGATGATTGCCCTCATCCTGCTGCGTACTTTTATCGGAGCAATGAAAAGTATCCTTGCTCTACAAACCGGACAACGAATCGATGCTTCTTTAATTTTGGGTTATTACAAGCACCTGTTGACTTTGCCCCAGCAATTTTTCGATACCATGCGTGTCGGCGAAATTATTTCCCGCATCAACGACGCCATGAAAATCAGGGTGTTTATCAATAACGTATCCTTAGATTTGGCGGTCAATCTCATGATTTTAGTGTTTACGCTCTGCGTCATGTTGGTATATTCATGGAAATTAGCGGCGATCACCTTATTGTCGGCGCCTTTGTTCCTTTTGATTTATTTTTTGTTTAACCGGTTGAATAAAAAATACCAGCGAAAAATGATGGAAAGCGCCGCGAATTTGGAAACCCATCTGGTGGAGTCGCTCAACTCGGTTTCGACAATCAAGCGGTTCGGAATCGAAACTTTTGCCAACATGAAAACGGAAATTCGTTTCGTCGGCTTATTAAAAAATACCTATCGGAGCATTTACGGATCTATTCTTACCAATAACGGGATTGAAACAATTTCGACGGGAATAACGGTCGCCGTACTCTGGATAGGCAGTAATTTGGTTATTCAACAAGAAATAACGCCGGGCGCCTTGATGCTTTTTTATTCGCTGATCGGATATGTTTTAGGACCGGTGGGCAAGCTGATCGATTCCAATAAAACCATACAGGATGCGCTGATTGCAGCCGACCGTTTGTTCCAGATTCTGGATTTGGAACGGGAAGAGGATGATTCCCGGAAGATTTCGCTGGAACAGGATGAGATAGGAGATATTCATTTCATGCAGGTTGCTTTTCGCTACGGTTCTCACAAGCAAGTATTCGAATCGTTGACTTTGACTATTCCGAAAGGACAAATGACGGCGATAGTCGGTGAAAGCGGCTCTGGTAAAACTACACTGGCGTCGTTGCTGCAACATCTGTACCCCATTCAATCGGGAAGCATTTACATTGGCGATTACAATCTATCGCAAATCAGCAATGAAAGTCTGAGGCGGCGAATCGGCTCGGTTCCTCAACAAATCGAACTGTTCGCCGGATCCATTATCGAAAACATTGCGCTGGGAGAGATGGAACCCGATTTGAAAAAAATCATCGCCTTGTGCGACCGATTGGGCATCAGGGAGTTTATTGAAAAGTTGCCCCAGTCCTACGAAACCTTTATTGGAGAGCATGGCGCCTCGCTTTCCGGCGGCGAACGGCAACGCATCGCAATTGCCCGCGCTTTGTACAAAGACCCCGGCTTGCTGATTTTCGATGAGGCAACCTCGTCGTTGGATTCAATTTCAGAGCAATACGTCCGGCAAACCTTAGCGGGTTTGGCTCAGGAGGGCAAAACAATCATCATCATCGCCCACCGCCTAAGTACCGTTAAAAATGCCGATACGATCATTGTGCTGAAAGAAGGTAAAGTTGTGGAGACCGGCGCTCATGTTCAACTGATGCAAAACCGGGGAATGTATTGGCGGTTATGGAACGAACAGATGGATTTCGCCGGCTCATTATCGCCATGAATTTGTCAGGCTGGCAGAGGCAGTGAAGCAGTTGGAGAAATAGATAGAAAGCGGCGCAGGGCTAACATTTTATTCACATAACTTTAACCAATGGTTAACCATATCATTCAAAATTTAAGCGTTACTTTGCATCGTCTTTATTTTCATAGAAAACATATATAACATTTAACCGGAACCTTACTACAATTTTGGTTTTCTACAGAGAAGAAGCGTGGAGAAGTGATTTCTTTGCGCTTTTTTTAGTATGCTATGCGCGATTTTACATTACGTTTTTTCCTGACAAGCAGTCCGCTTTTGTACTCCCAAGCGGATTCGAACCGCTATTCCAAGCCTGAGAAACTCGTTTCCTAACCCTTAGAAGATAGGAGCATCTGTTTGCTATTATGCTGCAAAGTTAATATTTTTTGATAAAATAAAAAGAAATAATCGTATCTTTGGCGGCAATTTGATAAAAAAATGAAAACAGACATTGAAATTGCAAGAAGTATCCCGCTTACTAAAATTAAAAGAATAGCTGCCGGTATTCATATTCCGGAAGATGAAGTTTTAAATTATGGAAAATATATTGCCAAAATTCCTATCAATCTGATTGATGAAGAAAAGGTGAAAAAGAGCAATTTGATTCTCGTCACTGCGATTACTCCAACCAAAGCGGGAATCGGGAAAACTACCGTTTCTATCGGCTTAGCGCTTGGATTAAACAAAATTGGGAAAAAGGCTATTGTCGCCTTGCGCGAACCATCGCTTGGTCCTTGCTTCGGAATGAAAGGCGGAGCTGCCGGCGGCGGTTATTCGCAAGTCTTGCCCATGGAAAATATCAATTTGCATTTTACAGGCGATTTCCATGCCATTACCTCTGCGCATAATATGATTACTGCTTTGCTGGATAATTACCTGTATCAAAATAGAGGCGTATCCGGAAAACAGCTTAAGGAAGTTTTATGGAAAAGGATTTTAGATGTAAACGACCGCTCCCTTCGGCGTATTGTCACCGGTTTAGGAGGTACTGCCAATGGAATTCCTGCTGAAACAGGATTCGACATTACTGCCGCCTCCGAAATCATGGCGATTCTTTGTTTAACAACAAGCATTGAAGATTTAAAACAACGCATTGGCGATGTTCTGTTAGGATTTACTTATGATAATCAACCGTTTACTGTAAAAGATTTAGGTATAGCAGGCGCAATCACCGTGTTGTTGAAGGATGCTATCAATCCGAATTTAGTGCAAACGACCGAAAATACGGCGGCGTTTATTCACGGCGGTCCTTTCGGAAACATCGCTCATGGATGCAATTCACTGTTAGCGACCAAAATGGCGCTGACTTACGGCGAATATGTCGTTACTGAAGCAGGATTTGGAGCCGATTTGGGCGCTGAGAAATTTTTCAATATCAAATGCCGTAAATCAGGTTTACATCCCAAAGTAACTGTTATCGTCGCTTCTGCGCAAGGTCTGAAAATGCATGGCGGAGTTCCGGTTGAAGAGATAAAGAAGCCAAATCCCGAGGGGATACAAAAAGGCTTGGAAAACTTGGAAAAGCATATTGAGAATGTGCATAATTTTGGACAAAGCATTGTTGTGGCATTCAACCGGTTTGCCGAAGATACGGAGGATGAAATTGCTTTAGTAAAACAATTCTGTGATGCCAAAGGCGTTGGATTCGCTGTTAATGAAGCGTTTTCTAAAGGAGGAGATGGCGCTGTGAATCTGGCGAATGCCGTTGTCGACGCCATAGAAAAAAATCCGTCCCAACCTTTACTGTTCACTTATTCCGAGCAAGATCCCATCAAAACAAAGATAGAAAAAGTCGCTAAAAATATTTATGGCGCAGCGTTTGTAACATTCAGCGAACAAGCCAATAAAATGCTGAAGATAATTGATGCGATGAATATTAACTATTTCCCTATTTGTATCGCAAAAACGCAATATTCTTTCTCCGATAATGAAAAAGCGTATGGGGTGGCAAAAAATTTTGAACTTAAGATAAATGACATTGTAATTAATAATGGCGCCCGATTTATTGTTGCCATTGCCGGTCAAATCATGCGGATGCCGGGACTTCCTAAAGAACCTCAAGCCAAGTATATTGACATTGTTAACGGGTATATTGAAGGGCTTTCGTAAATCAATGCAAAGTTAATAAATAATCTTTCGCTTCCTCAATATTGTTGATTGCATAATATCATGTAACTGCCTTATTATGAGTGAGCCACTGACCAGATTCGAACTGGTGACCTACGCGTTACGAATGCGTTGCTCTCTTCGGTCTCAAAAGGCTCGCTGCGCTCACCTTTCGATACTTACCGACTGAGCTACAGTGGCTTTTGCAATTACATTATTTTTGTTTTTATTGATTCATTTGTTATTTTAACCGGCGGTTTAACTCACGGTTTAACTGACATCGTTAAAACAAGATTTGTTAATAAATAATTTTTAATTCTCACTATATTAAAACGGCAAGTCATTTTATTGGCTTGCCGTTACTGTTTCTAAAGTTTATTTTGTTAAAATGGCGGCAAATCGTCATGTTTTACTTCATATTTCTTTTCTGCAATTTCTTTTTTCTCTCTCTCATTTCTTTTGCACCCTCATTGTCGCCTATCATCTTGTATGCTCTAATGAATGTATCATAAGCCCTAAAATTATTGGGGTCTATTTCTATTGATTTGCTATAATCTTCAATAGCACCTGTATAATCTTGTAATTCATACTTTGAATAAGCACGATTAGAATAAACATTATTAGCATTTGGGTTTAACTTAATTGCTTCATCATAACATTTAATTGCTTCATTAAAACATTCAAATATCTCTTCAAATACTCCTTTAGCCTCAAAAGTTTGTCCTTTCCAATACCATACATTATAATTGTTCGGATTATGTTTTATTGCCTCATCAAAACATTCAATAGTGTCTTGAAAATATTTAACTTTAGTACATACAGATATATAAAATAAAGCACACCCTTTCTTAAACCATATTTGAAAATTGTTCGGATTTATCTTAATTGCTTCATTGTAACATTCAATAGCTTCATCCCATGAACAAGTATCACTTAATACACATCCCTTGTAATACCATGCTTCATAATCTTTTGGATTCAGTTTAATTGTTTCATCAAACCATTTAATAACATCATCATATAATTCTTTTTCACTAAAAGCACGTCCTTTGTCAAACAAGTCATCTATATTATCCATGTTTATAATTGTTTTAACTTTTTTTCTTTCATTATTTGTACACCCTCTGAATCATTTAACCGCTCGTATGCCTCAATGCAACAATCGTAATAATACAGATTGTGGGGATTATATTCTATCGCTCTACTATAATCATTAATAGCCCCGACATAATTTTTCATTCCAGATTTTGCTTGCCCACGTCCAAAGTAGGCAAAGAAAGGAATAGGAAGTTCAGCGTTTAATTCAATCACATTACTAAAAACATCAATAGCGCCCCAAAAATCGCCTGCTTGATATTTCGATTCGCCTCTATTTAATAAATATATTAATTGTTCATCCATGCTTGTATTTTT
>Ga0123357_10012306_pt1 | contig 11028 bp, 4 predicted proteins | sample TergutEmb28metaG_FD_89873 | JGI IMG/M metagenome (GOLD analysis project Ga0123357, IMG submission 89873) | Embiratermes neotenicus P4 segment gut microbial communities from Petit-Saut dam, French Guiana - Emb289 P4 | ecosystem: Host-associated > Arthropoda: Insects > Digestive system > Gut ... | reverse complement strand
GAGCCCACGCAGGACGCACGACTACTGCCAGCCAAATAGCCTATAGGAAAAGCATTATATACATTTCCTAATTGCTATGAAATAAAAAAAAAAAAATTTTGTTTCGAATTGGCTTTCATTTAGTTACGATTTCAGCAGGTTGAAATAGCTTTAGGGTAAAATTCTTTTGATTTTGAATAGCAGCCCTGGGTGCCATACTTTATCGAATGCCGTCCAGTGTAAATGAAACAGTAAAAATTTGACACGCTAAAACATAAGGAAATTCTACATTACCACACTTCTTGTATGAAATGTGTGTTACAGGTTCCTCGCTGATGGTGATCCTTGACCTTGACAAGAGGATATCCGTGATATTTAGTGCGGTGTTTGCTGCTGCTTATACTATAGTCGGAGGCTTCTATAGCGTGTCCTACACAGACGTGCTGCAGCAGTTTCTAATCACCATTGGACTTGTGAGTGTCATTAGAGCTGAAGACTATAAGAATTCTTCATATGGATTTTGACAGTTTATTGTGCTATTTCATTAGAATATTCGACACTTTCAAGACGATACGTTAACTCGTGCAACAAGACGTTTAGCGTTTAACGTTAGGTCGACAGTCAGACGCGTTGCGTAAGCATTGTTGCCGTCGAAAAGGAATGAATATTACATATTCAGATTGTGTGTCTGTAGCCTTAGTTATCCGGCATGCAATTCGCATGTTTTCTGCGCCGAATTATATTGGCATCTGTGGCCTGTCCGGCTCCACCATATTTGTCTACATTATATCATAAACGGCACTATTTTCGGGAAGACTTTTTGAACATAAATAGTATGTTTAGTTTCTCTACAACTTTTGTCTGAAACATTTCTCATTCTAAGAAGAATTCAGAAAGATTTTTATCATAATTGTAGACTATATAGGTGTTCACATAAACCACCCGTTATTCTTTTCAGATTTTAATCAAACGTGAATTTGAAAGAAAGACTTTCGAAGAGAATATAAATATCAAATTTCATGAAAATCTCTAAGTGGGAACCGAATTGTTCCGTGCGGACAGACAGAGATAAGAATTGACGAAACTAATAGTCGCTTTTCGAAATTTTGCAAACATGCCTAAAAAGATCATTTCCTGCCTCACTGGGAACACATTACATGTCTATCATAAATACCATTAGGGTAATGCTTCTTAGGAAAATCATTCTTGTTTATTGTAAGAATTATATAGATCATAAATACACTGTGTAGTTAAATGTTAAGTTTGTACATGTTAAGGACGCTGGTGCATATGTTTACACTTGGCGTCGCATAGTATTTGGGCATGTTAGTGACGGACCTGTGAACTGTTTGACTGAGGAATGGTGGTTTTATGGCTGGCAGAGGTAAGAAATTGAGGTCTTCACTTTTCTGGGTTGTTACGCAGGGTTGGTTGTAGTTGTTTACCGACTTTTTGGGATAGTCTATCGTTCCCACCTTCAGTTTGTCCCGAAACGTCAGTAAACAACTGCCGATCAACGCTGCGTACAAACCCAGAAGAGCGGAGACCTCAACTGCACCGTGGCGGAAGCCTGATATCTCGTCAAGTTACGAAACTTCTCTTGTCCATGGGTCCGTACCAGCTCTGTAGCACACCAGCCTCCTGTTCAATAGGTATTAACAAGTTAATCCCATGAAGTTTCCAGCTTCAGGCGCAGGTAACGTTAGCGAGCCCAGACTGTTGCCACAAGTGGAGGAGGGGGGGAGGTGCGCGTAGGCCAGTATGTTTATGCAGTCAAAGCGACTGACGTGCCAGTATCCGCCAGCCTACGTAGTAGCTTAAATCATGTGACTGAGGTAGGAGTACCATAAGGTTTGTGAGACTGGCGCTGAAGGTTGTCATGCAAAATGACGGGGACCTGATGGGTGTAACCTGCTCTACCGGGGTCTCTTTCCACTGGGAGTAAATTGACAGCGGCATGAAGCAGTTAATCGCTCTTCTCTGTGCAGGGCCGATGTAAAGAATAATTGGCACTCTGCCTCTATCCCTCATATGCTTTTACGACGTATTTCTTAATTAAACATGATGTGAACTTACAATAATTTTACTTTTTGCGACCTTGGGATTCAAAGGGTTAAATATGCATTTTTTGCAGGCATTTCTCTGTTGAAGTTACCAAACATCTTCAACCTACAAACGTAAATGACACAAATAATTAGGGCTTATACACTGTGTTCTGATTATGACACCATCTATTCTGATAAAGGAGAGCCAAAGTTCTGGAGAATCATACTGCTTCCATCTTTACTTTCGGAGGTAATTTGTTACTCTGAAGTGCTGGTAACCACAATCATGTATATTCAAGTGGTATAATTAACTAGGGGACCAAAATATGATCCTTGACTTATTAAATTCTGATAATAAAACCAACTAGATGCACTAATTTCTCAAATTTATTTTTGGAATAAAACTCTACATGTTTCGGACAGTTCCTCTGTCCATCATCAGGAGTTTTACACTGTACACAGCTATGGTATATGTCATACAGGTTTGCTGACAGCTTGCGAGCAGGATCAGGATGGAACTCCGTCCTGATCCTGCTCCATTGCTGTGTACAGTGAAAAACATGTAGAGTTTTATTCCAAAAATAAATTTGAGAAATTAGTGTATCTAATTGATTTTATTATAAGAATTTATCATGATGTACGGTCACCTGAACATCAAAAATGATCCTTCACCCTTGTTAGAAACTCAGATCCCATTTTTACAGATGACAGTATATACTTTGTGATGATGTATGTTTCAGCTTTTATCAGCTCCATTTGCATACCAAAATAAAGCTGTTTCAGAAAATGCATTATCATCTCGTGATTGGATTGGGAAAGTGGAGACAAAAGATATTGGACAGTGGATCGACTCTTTTCTGTTGCTTTTACTTGGAGGAATTCCATGGCAGGTATTCAGTTTTTTAATGAAGCCACAGACTAAAGTATATCTTAATTTCATTTTTAACCTCTAATTCAGTTCCTGGGAGAAGAAATTTTAGCAGAACTTTCCGTTAGTTAAGTACACTCTTTTTCTTGTATGAGTGACAAGAATGGAAAGCTGTAACATTTTTCAAGTATATTCTTTAAAGTTCTTGACATGGGGCATTGATACTTGATGTTCATTTATTGCATATACAAATACAATACTTGTTTGTATTTATGTGTACTTTATTTAATGATGCTGTCACATTATGATTGTACAGTGTCAAATTATAGGAGTATAATTGAATAATGAATTTTAAAAGATGCAAATATAAGTGGTTGTGGCCTATCCCAGAACTAGTCGCAATGTACTGAGGAAATCCACGAGGAACCTCAACCAGGCCAGCTGGTCTCTGGCCTCAGATTTGAATCCGGGACATCCTGAATTCAAAATATAACATTGCAGGGTAAATTGTACCACATATGGTACAAAATATATTACTGTTATGTATCGTAATCACAAATTATTATCATATGTACATTACTGTCCAGACTCATTTTGTACAATTCCTGTTGTTATCTAGTGACAAGTTCTATAGCCACTCTGATGGGTCTCTGGAATACTAAATAAATGAATGAATGTTAGTTGTTTACAGTAAACTTATCTCATGTGCATTCCATTGTTGCAGGGCTATTTTCAAAGAGTATTTTCAATGAGGACCACCCAAAGTGCTCAAATTTTATCTGTTGTCGCAACGTTTGGTTGTTTTCTGATGGCCATTCCTCCTGCTTTCATTGGAATCATTGCCAAGAACACAAGTAAGCAGAATTGTCAACTGGATCCTCATTTCATTCACTCACTCACTCACTCAATCACTCATTCATTCATTCATTCTTTCTTTGCTTAGTATGTCTTATGACAGGTCCATAGTCTCCTCCAAAGCAAGTTCTCCACTGAGTGTGATCTAGTGCTTCCTGCTTCAGATTCCACCACATATGACATATCCACACAAAACTTATATTAAGAGTCACATCTTCTGATATGATATGCCATACTTAATTGTAAATATTCACTGACTTTTCAAAAAAAGTAGTGCCTGCATCTTCAGTTTTGAGAATTCGTAGAAGAGTTCTTGGAATTATTGACCCTGAAGATGGTGGCACGAAACTTCTCTAAAACTTTGGTAAGTGTTCACCTGTCAACATGACATAACATCCCCAAAGACTTGAATCATCATCACAACACTGTGAGAACCTTGGATCTCGTAATTCACATACATGAAAAGAGTACAACATACCTGCAGAACTCCCAACCTATGAAAGATTTTAATTTTTACCCCTCTTGAACTGGTTGACTCTGAACGTGAAGGAACTATGCTACTTCACAGCATTAGTAACTGTCTATCAGTGCACTTGGCATAACATCGCAGAAGACCTGGACTTTCATTTTCACCACTGTGGGAACATCAGGTTTCATTTTAATTTTTCTGTCACACCTCCAGCTTGTTCTTTCTCAATGCACACTTCCCAGAATTTTTCCTTAAAAATTGAATGTGCATTTTTTGTGTCTCCAGTCCAGACTACATTTTAAGCCAGTGAAAAATTAAGTGGCTGTTTACAGGTGTTACATAAAGGTACACAGTCACGTTGCATTACAAAAACCCGATCTGAACACTGTACAATATAATGCATGTGTCAAGTACCAACATTTTATGTCTTACGCAATTTTGAAGATATTTTGTAAATATCAGTTTGAGCGTCATGTAACGTAGGGGTGTATCTCAGACACACTGATGACGTAAATTAATTTGCTGTACAGCTTATGAAATAGAACCCCATGAAGCAGAGCCCATCACATGAAGCACCAGTTCTTCGACTAATGAAGAAATCCCCCATATTTTATGTAACCCACAGGTTTATTAATGTTTTAACACTAACCGACCATTGTTTCTAGTCATGTGCCTCATGTGCCATTTGAATCCAGTCCATTCCGCCCCCCTCCTATTTCTTTACAATTCATTATAATATTATTCTCCCCTATATGCCTAGGTCTTCACAGTTGCCTCTTTCCTTCAGATTTCTGCACCAAAATAATGTACGCATTCCCCTTCATCCCCATGCATGCTACATGCCCGCCCCAACTAATCCACAAATAATATTGCTCAGTTCTGGTAAGTCTAGTGAAATTCGGCCTAGGAAGAATGTATGTTTGTTATGAGTTATTATTATTAATATCATATTTGTTAATGCATGAATAAAATGCGTAAGTCCCGAAGGTCATTAATTTGTACCACAAAAAAAATTAGCTTGTGAGAGGTCGGGATGTGTGCTTTGACAAATCCACTTTATTCACTTTGCTGGAAGATTAATACAATTAAACTGTTTTCAAGGCAGATACTAATTTAACTGTGTTTCGAACGTTACAGATTGGACCACTGTTGAAGGTTTTCACAGAAATGTTTCTGAAACAGAAGCAGAAACGATTCTTCCGCTGGTGCTGCGCTACCTCACGCCAAACGCAAGTATATAAAAGTTTCTGTTGGCTGCATGTTCAAATGACTGGGTTTTAGAAGGTCCTGGCGACATCTTGGCCAGTATGCACACACACACACACACACACACACACACACACACATACACACACACACGTGTACATATACGTACATATATCTTCTTCTTCTTCTTCTTCAGCTCTACAACTCTTTATGAGTTTTGGCTTGCTCAGTTATTTCGTTCCATTGCTTCCTTCTTCTCTTGCGCCCTCTGCTTCCAGTTCTTCACTCCCATCTTTCTCAGATCATTTCTAACGTCGTCTTCCCATCTTAATCTTGGCCTTCCTTTCGGTCTTGCTGCGTATGGTTTCCATTTATATATGGTCTTAGCCACTCTTTCATTAGACATTCTTTCTACATGTCCCAACCAGCTCAACCTTTTGCTTTTAATGTGTCTTACTATATTTTCATACATACATATACAATATGTGCAAGACATACAGAATTATTACAATACAATGTCTGTAACTATTGCATATCCTGGTATGGGTAACAGATTTTTTTTTGTTCTCCAAAACATCCAGACCAAATCTTGAGCCGACCAAGTGGCATATACAGTGTTATGGATCAACCTTAAACACAAACAACTTGTCAAAAAATTAAAATGAGTTTGTAGTTAAGTACATTCTTAATGGTAATTAAACTGTGCCTCTTCGTTCTTACGACTTTTGAACCAACATGGTACACTGTTGGAAATTCTGATGCCAGCACAGAATGTACTTTAACAAAACACTGAAGATTGGATACTGGTACACAAAAATGGTGTCTTAGTCCTTGTATGAGAATTGTGTACAGATGAATTTGTTTGGAATTTTATTGTACTATTTACAATGAAGTTCATTAATGAAAATTTGTATTGTCATGAAACAGGTAAAATCTCTAATTGTTTAGACTTCCACATAGAGTTACGGTCATGCACCAACCACAATTCTGACAATTCTTTTGTAAAATAAATACCTTTCCACTGTTGGGTAAATTACTCCAGAAAATTAATCCGTGTTCTATTATTAATGAAAATGAAAGACATAAATTTATTTGAGAATAATAATATTACTGATATGGGCCATTAACATGTTTTGCCTCTGTTAGGCTAGGTAACAGTTGTTTTATGACATTATTAGTTCACTGCAGTGTGCCAAGATTTATGAGATATTAAGTTCTCACAGCGGTATTGGTGAAGACTGCAGTCTTCTGGAATATGACACTGCGTCACAAGATGCTACAAGTGATAAGGCCAACACTATAAGTAGCAGGGTATTTTACAGATTTAATGGCCTGAAGTTTCTTTGGTGTTATGAAGCAGGGTGACTTTAGGAGAATATTTTGAGGAAAGAATGTGTCTTATAAGACAATAAGTATGGTAATTAACTGACATTTCTGAGGAGCTTTGTAACTATGTTCATAGTACATCCAAGAACTCCTCAGACCAGTGATGCCGAGACTGTAATTGGAAGCAGCAGTCTCCTCCAAAATGCCGATATGTTTATCAATAAACACGGCATCATATCCCAGATGATTTCAGTCATCTTGACCAAGATGTGTTTCTTCAGGCTCCAGATTATATAACAAGCAAGCAACATGTATGTTTCCCCCAAAATTCATTGCAGTGGAGTCTTATCGTAAGGGAATGCTCGACAATCCCAGTTCAACTACCAAGCAAAGGCAAAATTAAAAAAAAAAAAAATTGCAACACCTTGTATATTGTCTGCACCCCACACCTCCTGCCTGGGGTGTTCCTGACCGTCAGCATAATAACCACTGCAATATATCAATATTATGTGGCCACTATTTGTTGCCTGGGTAGTTCCAGTGGCCTGGTGGTTAGTACAATATTCGAAAGATTCTTGACTTCAACATGAGTGTTGCCAGAAAACAAGAACTTATTAGTGATCTCAGAGTATTCTAACCCCTGGCAACCAGTTACATTTAAGGCACACCTTCTTCTTACTACAACTAAGACTGAGTCTCTCAATTTGTCTATAAATCTGTAACTATAGACTACCAATAGAAAGCAGGGAACAAGATTATTTTTCAATATAGCACTTGTAATTGTGTATTCCCAACTTTCAATCCAGTGGGTGTCTTTCTTTGGATTGGGAGCTATCTCTGCTGCTGTAATGTCATCAGCTGATGCAAGCATCTTGTCCTCAAGTTCCATGTTTTCCAGAAATATTTACAAAGCCGTTATCAGGCCGAAGGTATGTATTCAGTTACTGTCATGCTCTTCTGTGTTGGTTTTTCAGTCAGAAATGGACAGAAAACTGTTTCATTGGAGTATTATTCAAAGCACTGTTTCTGAAAACATAACCTCAAAAGTTCATACTTGTGTAATATGAAAATTTTTCATCACACACAAATAAATATGTATTATGTACATTACTTGTACACACTTTATGATTTTCTGTTATTTTGATTTTAAAATGCCTCGTTCTAATAATTAATTAATTGATAATTAAGATGTGAAAGGCATATGAATTTAAGCCTTTTCACAATAAGTTACATGTTGTCTCAACACTAAGTGAAAAGGGTCACAAGTGCATATCCTACCCAAGGAATGGATGATATTTATGTGTAGTTTTCGTCACAACACATCATCTTGCAGAAAACAGCCTAGCATAAACAGTTAAAGGAAAGAATATTATTCATCAGTAACAACTAAAGCTGCTCAAGAATGCTATGAGGTTCTTTTGCATAAATCTGTGGCTTTAAGTAAATTACAAAAGAAATGGTACCAGTATTTATAATCCTACATTTGAAAATTGGTCATGGCATTTATATGGTGAAATTTTTTGTGAATCCAAGTGATTAAGTAGTTTGATATGTCATATTGCCTTATGAACAAAGATCTGTAGATGAAAGTGTATGAAAATTTCCTATCCCTGTCATTTTCAGTTACCATTATGTAATAACTTTCTCATTTCATTGAGCAGTTGATACATCATTAAATAATCCACAATCCAGTAACAAACTAACCAAAAGAAGGTGTAATAACGGATACCATTTTTCCCTTACCTTCGTCCAGGCTGGTGAACGTGAGATGCTGTGGGTTCTGAGAATTTCAGTTGTGGTGATTGCCACATTGTCAACCGTAATAGCACTAACAGTGGGCAGTATCTACTACTTGTCGTAAGTATCAACTTGTTTAGTTAAAGATTAATGTGAGTTGCAAGCTACACAATGGCTGAAGCAGTTCATGGATGTAATATTTCAGGTACTCATTGTGGTGCTGCAGAAGGTTCAGGTCTTCTAATATGATAGACCCTTAGGTAAATAGTTCTCAACATTTCTAAGGATCAAAGTAACTTCATCTTGAGGGTCAAGCAGTCCAGTGCTGGACTGTAAAGATGAATGTACTTTGATCCTTCAAAATGTCAGGAACTATTTACCCAGTGACACAGTGTGTCCAGAAAATCTCAATTTGCACATAAATTAAATTAACTATCTCACGGCAGCTTACACTTTTTCATTTGCAACATTTTTCAGTTTGTTCTTTCATTGACATACACAAAAGGACTTCATATTGTGATGTTATGCCTTGAGTTCAGTTACAACAATACCCAACCATTATGGCCTCTGGTCACTCAAATAAGATGAAGTCATAATCACTATTTGTGGATGGGAGCAAGCATTCAAGTGGTGCGATTTGCATTTTGCTGCCGATAAAAGGATGATAGATGATGATTATGATTATGATGAAAATGATAATGAGGACATGATTATGATGATGATGGCCACCAGACAGCATAGGCATGTTGACATAAAATCCAAACCATGGTGGGTAGCCTGATATCCCAGAGCAAAACAAATTGTTTTGGCCATTGTTGAAAGTAAGGCTAATTGAGGGAAGAGCAAAACATGAGGAAAAGATCACTCGAGCTCTGGCTGCTTTTGGACCTAAATGTTTCTGTGTAGCGGACCTGTGACTTACACCCTAGACGATGTTTTGTGCAGAATTCCTACATTAACACATGGTTTAGTTACCTATACTGTGTAACAGGTGGGCAGGGATAGTGAAGTGACTCACTATGGGCTGGATGGTCCGGGGATCGAATCCCGATGGGGTCTAGCTTTTACGCACACATCCAGACTGGCTCTGGGACCCACCCAGCCTCCTCTACAATGGGTACCGGGTCTTTCCCGGGGGGTAAATTGGCAGGGGTGTGGCGTCGACCACCCACCCCTATATAGCGCTGATGTTAGAGAAAGAGTAGACCAATAATGCTACTCCACCTCTGGGCCTTCGTGACCTGTTATAGGGTGACCTTTACCTTTACCTTTTACTGTGTAACAGACCGATGGATGGATGGATGGATGGATGGAAGGACCTGGTGCCAACATATGGCAGTCTGTGTTTACTTTGTAAAGACTGTTTACTACTCCATCCTCCTACCACAACTGGTCTCATTACTGTAAACATGAACTCTGTTGCAGCTACCTGTGTGCTGATCTTGTCTATGTCATTCTGTTCCCTCAACTGTTACTCGTCATCCACTGGTCACATGGAGTTAACAAATATGGCTGCCTTGCATCTTACTTCATCGGAATAACCCTGAGGGTCCTAGGTGAATAAAAAACCTTTATTTTATTTCTCCTAGCAATAAAAAATTACTCTTTTCTACTTGGACAGTTTTGACTCAGCCTCTAACAGAAATGAGTACCAGGAGTATTTCCTGGGGGAAATGTGGCCTGTGTGTAAGGCTGACAACCTTACCACCATCCTGTGCCATTGTAACGTAATCTGGGAACCTTAACTTCCTGGAACCCTCTAGGCACCTCGGGCCTGTAATGGGACTGATATACCTTTACTTGGACAGCTAACACCTTGAGAGAAAGCCATTGCAATACTTTAAAGCAATCGTATCTACCAGCTGAAAAGGATATGAGTGGGGCTAATGTAGTCAGTGTAACAACTCACTAGAGGCTGGACGCTCCACAGTTCGAATTCTTTTGGGGAAATTTATTTTATCTTTTCCATACCTCTCCAGACCGGCCCTAGGGCCTACTCAGCTTCCTCTAGAATGTATACTGGGGCTCTTTCTCAGGGGTAAAGTGACTGGGACCTGGAAATGACCACCCACCCCATCTAGCATGTAGATTAAGATGAAGCAGAACTATGCCTGCATTCCCCCTCTGTGTCTGTTATATCATATGGTGGGGTGACCTTTCTCCTTAGTTGATCAGCCATGACATTCATTCATTCATTCATTTAGTAGGCTGTCTTACGACAGGTCCAAAGCCTCTCCCAAAGCCAGCTCTCCACACAGTGCGATCTAGAGCTTCCTCCTTCAAATGTGAGTATCCTCACAGCCATGATACTAAAAAAAAATTAGAATTTTTAAAAATGTTTATCATTCTTTCCATTACACCAATTACAACATAACAACAGCATTGTAAGTAATATTAAGGATTATTTAAGTCTTTTTGGAATCTTATGTTTATGGGACCGTGCATCATCTTTATAATTGAGTAAAGAGAAAACCAACTTGATGCCACTTATTTTATTATTTATTCAATACTCATTCAATGCTCAACATGTTTCGGCCGTTAAT
>Ga0123357_10012305_pt1 | contig 11028 bp, 7 predicted proteins | sample TergutEmb28metaG_FD_89873 | JGI IMG/M metagenome (GOLD analysis project Ga0123357, IMG submission 89873) | Embiratermes neotenicus P4 segment gut microbial communities from Petit-Saut dam, French Guiana - Emb289 P4 | ecosystem: Host-associated > Arthropoda: Insects > Digestive system > Gut ... | reverse complement strand
TTATTGTGGAGAGAGGTAATAAAATTATTAAAAGTTCTATATGAAATTTAAATTTGTATTCACAATTTAATTGTGAAGAGTATTTGCTGGAGTTTGACGTCGCTGTAGTTCTGAGCATGTAATTTATATTCACGTAGATAACAGTAACGACGTCTCTGTAGTACAAGGTGAGTCTCTCACTATAGGCCCCAAACTATTATTGTCTATGTATACAGTCGAACAGCGCGGGTTTCTTGTTCGTAAATACTAGCAAACAGGTTCATTTAAAGCATGCCAGACGGCATTTCGAACGGAATTTGGTGAAAGACGTGCACCATCCAAGTGTTGCATCCAGAAATTGGTTACAAAGTTAGAGATAAAGGGAAGCCGATCTAACGCCTGTCGACTTCTTTCTTTGGGACCTAATGAAGGGCAAAGTGTACAAAAATACACCCAGCACAATCGGACAAATCAAAGACGCTATACTCAAAAGATTCAAGCCGTCAACGTCGACACTTTGGGAAAAGTATTCCAGAATTTGGAGAAACGCATTCAAGTGTGCTTGGATGTGAAAGGAGACCAGTTTCAGCATCGACTATGAGCAGATCCTATTTTGCATCGTTCTCGGTATGTGTCTATAAATTTTCAAGTCATTATCTCAATAACATAATTTTTATAGACAATAGTTTGGGGCCTCTAGCGAGAGACTCACCCTGTAGATGATAATAGGTTTTATGGGTTAATATGTGAGCTTTTTTGTTAAACTAATCTAAGAAATTAATTGTGCAGAACTGAAAAGGTTTTGGCACTTAAGTTGAAGTTTTAGTGACGGAGAGTCTAGCGCTACTAATGCGTGATGTATATTCGACATTTTACATTAAACCTCCATTACAATCCCAGTAGCCAGGTGGTTAGATGAAGGCACTGCTGTGTATGTCTGTGCAGCAAGTTCTCGTTAATCCTCTGGGGAACAGAGACGCTAAGCCTCTATTGGCAGGTTTAATTCGATATCCATTTCCCTGTTTCTGAAGCTCGTTGCTAGCACTGAGTGCGAAATTTCTCGCGCTGAGTAGACTGCGTCCTAGGGAAAACAGCGCAATTTTGCACTTCTTAATCAACGATCTTGCTGCCATTTCAGTGGTACTAGTAATCTCATCTGAGAGCCTGACTATACATACTGGGGTTTCTCATGATTTTCCTCAGTCCCTGTTGGCGAGGGTCTTTGCAATTGACTATCACCTCTATTTGTACTTTCCGACGATACAGAATCTGATTTACAAACGGTCATTATGCGAATCGTAAAAAAGTAAATAAAAATTTGGAAGAGTATTTAGGACACTGTTCAAGGTTACGCATTAACAGCTGTGATTATACCTTACAGGTTTTAGTTCAAATCCTATATATTACAATTATTTCATACGATTCGGATCAAAATAGGAGACTTTATATTACTACTCAGTCATCATCTTCTGTTTACAATATTCCTGATGTTGTGAGCTATCACACTCAGAGGGCATTTCATTGCACCCCACTTCGATTTTTAGGGACGTTTATTTCCTTTCGGAGCGTCTATCATAATCTCTCTCGGTCTTTCCAAGTACCGGGATCTTCTGCGAGGATAAAGTGGACCACTAAACTTCATCTGACGCAGAAGGTAAGAGCGAGTGGAGCTACACTTCTTCACCCTCCATATATCTTAGTAGCGTGGGCAAGAAAAAGTCACCTTTTTAAGTTTTCTTCTTCTGTCCTTCGGTGTTCAGATATAGCTCAGTATGCCTAGTGACTGTTCTACTGACTGGATGACATAGGAGTCTTGATTCGCATTTTCTGTTCTTTGAAAAGCACAGAGCGGCTCTGCGGTTTATACAGCCTCGTCTTTATACGGCATCAAAGGATGTTTCTAAGGGGTCAGAGAGCGGAGGTGTGAAGCAGACGGCTCACCTCCATCTGGTGCCGAGAGTAAGAGCGCCTGCAGAAGGTAACATTATAAAAACACTGCGTATGGTAGGTTTACGTTACCTTTTGGAAAAAAAACAAATGCAGATATTTTCTGCTCTATTCTTGTCAGTGTTTTCATCCACCAGCCTCTCCGCACGTAAAAACTTTAAAATGGACGTAACTTTGTCACGAAAATTTACATCTGTGTTTCAATGAAGCTGGCTGATACAGGCCAGTTTTGGTCGAAATACAATTAAAATCGCGGAAAATTTACAAGCATATTTGTACATGCTTCCAGTCGCTTCTCGGGGTTAATTTATTCGCAAGTAGTTGCATTCGCGTAACTGTGTCGGATCGAGTATTTCCGACAACAGTTTATGGATGAAGTGAAACACACTTTAAAATCGATATCTTTCCACAAGTTCGATGTTTATAATTCAACCAAAAACAAAAGCATCAGTTAAATGACGTTACGCATTACTTGAGGACGAGTGAACTGCATCTAAATGAGAGTATATACATTTTTTTGCCGCTTCTGGTCGCCGCGCAGTCTAAAGCATGGGTCCGCGACAGCTCCTTTGCTGGGATTGCGGGTGCGAATCCCGCCGGGATCATGGATGTCTGTTTCTTCTGAATGTCGTGCGATGTCAGATAGATATCTCTGCTTCGGGCCGATCACTCGTCCAGAGAAGTCCTACCGAATGTGGTGTGTCTGAGTGTGATTTCAAAATCTCAACAATTAGGAGGACTAGGCTCACTAGGGCTCTTGACAAATGGTAATGGATATAAAATTTTTAAAGTACAAGTAACCTGACTGTTTGACGTTCAGATGACCGTGCATCGTGATAAATTCATATAATTAAACCAACTAGATGCACTAATTTCTCAAATTTATTTTTGGAATAAAATTCTACATGTTTCGGACAGTTCGTCTGTCCATCATCAGGAGTTTTTCACCGTACACATAGCAATGGTACATGTCATAAATGTTTGCTGACAGCTTGCGAGCAAGCTGTCAGCAAACCTGTATGACATAACCAAATTGAAGCACAATTTTTCATGTATGTTTATTCCTATTTTCTACATGTTTCGGGCAACCATGTGCCCGTCATCAGGAGAATTATTGTATGAATGCGGCACCTGGTTTATGTCACCCTTTGTAGATGACCGTCTGGTATGCATGTAACTTGCATACCAGACGGCCATCTACACAAAATGACATAATTAAGGCTTTACATTGGTACAATAATTCTCCAGGTGATGGGCACATGGCTGCCTGAAACATGTAGAGAATAGAAATAAACATACATGATCATACCAGGATGCACGGTAAACAAAATATAAAAAATAAGAAGAATAATTAGACATTAGCGTCAGGCTTTCCCAAGATCTGTTGCTGCCGGTGCGAACTTTGCCTTTGACTATGTGTTCATTGCAGATGCTATGTTTTGCTTGTTTTGCAGTTTCAGCGTGATTCCGTGCGACCTTATTCTACTCCCGGGACGAGCCACAGAAATTAGAAGATGTAGCCAGTGTGCGAGTTGACCTGCATCATGACACAGCTGACGTTTGGGGAAGTTGAAGAGTGGCTAGACGCTCACCCGGATCTCTGTCAGGATTACTTTCTACGCAAGACAGATCTCTCGGCCATAAACGTATGGCTCGTATCTCACGGGTTTCTGACTATAGACGACTATGTCACTTGCAGTAGTCGAAGGGGTTCCGGATCTTCCCAAGGAGGAAGCAGTGGTACAAGCCCTAATGGGGGAAGTGCCTACTTCAACAGCACAACTGTGGGTCACGAGGACTCCTCCAGCCTCTTGCAGAACTCCGGTAGTCAGCAACTGCAGATGAGTTCGACGGCGTCCAGTTCAATTACTATGAATGTGAATCACAAAAGGAACAACTCTAAACGATGTCTTCGACACGATTTTGCTCGGTCTAAAAGCCGAAGTGTGTTCAGAACACACGAAGTTATTGGTGCTTGCAGCAGTATGGAACACCCTGGAACTTCCTCCAGTCGGCGCTCATCGCTCAAAGACATGCGCAAGTAAGCTTTGTCTTTTGGTTTCTCTTCTTTTATGTATCGTTGTGGTTTAGCAAAAAAGTGCGGGAACCAGTGCAACACGTTAATTTTTAACATACGCCTCTTTTTGTCTGTGTTACTCTGCGAAATAGTTGTAGCGAATGAATTGATTGTGGTGTAATCTCATAATTAGTTCTGTGTTTCATAACTATGGTGAGGAAAATTTAATAAATCGGCCACTCGTGAGATTTAGACTGAGAGGTGAAAACAATATTAATACCTATCTTAAATGCATAATGTATGAGATCGTGGACGGAAATTAAGTGGTCTCTGTTAGGTTTCATTTTTTTGGACTCCCGTTTATTTGACAAACATATTATTGGTCTCCATAAAATGTTAGTAATTTTTGTTCTCGCTGGATAACTATGAGCTTCTGAAGAAGGAGTATGCTCAATTTAATTAAATGATCACTTGATTAGATTATCCTTCCCCTCATGAAGATACAGCACAAGTTTTCATGTCGTACAGCTAGGATACCAATTTAGTTCCATGTCGTCTGGTCTTAATTTCCTCTTTGCCCTGAAACTTTATACTGGTACGATTATTCAGTATCGTGGCGATTATCTAATAGTTTGATCGGTTCATAACTTTACACTCTGTTGTTGGTGTACAAACATGTCCAGACCACCCTAACTCCCTCAACTCGCCCTTCACCAACACAACAGAATAACTTTCTCTTGAGCCGTCAGCCAGGGCAGGTCACAAAGGAGGACAATTGAGCTTGTTCTTCCTCTTTAATGGAAAATCTCAAGCACAAACACTGACCTTTATCTACGTAATATTTCACCTGCACACCGGCAAGTAGTCTAATGGCACTGACGTGACTTTTCTCAGGGTGCTTAGCTTTTAGTTTACCGTTATTTTGTCAAAGGAAACATAAGAAGTTTGGAATACTGAAAGAACTGCAACAAGAAATCAAATTATATCCACTAAGAAATTAAGAACACATTAAACTTATGTTTATTGGAATCTTATGTTTATTGGACCGTGCATCATCTTGATAGTTGAATAAAGAGAGACCAACTTGATGTCACTTGCTTTATTATTTCATTATTTAATGTTCAACAATATTTGCAGAAACACGCTTTCTAAAACAACCACACACGTCACGACTTAACACTCGCCACTAAATAAGCACGCTAGTGCAATAACCTCTAACCTTACAGAACAATACAACCCATGATATAACTCAACATATAAGTCGCAAGCTCCTGAGGATGGATGTATTAACTTCCGAAACACGTTGGGCATTAACCCTTATCCAGCTAACGTGGAGAATATGGTGAGCTCCTAATAATGCCAGCAGATGGCAGATGGGAATTAACTCGGCGTTTAAAGGGTTAAATAATGAAATAATGAAGCAAGTGACATCAAGTTGGTCTCTCTTTATTCAACACATTAAACTGTTACGAACCAGTCTGAATATTTTGTAGTTTTGCTGTCTGAAAATGTGAACGTTAACCCATGTTCACTTTAGTTTTACCATTATTTTAGTGGATTGTAAAAGTGGTCACGCACCTCACGTAAGACCGTACAGTGAATATGTTTGAGAACAAAGAACTGTGAAGAAAATATCTGGCCCGCTGCTTCCTATTCAAGAGGTACCGGGAATAAAGGTGAGTGGGCGTGAAATTGGCCACTCACCACTATTTAGTGCCAAGGGTTAAGAAGGAATGAAGGTGTACACCTTCTTCCTTATATTCCTTGATGGCGAGGACAGGGATAACTCTAAGAAAAATAATATTTACCCTTCACGAATGAAGCATAAAAAATGGATGATGTAATGAATTGTGGTTTGCTGAAGGGGCGAATGACGGTCATAGGACAGAATTAAGATTTGTACAAAATACAGGGTTATTCAAAATGATTATCGGGGTTTTAACAACTTGTCATAAACAATACACTTGAGATAGGTTTATATGTATTTTTTTATTTAATAGAACAATACTCCAAGTTTTTGTTACATACCTTATAGGTGCTCTATATTTGCAACCTTTGTCATTCTACAAACACCAATACGATAATCGAGTTCGTTCCAAACGGTTTGTAGCATGTCAGCGTTGATGGTTTCAATGGAGGTTCTGATTCTTACCTTCAGTTCCGGGATACTTGCGGGAAGAGGAGAAACATAAACCTTTAGATCTGTCGGTGCGACTACATACTGCTATCTCAAGAGTAGTGTGTATGACAAGTTGTTACAACCCCAACAATCATTTCGAATAACCCTGTATTAAGTTGTACAACTAAACGAAAAATACCACTTTGAAAAATAGTCTTAGATGGTAACGTGGTAATAAAAATGAGCCTTAAACAAATAGGGAAAGAAACTGTGGCTTCGCTTCTTTTGTTGCACAATAGGGTAAGTTAGCTGTATCGTGCATGAGCTGTACGAGTAATTCGTCTTTGGGTTCCGTTACAGATCTGTAAATTCTTGACCAGTTGACATTCCTGCAGTTAAGTCGTGCCTTAGGAAACGAAGTTCTTCTTTCAGTGTTGTTTTTGTTAGGGCAGGCCATGGCCACTTGCTACCGCAGACGCCCCTATCTTGCAGGTACACGTCACTACCTCCCAACTCTATCAACATGCTGTCTCTGCTGATCGAGTCCAAGATCAAACTCCCTCAGTGCGCTCCCGCGCCAAACCGCTCTGCCAAGCGGGAGCTGCTGAAAGCCCAGGGTGAGAGGGATTTCTTCCTGGGCATCGTCCGAGACGTGGCGACAGACCTGGATCTCAAGTCTCTGTCGCAGAAGACGGTGGACAACCTCGCCGTCCTGCTGGATGCTGATGGCGCTTCTTTGTTCCTGGTAGACGGACCGCGTGGAGGGCGCCAAACTCTAGTTTCCAAGGTAAGTCTTTCTGCTTCACATAGTATAAGAGAGCAAGTCAGCTCTTTCGTGCTATGCAGTGCAAGTAGCATGAGTACTGCTAGAACGTTTAAGCATATTTGTCGAAGGTATAAGATTCCGTGAGAGCACTATCCAAGAAATTCAACACTCACATTGAAAATTCAAAATTAAATAAACCCTAACACAAGCACAAATTAAATATTACTACTGCTACCACTACTACTGCTGCTATTACTACTACTACTACTACTACTACTACTACTACTACTACTACTACTTCTTCTTCTTCTTCTTCTTCTTCTTCTTCTTCTTCCATTGGCACTACAGCCCGCTGTGGGCTTCGGCCTGTCGAACAATATCCTTCCATTTTTTTTCTATCCGTCACCAACTTTATCCATCTTCTCACTCCCAGCACTTGAAGATCTCTTTCTACTTCCTCTTTCCATCCTTTCCTGGGTCTTCCATTTCGCCTCGTCCCGTCCAGTTCTTGAGTGATGATCTTTTTGGGTATCCTATCCTCCACAGTTCTCTCCAGGTGACCTAATCAACTTATCCTTTGCCCTTTTATCCATTTTACTAGATATTATCCTTTGCTCATCTCTTCTAGTTCTCGGTTCGTTCTACTTTTCCATTCCCCGTTATCATATTTAGGGCCATATATTCTTCTAAATATTTTCGTTTCAAAATTAGACTACTCTACTACTACTACTACTACTACTACTACTACTAATAATAATAATAAGAAAAGCGTTTTGTCTTGAATTGCTCTGTCGTCGAACTTAATTATTTAGCGGCGAGAGATCTACTTAGTGAAAATTTGTTTAACTTCTAGACTTTAAGCCGAATGCTTCTGAATATGGGCAAAACTCAGTCACAATATTTCGGATGATTCAATATTTAATTAATGTGCGCCTAAAGAATTGTATCTTAGGATGGTTCCCTGTGTTGCTATACCGCGTAGGTTAGAGGCGATAGGTCCTTTAAAATATCTATTCCATCTACACTGTCCTTACCTCTGATTGGCCGTACTTCATGCAACCTCCCTTTATAGTCGCTACTAGTCCCCATCATAGTCACTTCAGCTGCCATATGAACCTAAATGAGGAACCATGAAGATGGAAGTAACACTTTCACGTTAAAAATACCACACATTGCAGGAATCCAGAAGACCGTCGTGTGAGGAATACCATGAAAATCTGAGAAATTACGTTGCATCACATGACGTTTATTGCGTTAAGGAACTATGGATATTGTCGTTAAAGAAGACAATGAAAGTAAAGAAGAAATATAATCTTGACATTTTAACTATTCTTGTTATTGTAAATTTATTATTTAAGCAAATTCAATGTGTGAACTGACCGACTATCATATTGGTGCCTTCAGTTCTGTAACTCTAGAATATGAACCAACAAGATGCATTGTTTTCTATTAACATATTTCAATAATAAGACTCTATATGTTTCGAGCAGGCTTGCTGCTCATCATCAGGAGGATCAACTCTGTATATACAGCAAATAGTATAGTCATGCGTTTATGTTGACTGACTGTTGGCAGCAGCCAGTCAACATAACGCATGACTATACCAGCTGCTGTATATACACAGTTGATCCTCCTGACGATGAGCAGCAAGCCTGCTCGAAACATATAGAGGCTTATTATTGAAATAAATTAATATAAAACAATGCATCTGGTTCATGTTATACGAATATATCACGATGCACCGTCAACAAAACTTTAAATCTCCGTAGCTCTTTGAAGCCTAGTGGTTACTATACACACCACAAAGCTAAAAAATATCCTGAATTTTTGCGGCACGATAGGCCTACACGTGTTGTTGAGTTAAAAATATTTGTTACGGTAAACAATATTTACCCTTTGGCCTGCTAATGGAAACATTCTGCTTATTTTGAGATGCGGAATTAATTTTAGGCGCTTCCGCAATATTTCAAAAAATCTATTAACTTTGTCATGTCTGTCTGTTCGTCCGTCGGTCCTTCCATCTGTCCTCATGGAACAACTCACCTCCCACTGGATGAACTTCCACGAAATTTAATATTTGAGTATTTTTCAACAGTTTGTAGAAAAAGAATTCAGGTTTGATTAAAATATGACAAGAGTAATGGGCGCTTTACTTGAATTCTTATGTAAATTTATGATAATATCTTGCTGAGCTTTTCGTAGACTATGAAATGTTTTAGACAAAGTTGTAGAGAAACCAAAACTCATTTTATATTCAAAATTATTTCAGAAAATCTTGCCGTTTTTGAGATAATGTAAACAATACGGTGCAGCCACGCAGGCCACAGATGGCAATAGAATACAGTACATAAAAGATTCGGTTTGCATGCCGGCTAACTGGACCAGACTCGTAGTATCGAGTACTTATTATCTTTAACAGCAGTAACTTTTATATTGTTGACAGCTACGTCTACGCCAGCAACAATAAAAGAAAAATTCTTGTTTTTAAGCTTTCGCCGTGTTCTAAATGTAATGTGTTCCTTTTTGGGTAATTCCCCGGCGTCTGAGTTCTAATAGCAGACGTTTCGGAACTCACTGTCGGTTCCATCTTCATAGGCAGGTGAATGAAGTATGTCAGTGAATGGAGTGTGTGGGGTATTATAATACCCCACACACTCCATCCGCTGACATACTTCATTCACCTGCCTATGAAGATGGAACCGACAGTGAGTTCCGAAACGTCGGCTATTAGAACTCAGACGCCGGGGAATTACCCAAAAAGGAACACATTACAAAAGAAAAATTATCGTTGCGTTTCCTTAACTACAACGGTTAAGTGAAAGAACTACAATATAACGTCGCAGAAAATTCTCTGCTTTTTCTGAGTCATATAGAATAATTTCAGTCTTCAAGTGGTTGATATTATTTTTAATCGACTTTTTACACATATTTCCTTAATTACAGCAACAAAGAATATTCGATAAAAGTCCTGATTTTCTATGTGTTTTGACCCCCTAAAATGTGTTTTTTACTTTATCTCAAACTCTTTAAACGCCGAAAATCCCATTTACCATCTGCTAGCATTATTAGGAGCTCACTATGTTTTCCACGTTAGGGGTTAAAGCTGCAAAATTTCTTTCTTGTCAATAAAACCAGAAAAAGCAATACAGTTAAACTGATAAAAGGCTAGCTGATTCAAGTGTTACGTATTCCTTATATTTGTAATTTAATGTTTATTAAATACAGGGCGATTAAAAAAGATGGACTAAATTGAAAAGTAAACAGCACCTCAACACAAGCCAGACAGTTGGTTGCGGTATTCCAAGTTCCCTGCTCGCTCTACGGGTTGACTTGTGTGGGCTACGCTCAAAACTCTCTTGAATTCGTCTCACGTTCTCCTCGATACACATGGTCGGCCGGAGCTTTTGCCTTTACACAGACAACCTATTACTCAAATTTATGATTCCAAAGACAAATGCTCTTCCTCGTTGGAGGTTGAATGTTGAAACGAAGACGAAACCTACGCTGAACAGCAGTCGCCGACTCACGAACGCAAAAAATCTTGTGCTGCATAGTAGCAATTTTGCTCTCAACTGACGCTGCTGCACGGCTGTGCATTGGATGAGAGCTCTAGTCATGGTAATTAAAAAGTTATTATCTTCTCTTTCAAATATTATGTAGATCATTCACATACCGTGTACAATTGAGGAAATGTAGATGTACAAAATTGAGTCCATCTTTTTAAATCGCGCTCTATTAAAATAACAGGAATGATAGTGGTAAGCCTTTGTATGATAAGCGTATGGTTGGTAGTTAATAAAATTTTGTTTATACCTGCATTACATAATTTGTTGTTAGGGAAAATATCGCTCCTTTAAATAAAAGATTCTCTGATTTTCTTTGCATTGCGTACCAAATAATAACAAATACATTATGCATTTTTTGACGTTTTGCTGACCGTGCATCTCAGTATATTTATCTCAGTAATTAACCAACTTGATGCACAAACGTTTTGTTTTACAGTAAGTTTATTTCATACCTGTACATGTTTTGAGCACATGTGCTCATCATCAGGAGGCCAAAATTGCATTACACAGCCTCTGGTATCATCACACATATAGGTGGCCGTCTCTCAACCTATGCACGAGACGGCCACCTATAGGTGTGATGATACCAGAGGCTGTGTAATGCAATTTTGACTTCCTGATGATGAGCACATGT
>Ga0123357_10012304_pt1 | contig 11028 bp, 5 predicted proteins | sample TergutEmb28metaG_FD_89873 | JGI IMG/M metagenome (GOLD analysis project Ga0123357, IMG submission 89873) | Embiratermes neotenicus P4 segment gut microbial communities from Petit-Saut dam, French Guiana - Emb289 P4 | ecosystem: Host-associated > Arthropoda: Insects > Digestive system > Gut ... | reverse complement strand
TCCCTCCTTGAAGCCGGACATGACTGTTGTGATGGACAATTTAAGAGTTCACAAGGTCGAGGGCGTGGTGGAAACAATCGAGGCCGTAGACGCATCCGTCCTCTTCACTCCGAAGTATTCACCTGACTTAAATCCTATCGAGATGTTTTTCAGCAAGATGAAGTCGCATCTACGAAAAGCAATGGACAAAACCAAGAAATCGACAGTGAGAACTATTCGCAAAACGATTCGGGAGATCAGTGATGAGGAATGCGTGAACTTTATTCGTGATGCTGGATACGGTTCCATGTGACCGGAAACCGCTCTAATCACTGGAGCAGCCTGAATCCGAATATCCAGGTCGGCCCGGACTATGTCGACAAGTCGGCGCAGCCGGTGCCGGTGCCGAAGCACATTGGTGAGCCGTCTGTCATCAAGCACGTCTTTCTGATCATCAAGGAAAACCGCACTTACGACCAGATCCTCGGTGATCTGCCGCAGGGCAATGGCGATCCGGGTATTGCGATTTTTGCCAACGCGACGCCGAATCAGCACGCGCTGGTCAAGCGGTTCCCGCTGCTTGACAACGTCAGTGCGCCGAGCCGGCAGTCGGCCGACGGACATCCGTGGATTGTGTCGTCGGGTTCGTTCTATTCCAACGACGTACAGTCTCCGGACTGGATTCGCAGCTATCCAGGTGGTAACAGCAACGATTCCCTGACCTACACGCCGCGCGGCTTTCTGTGGTCGGCGGCTCAGAGAAGGGGTCTGTCGGTAAAGCTGTTCGGGGAATGGAGCAACGGCACGAGTCTGGCCAACAGTTCGGTAACCGGAAAGGCCTACAGCTGGGGAGATTTCTACAACACCCATCTGTGCAACCAGGGATCCCTCAGTGCGGCGATCTGCGCGACCCTCGACCAGGTCCCCTATACCGCGGACACGGAAAATTCCAGCGTGCCCTCGGCGGACGGCATACTCGACCGGCACTACCCGTCGTTTAACACGACGATCCCGGACCAGTATCGTGTGGATTACTGGCAGGGTGTGTTCAGGCAGCAGCTGGACAGCAACACGGTCCCGAACCTGACCATCATGTGGGTGCCTGACGATCACACCAACGGAACGAACGCAACGAACCCGGCGCCGATCAATTATCAGGCCGACAACGACCTTGCACTGGGCCGGATTGTGGAAACGATCAGCAACAGCAAGGTGTGGGGTGAATCGGCGATCTTTGTCGAGGAAGACGACACCCAGGATGGCGTCGACCACGTCGACAGCCACCGCATGCCTGCTTACGTGATCAGCCCCTGGACGGTACGGCCGCAGGCTGCAGATCAGGGTAAGGTCATCCACACGACCTATACGCAGGAGAACATCAACCGCACCATCGAGAATATCCTCGGGCTGGAGCCTCTGACCCAGTTCGATCTCGTGGCCTCGCCGATGTTCGATGCGTTTGGTACCGTTGCGGATCTGACGCCGTTCAGTCATGTGCCGGCGACCCTTCCGCTCAACCTGTCGGGAGCGAATACCTATCTCGGCTATTCCGGTCTGGGTGCGACTTATGCCGAGCAGAGGCTTGATCCGGTCCAGAAGGCCTGGATCGAAGCGAACGATGGGATGATGAAGGGAGCGCAGACCAGGGCCGATGCGGCGGACCCGGACTTCCTCAATCATTCTATCTGGTACTCGGCGACGGGCTGGAAGCGTCCCTATCCGGGCGAGAGGGAAGTGCTTATGCCGGCGGCCTTTGTCAAGGCCGCAGCCGAAAAGCCGAAAACGGATCGTGACGGCGACGATGACTGATGACTGATCGCGCTCCGAGGAAGCGGTAAAAGTCCGGGGGGGCAGGGGCCGAGCCTCTGATCCCCTCCAGTGCTTTTGTGCTTTCGGATGGTCACCGGGAAACCGGCAGACGAGGTGGGTGATGCGGCCTGCGGCAAAAGGCTGCCATTCTCGTGGAGCGGCAGGGGACAGGGAAAGCTCGGGAGCAGGACGCTCCTTTGAGGCGGAGATCTGGCGACGGGGCAAGGGCTTCGCACCATGGTGCGGAGGCCCTGCGGCTGCGATGAGAGATGAGAGAACGGTAGCCCGGTGAGGCACATTGCCTCCCTGGTGGTCCGCCGGCAGGGTGGAGCCTGCGGGGCTTTGCGAAGATTGTGCGCGGGTCGAATGCGGAGGGTTGTGAGAAATGTTGCAGAACCAGCGTCAATTATCACCGCCGTAATCAAAGTGTCATCGTAGCGACATGGTAAAGCGTAACAGTGACGCGATTGTTTCAGCTAACAGTGAAGAGAAACCAGGGGTCCATAGATGTCATTGAAGCAGGTATTGAGGTACACAACCGCCATTGTCGGTGTGTTGGCTCTGCTTTCGGCGGCGAGCGTTTCCTCGGCGAACCAGGACGGTAACAGCCAGGGTGGCAACAGCCAGGGTGGCAACAACCAGGGTAGCAACAGCCAGGGTAGCAACAGCCAGGGGAGCAACAGCCAGGGCGGCAACAGCCAGGGTGGCAACAGCCAGGGGAGCAACAGCCAGGGCAGCGGCAACTCGAGCGCCAGTACGCAGGACGAGTGGAATGCCGTCGACCAAAGCGGGCTTTCTCTTGAGGACAAGGTCGCTCTGCTCCGCAAGAAAGTGAAATACGTTTTTGTAATCTATCACGAAAACAATTCCTTTGACCACTATTTCGGGACGTTCCCGGGTGCCAACGGCCTGTTCACAGCGCCGAGCGGCGCAACTCCTGCCAATATGACGCCGAGCTTTGTGCAAAAATACCTCGACACCTCGCTGAAGACGGCGACGATTTCGCCGTTCCTGCTGCCGCAGGCGGTGCAGACATCGGCGGGGAAGGTGGTGCCGATCTATCCCGCCGACCAGATCTCGGTCGATCACAGCCACCAGGGCATGGCGAACAGCCTCAACGTTGATGCGGCGAGCGGAATCGCGGCGAATGATCGCTACGCCATGGACCAGGAAGGTCTTACCACAGACGCGCACGGCAATATCGTTACCAGCACAGGCGTGTCGCCAACTTCCATCTCTCTTGCGCAGAAGCAGAAAGCGCAGATGGACGTGAGCCATGTCGACTGTGACACGATTCCGTTCATGTGGCAGTGGGCGAAGAATTTCGTTCTGTTCGACAATTTCCGCCAGTCGATCGTCGGGCCCTCGACGCCGAATGCCGTTGCCATCATTGCCGGTCAGTCCGGCCAGACGCAATGGGCGTTGCACAACAACCAGGGTCCCACGGTGAGCTATGCCAACCCGTCCTTCGCCAACGTGCTTGGCGCCAGTTACGGATCCCAGGTGATGCCGTCGACGAGCAACGCTTTCGTTCCGATCGTGAACGATCCGGGCCCGTTCCCGGGTTCGAATCTCGACATGAACGCGGTCAAGCCGCCGTACAACTTCGACGAGGATAAGGCCAATCCGGCTCTTAATCTCACCTTTGCCAGCCAGCCGCTGTCTTTCATGGGCAAGGACATTGCCACGACCGTGAAAGCGGACCAGAATCCGACCGCCGACCTCGTCGATATCCAGGAGGATATGAAGGTCATTGCCAAGCTCGATCCGGTGGTGAACTGGGGCTGGTACCAGCAGGGATTCAACAGGAACGACGTCCCGGATCCCTACGAGCCTCAGGGTACGGGCACGCCAAACCCGGATAATGATCCAGGTCTCTACTCCGGCTATATCCTGCATCACAACGGCCCGCAATATTTCGGGTATCTGGCGGACAATACGCAAGTGCTGAACAACAATCTGCATGGCGCGAAAGATTTCTTCGATGCCGTGGAGGGACGCAAACTGCCGCAGGCCGGAGGCGTATTCTATCTGCGTGGCGGCTACAACAATAATGACGGCCTCGTGCCGGTGAACCCGACGCCGGCTGTCCGGAACGCATTCCTCGGCAATGACGATCATCCCTCCTACTCGGATCAGCAGATTTCGGAAGCCTTTGCGGCGAGGGCGATCAACGACATCGCCAACAGCCCCTACTGGTCGCAGAGCGCGATCATCATCACCTATGACGAGACCGACGGCTTCTACGATCACCTGTCGCCGTTCCGTCGCAGCGTGTTTGCCGACGGTTCGCCGCTGGCGGCCGGGCCGCGGATTCCGACGATCCTGATCTCGCCCTTTGCCAGGACCGGAACGATCTCGCATCGCTACAGCGAGCACGGTTCAGTGATCAAATTCGTCAACCAGCTCTTCGGTCTGGTGCCGCTTGCATCGCTTCCGGACGAGGTGAAGGGCCGGCAGATGGGGCAGATGACTCTGGGGCAGAAGGATCTCGGTCCTTCGGACGATCCAGACAACAATGTCGGCGATCTCACCGAAGCGTTCGACTATGACATCCTGCGCGGAAATAAGTCACCGGTTGCGGCGTCGCGGGCGACGTTTACCCAGAAAGAAGTGACGACGCTGCCGCACCTCGCAACCGCAAACTATTCTGCGAACGGCTACACCAACGGGGCGTGCCAGGCGATCGGGATCCTGCCGACAGACTTCTCTTCGCTTGACGCCTACAAGGCGGGAAAGCCCAGCGATCCCTATCCGGTTGACGTGAATCCGCGTCCGACGCAGTCACCGGGTACACCGACCTTCGGAAACTGGACGCCGTAGTTGGCGGGGCTGGTTTCTGCGGTCTGACCCGAGATGGAGGGGGGGGAGGCACGGCCTTACACCCCCTCTCTCCCGTGAAATGACAGGACATTTTGATGCGTCACGCAGTTGCAGTTTTTCTGTGCCGGGGCTTGCTGGCTCGTAATTTCGTGGTCGGCGCTGTGATGATGATCGCAGCTCTGGGGCAGGCGGAAGGGCAGACTCTGGAGGCGATCCGCTCGGCGCATCAGATGAGCTGCGGCACGATCGCCAGCACCGATGACTGGAACGGAATCGACATCCACGGTAACCTCTCCGCTTTTGAAGCCGATGTCTGTCGCGCGGTGGCAACCGCGATCCTTGGGAATGACGCCAGTCTGACGGTGCAGACATTTCCTGCGGAACCCGAGGCGCTGAACGCCGTGAAGCGAGGTGCGGTTCAGCTTGTGGTGGGGGTGTCGCCGGCGGCTTCGACGGCAGAGCATTTCGGCATCGCCTTCGGGCCTGCCGTATTCTACGACCCGCAGCGCGTGATGGTGTCGAAACAGAGCGGAATCAGGGATTTGGCCGGGCTTCGTGACAAGCTGATCTGTGCCCTTGACAGCAGTCCGACGGAGCGGGTGCTGCGCGATGAGATGACCGCGCGGGGCATTCCCTATGCGCTGGTGGCGCATTCGGAGCAGGGCGAAATGGACGCGGCGCTGGCGGTGCGCAAATGCGCGGGCACCGGCACCATGTCGCGGCTGGCGCAGTCGCGGGCCAATTTCCGCGGTCGGGATGACTTTGTGTTCCTGCCGGAGCGTTTCGGACTGAATCCGGTTGTTCCAGCCTATCGCTATGGCGACCAGAAATTTGGTCTGCTGGTGGAGTGGACGATCAGTGCCCTGATCGAGGCCGAGGCGCTGGGAATCACCAGGGCCAATGTGGAGACGGCACGGCAGCGGCAGGATGTGCGCGCTGAACAGTTGCTCGGCCACGACTTTGCGACCGCGCAGGCCCTGGGACTGGCACCGGACTGGGCAGCAAGGGTGATCGCCACCACCGGAAATTATGGCGAGATCTTCCAGCGCTGCATGGGCCCCTATCATCTGGATCGGGAGCTGAATGATCTCTGGACCCACGGCGGCCTCATGTATCCGCAGCCGATGCGCTGATGAAGCTGCCTGTTGTCGGTTCGCCGGCAGGTTCCCTGTGTGCGGGCGGTGCGGAAGTGGCTGGGGGGCGCGCGATCGAAAGGGTGCCCTGTCCGGCACTCTCGGGCAGGACCGTGGCGCTGGGACAGGGGTGGTTGTAACGGCACCAGACTGACGGGACAGGATTGTTTTGTCGACTGTCGGGACGGGAAATTGCATCACGTCATCAGGCGTTCACAAACCATAATTAAGTGCAAAGCCATCGACGGTGATAACGGCGAGCAGAATTAGCCGCTGGAACGGAGCGGATGTTCGGAGTTAACGTTGTTGTGAGTTATCGGAGGCACGTTGCGTCAGTCATGTATTATTGTGCAAATTCAGGGCCCGGCCGATTTTGCCGAAAGCCCCCACGTGGCCTCTCTCTGAACGCAAGTCGCACCACCTCCTGCGCTGCTGACCTGAGCGCGCCAGTCCTGCGGATACCTCCGCCGCTGTCGGGTTCACAAAGTAAACTAAATGCTCATGGGAGGTTTGCAATGTCTGAGTTCGTTCAAAGCGGCATCACCGTCAGCGGGGCTCTGTGTCTGACCGTCGCCGCGCTGTGCACCGCTTCGGCACAGACTGCACCTGCGCCTGCAGCGACGCCGCCACAACAGGCGCAGCCGGCGCCGACCTCCGCGAATGCGCCATCGGACCGCCTCAGGCTTCAGGACATTACCGTGCGCGCCCCGCAACGCCACGCCGTGCAGCAGCAGCGCACTTCAAGGCCGCGTTCGAGCGCTGTAGCTGCGCACACAGCTTCCCGAGCATCGCGGGCACCCGCCGACACCCAGTCCTCTGCCAATCTCGGCGTCGGCAATTTCGGCTCAAGCCCGGGCCCCGCACTGCATCAGGCTCCGTCCCTCGGCAAGACCGGAACCCGACTCCAGGACCTGCCGGCCACGGTCCAGATCATTCCGCGCGATGTCCTCAATCAGCAGGGTGCCACACTGCTCCGCGAAGCAATCTCCAATGCCAGCGGCATTGTCGAAGGCGGACAGGACGGCCGCTACTTCGACCTGTTCCTGATTCGCGGACTGAACGCCCAAATCTACAACGACGGCTTTTCTGACGGTGATCAGCTCGGCGGCCTTTCGCATTCCCTTAACGGCGTGCAACGGGTGGAGATCCTCAACGGGCCGGGCTCGGCGCTGTTCGGCAGCGGACCGCCCGGTGGAACCGTCAACATCGTGCATTTTACGCCATCTTCGGAATTCCACTACGGTTCGGCGCTGCAGGCCGGTTCCTTCGGTAGCATCAGCAACACATCCTATGTCACCGGCCCGACCACCATCGCCGGCCTGAACTATCGCATCGACGTCACCGCCACGCACACGGACGGTTTTCGCGACCTCAAAAATTCCGATTATGAAATCCGGCCCGATCTCACCTGGCAGGTCGGCAACCACAGCCTTGAATTCACGGTCGATGCCCGTCAGCTTCAGGCCACACCGGATTCCTACGGCATCATCTATTTCAACGGCACGCCTTTGAAGACGGTTCCGATCACCGCCAAATACTCGATGCCGTTCTCCTACGCCAACTATAACTACCTCCGTTCTACGGTTTCAGACAAATGGTGGATCAGCGATGCCCTGACCATCAACAGCCGATTCTCCTATCTGAACCGATCGCTCGACATGTTCCGATCCGGAGACAGCTCCAAGACGAAGGTCAGCCTCGATCCCGACACCTACGGCGAGGTCATCGGCCGTCAGGCCCGTCAGCAGCGCGACACGGACAACAGCTTCGACTATCAGTTCGAACCGGTGTGGAAGTTCAACACCGGGGCCGCGAAGCACACGCTCCTCACCGGCTTCGAGGCCAGCCATTCGACCATCGACACCCAGCGCTCCACCGCGGATCTGCCCAATATCGCCAACGCCTTCGCACCTGTCCCGCCGGAGATGTCGGCAAACGGGCTGGTGTTTCAGTGCCGCCAGGGATATTCCTGCGACAACGACCATCTGGCCGCGACCTATCTCAGCCTCTATGCCACCGACCAGATCGACCTGACCGACAGGTTCAAGCTGCGCGTCGGTGTCCGGAAGGACTGGTGGGAGACCTCCCTGACACCCCTGATCACCGTCCCCGGGCGCTTCAACAACGAAGGCGTACCCGTCGTTGCCGGCATCACGCAGCAGCGCAGAGACGCACCGGTGAGCTGGAATGTCGGGGCGCTCTATAAGCTGTTTCCCGGGGTCTCACCCTATGTCGGTGTGTCGCGGAGCTTTCTCTCCAATTTCAATTCCGAAAACACCCAGACGGGCATTGGCGCGCCCGAATCCGCCCTGCAGTATGAGGCCGGAATCAAATTCTCGCTTTTGAATGACAGGGTGACACTGAGTACGGCGGTCTTCGACCTCCTGCGCGAAAACGTTGCCTCCCCCCTGACCGTCAACGACATTGAAACCGTGGTCTTCGACAGTCAGAGAACGAGAGGATTCGAGGCTGCTCTCGACGCCAGACTCACCGAGCAATGGCGGGTCTTTGCCAACGTTACCGCCCAGAAGGCGGTCATCACCGACAACCCCCAGGGCATCACCTCTGTCGGCAACCATCCCCAGGGGGTTCCCGCATACATGGCGAACCTGTGGTCGACCTACAGCTTTTCCATCGCCGGCCGGCCTGGCTTTACAGCCGGCCTTGGCGTCAACTACCGCGACAGGAGTTACAGCGACATCACCAACGTGAACTCCATACCGGCTTTTGTCGTAGCCAATGCCTTTTTCGGCTATGAAGAGAAGAACTGGGGAATATCGCTGAATGTCAAAAACTTCACCAATCAGAGGTATTATACCGAAGCCAATGCTGCGGGTGCCATCGTCGGCGATCCGCTGAGTGCGTTCGTCAAGATCTACATCAAGCACTGATTGTGCTGCGAAAATCACCTTGTCTGGAGATGTCGGATGTCGGAGGGAAACCTCAGTCCGCAGACACACCGCACCGTGCGCGAACCGCTCTGGAGAAACCGACGCCTGCGTCCCGGTGCGCACCGCGAAAAGGCGCAACCTGGCAAGCCCGTGACGAAGCGTCGTGCGTCGTCCTGCCCCGTCTTCTCGCCTGCGGCTGGGAGACGGCGTTCGACGTCAAGGCGCCCCTGAGAGATGCCCGGGAAGAAGGCTCTGCTCCGGCGGCGTGCCGGTCGTTGCGGATGGGATGTCGATCGCTGGGGCAAGAGGTGTTTCGCGTGCGATCGACGATCAAGGCAGCGGTCAGGGATGGTTAGGAACGCGAGTCTGCAGAAAGGCAAGCCGGAGTTGCGGAGCGCGGGGCGAAGGCTGCGGCGACTGGCGGGTTATCGATGGCGGTCACAATCCGCCGGAGTCTGCGATGTGCGGAACCTCGACCGGACGATCAATCCCGGGTCATACTGGTTCTGCGGTCCCGGCTTTGATCATGCGTCAGTGAGAAAATTTCCTGGTAATGGTGGCGACAGATGTGTCGCGGGTGCCAGACCACAAACAGCAGCTGTGTGCCATGTGTGGAGAAGCTGAACTCTTTGCCTGAAGCGATCGGGCAAAACCAATGAGCTGCTTTGCGGATGCGGGCAGTCCCATCGATGCCAATGCCAATGCGGGTGAGGAAGCGTATGTCCCCCCTGGTCAGATTGCCGCTGGCTTTGCAGGAGGGGGGCGCTGGAACCCGGAAATCCGGCCAGGTTCCTGCTGCCAAAAAGGCAGTTCGTTCTAAGAGAAGGCCCCGGCAATGCCGGGGCCTGGTCGTCTCTTAAAGATCAGTTCGTCTCAAAATCGGTTTCTGCCTCAGTATTTGGCAACCACTGGGCCGTTCCAGTTGAAGCGATAGACCAGCGAGGTCGACACTTCCTGCGTCCAGGGCTTAAAGGTGATCTTGTTCGCGTTATTATTGTTTTGGCTGAGTGTGGCGGTATCAAAATAGGCCGCACGATATTCGGTCTTCATGAACAATCCTGGGACCGAAATACCGAAGAGGTCGAGGTTGTTCTCGACACCGCCGCCGACGAACCAACCATTGCGGTTGAAGGCCGGGGTGCTCGATCCATACCCGCCGCCATGCGGATCTAACAGATCGGCACCCGACCATTCCGACCTGGTCCAGCCAGCATTGACATAGGACAGGACATTGGGGGCAACCAGATAGCCCAGACGCGGACCCGCCGCATAGGCGTTACGCATCTTCACGGTTCCTTGAGTTTCCCAATTCGAATCCGCCATTGTGCCGCTCATATCACCGAACTGGGCATCGCCGAACAGGCCGAGCACCCACTTGTCGTTGAGCTGCCAGTCGTAACCAATGCCGACCGTGCCATACCAGCCATCGCCACCCAGACGCTGCTTGTTGGTGGGAGTACACCCTTGACAGGCAGTGGTGTTGTCAGCTGTCCACAGGCCGCCACCGCCACCGCCAAAAATATAGAGGCCGGTCCAGTTCAGCGCGACCACTGGGGGCGCAGCCTTGAGATATGGCCGGGGGGCGGCACCGAGATCGGCGGCGGAGGCCGAGGTGGCAAAGCTCAAAGCGGCAACTGCGGCTGAGGCCAGAAGAATTTTTTTCATTTTATACTCCAATGGAAACTGGATGGGGCGGGTGCACCGCGAGATCGATTGATCGCGACTATAGTCGATTGCCGGGGAAAAGTTGTGCCCAAGAAAGCACAGGAGGCGGAAAAGGGTAACCTTACCGGAACCTGGCGAGGACCCCGGAGCGGCTGAATATCTCTTTATATTCAACCGCTTGGGACATTTAATCAGACGTCGAGCAGATCCTCGCGGGCGAATTCTGCCTTATCGGAAATAAATGCAAACCGGGCCTCGGCTTTGGTTCCCATTAATCGCTCGACCGAGTCCGAGGTCGATTCGCGGTCCTCAGGCAGCAGGATGACCCGGAGCAAAGTGCGCCGCGACGGGTCCATGGTGGTTTCCTTGAGCTGGGCCGGCATCATTTCGCCAAGGCCTTTGAAGCGGCTGACCTCGACCTTGGCATTGGCGTTGAAGGAACTCTTGAGCAGCAGGTCCTTATGGGCGTCATCCCTGGCATAGAGCGATTTCGAGCCATGGGTCAGCTTGTAGAGCGGCGGCACCGCCAGGAAGAGATGGCCCTCGTCGATCAGGCGCGGCATCTGGCGGTAGAAAAACGTGATCAGGAGCGAGGCGATATGGGCGCCGTCGACGTCGGCGTCGGTCATGATGATGATGCGCTGATACCGCAGATCCTCGCCGCGATAGCTGGCACCGATGCCGCAGCCGATGGCCTGGACCAGATCGCCGATCTGGGCGTTGGCCAT
>Ga0123357_10012301_pt1 | contig 11029 bp, 7 predicted proteins | sample TergutEmb28metaG_FD_89873 | JGI IMG/M metagenome (GOLD analysis project Ga0123357, IMG submission 89873) | Embiratermes neotenicus P4 segment gut microbial communities from Petit-Saut dam, French Guiana - Emb289 P4 | ecosystem: Host-associated > Arthropoda: Insects > Digestive system > Gut ... | reverse complement strand
GGTGGGTGTGAGAATTATATAAGGCCCGCGTCTAATTAGAGTATGAAACAAAAAAAAAAAAAAAAGGAGAGATGCGGAGAGGGGAGGGGGGGGGGGGGGGGGGGGGGGGGGGGGGGGGGGGGGGGGGGGGGGGGAGAGAGAGGCAAGAGGGGACACTTGCGGTCTGTTTCAAAATGTTGTTGCCACCAGGCAGAGTTTTGAGCAAGGTACTGTTGCGCGTCTTCATACTACGGGTTGAAAAGTTGAGGGAAAGGAATGTCGAAATTATTTCACAAATTTACAACGAATATATCCCATTTTAAGGGTGGCCACGTGGTTTAGATAACATTTGTATAAATGAATAAGGTAAGTGGATGTCATAAAAAGCCATTCTGCACTTACTGCAGTGAAGGAAATACCTAGCAACATGTTACACTTGAAAAACTCTTGTTGTGCCGAATTCTGGTAGAACAAACGAGACAGACAACGTAAATGTGAGGCGCGTTTGCGTAACCATTATTGCCGTGGAAAAACAATAAGTATTACATATTCTGAGTGTGTGTCTGTAGCCTTCTTAGTTATAGAGCTTGCAAAGTGCGTGCTCCGTATCGAATTGTCCTGTCCGGCTGTACCATATTTTTCCACTTTATCTCATTAACGGCACTATTTTCGGGGAAAAGAATTACTGAACGTACAGTAAAATGTGTGTTTTGATTTTCTGTACAACTCGTATCTGAAACATTTCTCATTCTTAGAAGAATGTAGCGAGATGTTTTCATAAATGTACATATGTCTTTATGTACACTACCTATTATTCTTGTCAGATTTTAATCAGCCGTGAATTTTCTCGACATATTGTCGAAAAATCCTTCCAAATTTCGTGAAAATACATCCAGTGGCAGCCGAATCGTTCCATGCAGATGGACGGGTGGACGGAGAGACAAAATAATATTTATTTACTGCATTTGGGTTATTACCAGGTGGCAGTGGTTATTTTACATGTATACAAAACATGAAATTGGTTACTGCTGAATTTAAGTCGGGAGGGCTACATGAGAAGCATGTAGTAATATTCCTTCTTTGCAGTTTTTTGATCGCATCTAACAATGTTGTAGTGTTACTGTTACATTGTTTATTCCATGCATCATGGAATACCAACAAATGCACTATGCTATAATTTATGCATACAGTCTTTTACATAGCTGCTACATGATTCGGCATTATTTTCCCACCATCTTCATGAAGCTGACACCAATTTTTCTTTTAAGACCTACAACAATGAAATGTGTATCACTGTAGGTGATCAGATGATATATCTGCAATGATACACAATTCTGCTCACAGTCACATTGCATGCCATACGATACACACCATACAGGGACAGGATCCGTTTTGGATCGAGGAAGAATAGAGGTTTGTACATAAAGAATTAATTACATAGTATACATATAATTTTTAACCATTTTAACAAATATACTACATTATTACTACAGTTTTACCAACATTATGTATATATAAAATTTTAACCAAAACCTGAAAAATTCTGTACTATTAATACCACAACCTTTGCACGTTTGTTGTGACCCGTTTGATAGCTGCATATTTTAAAGAAATATTGTGTCAGCTCCATGAAGTTGGCGAGCTAACGACGAAACACATAGGAGCTGTATAAGACATAGCATGCATCAGTTATTGAATAGTGCATTTGTTGGTCTTACATGAGTTTTTTTACTTAAAATTACGGTGTTCTTGGATGACATCATGTAATTTTTTAGAGGAATACCAAAGTTGGCGAGGAACCTGATGTGTCCTTTTCAGGCTAGGAGTAGAAGAAGTTACAGAGCGATCACAAAACATTGATCCTTGTTCAGATGTGTGTCTTGTGTGTCCTTTCCCTGAGCCTCCTTTTTCCAGCCAGGTTTTTGTGTCCTGAGCATGTCACTGCAAGGTAACATCCTGTGTCAACCCACGTTATTCGTTGTTCAAAATGTTGTACTGACGTGGCTACTTGGATGCATCTCTTGGTCTCAGAAAAGGGTATTGTGGTGCTCTTTCTCCTTTCCCAGTAACAAGGCAGGATCCAACAGTCCTCTGATTAGGTAACATGGTTGTGAAAACTGACTGTCCAACTCTGATCACTATCCTGCCAGCAGTGTGAACAGGATCCTAATCTCCAGGAGCATACCGTGAATATGAACACAGTGTGCCGCTTGCATCAACCTGTGATGGAGACAGAGTTAGTCTCTAAAATGTCAGATGTGAACACCAAGTTTCTCCAAACTGTTGACAACCGTGTACCACACTACACGTTGTCACAAGATCACGATATGAACCTTCATTGGTGTAAAAATCTCGGATTTTACTAATAAAACCCAAAGCTGAAGGAAGATTACTTGGCCAGTAAATAAATTGGTGTGATAACAACCAAAATGAAACTTGTTTAACAGCTACCTATATTCCGTATTTTATCAATGATCAGTGAATAGTTATGAAGGTGCAAAATGTGGCTAAGCACAAGTCACACATCTTGTATTTACTTAGTGTAGTTACTTTTGTTAAGGAATGAATGAAGAACTGAGTAATGTACATTGGATTCTGATAAGGACTTAACAGTAGACACTTTTGTTAAATGCCTATATCTTTTGTGGGACCCCACAGGTACTTTTAACCACCAAATATGACCCTTTTCTAAATATTTGATATAACAGAAACCAGCTGTCAGTTATTAAGATAACAGTTACAAACTTTAGTGACGTGTGTACAGAATTTCTAATAATATGCTTCCTATTTTCTAACACCTAGACAGTGAGTGCTCTTAATATTAACTGCTTTCATATCCTTAGATGTCAAATTCCATGCATTTAACCAGACAGGATTGTTGTGTATGACAATGGAAGAACAGTGGAATTTAGATTCTATGTATGTATTGCATTTTTTTCTCCCACTCTGCACAAAAACAACAAAACTACTCAGAAGTTCCCATGGCTGCCATATTGTTATTTTTTATGGTAGAGAATTATAAATTGTGAAGGCCTCAGACTGCAGATTTTTGTAAAAATTACTTTTATATTTATATTTGCTGGACTGTTAGATATATTACAAGCCTTATTTAGTGACTGGGACCTAGTCCTCTGGTACTGTGGCCTCATGGTGGCCTTGATTTATCACTCTCATATGGTAGATGAGTATGGAGTGTTGGTGGAATGATGTTTGGTAGAGTAATATTAAGGTGCTCAGAGGAATATTCTTCTAATGCCACTTTGGCCAGTACATATTCCACACCAACTACCCAGGTACTGAACGCAATCCTCAATAGTGAAAATCTGTGGAACAGGCCACCACATAACCTTACTTTTCTTGTGAAAATAGTAAAGATGTGACCTGAACATCCTGTAATGCAAGTGACACATGAAATAAGCTGTCTTATATTCACATGTCCATTTTTTACTGAAAGATTAGCCACAGCTTATATGTAACACTGTGTTATTCTGTTAGAAGCAACGTGGTGTTGGAGGGTGATGGCCATCTCAACAACCTTGCTGCTCGACTTGCAACACATGGGCAAGGTGGTGATGGTGGCGGTGGCTGCACTGCTGGGCTGGCCATGAGTTCCGTCATGGTAGCACACTCCAGCAGTGAGTCCGTGCTAGGAACTCTATCCCCCAGCAACAATAACAACACCAGCAGCTTTCACGTTAACAACAACGATCCTTCACCCGGCGACCTGGCGCTGCTCGCTAAGTTAGAGGAGGCCAACAGGTGAGAAAACATCCCTGTGACGAGTACAGTGCAAAGAACTGGTCAAATGTTGCACTTTCCTGGTAGTTCGGACCCAAATGGAATCTGCTGGTGAAAGTGTTTACTGCAGACTGGTTACTGTTGACTTGGTATACTGCAGACTACTTCCTATTGACTTGGTAATTTCTAGTGGTTTTAGTGTCTGAAATGTGATTACATTTTTGAAACTATTTAGTTTAAGAATAATTTTATGTTGAAACTGGTAAACATTTTGATCTGGCTCAGGATAAGAACAGGTGACAGGCTCTTGTGGATGTGGTAGTGAAATGTTGGGTTACATGATATGCGGGGAATTTCTTGACTATCTGAGAACCTGTTAGCCTCTCAGGGAGGACTCTGCCCCATGTAGTTAGTTAGTTAGTTAGTTAGTTAATTAGTGCTAAATCAAGGTGGTTCAAATATGACCGGGACTGACTGCGGCTTGTTTACACACAAATCAGTCCCGGTCATATTTGAACCACCTTGTATAATGCTATAATGCTTAATGTCAGGTCCTATATATTAGTCTGAGCTGATTGTGGCTGAATTGTAGCATGTAAATTGTAAATAGTAGCCAACACTGCTGCTCATATTGATTTTAGAGAGATTTTGTTTATGTTATTTACCTATGAATTCTACAGACCTCTGACTTGGCACTGTGTAAATTAAAGTGGGCACGTAATGACGTAATGGTTGAGATGTTTCAACTGATGACTTGGCATATGTCTCATATGTAATGTCCTGAAACTTTCTTAGTTGGAGAATGGGTTAGTGTTTTTGGCATCTCAGTTGTTCACTGTGAAGGAAAAACATTAGTTAAGGTTTTGAAGTTTTGATGGCAAGTAAAATTACCTTCTTGAGTGATGAGCCATTTCTACCCTCATGACGGAGACACAGCAGGTCTCTGAATCCGACTTTAACACATTGCTGGTAGCAAATCTAAAGGAATAGACCACTTGACAGGCCTAAGCATAGGCCAGCTTTTGTATACCATCAGGTTCTGTGAAATCAGGGAATTTCTTAACCTCATGAAATTTGAAGTTCATGTAAAAGTGATCCCGTTACAGGCCTGGTGTGGCCCAGAGGGTGGGTAGAGGTATAGCTTTACTGTTCCATGACCACGGCACTAGAAGGGGGTGAGTGGTCAGCAGCACGACCTGGCCGCATTTTACCGCCAGGGAAGACCCGGTACCCATTGTACAGGAGGCTGGGTGGGCCCCAGGGCCGGTCTGGATGGGCGGAAAATCTCGTCCCCACCGGGATTCGATCCCAGACCGTCCAGCCCGTAGTCAGTCGCTATACCGACTGAGCTAGAAGTTCATGTAATAATAGTTAAAAATTCGGTTCTAATATCAGGAAGAATTTTGTCTCGAGTACGGAGACCAAGTGGTTAATGGTTTTGGCACACTGATAACACTTTAGTCTGAGAAACTTATGACACCCAAAGTACACTGTGTGGGTGGAGTGCATCTTAAAGCCTAGTGTTTTCTTCATGTACCACGAGCTTTAACATTCAGAAATCCTAGATTCTGCCCACACAGTGTATTTATGTGTTTAGTGTGGATCTCAGAACAAACAACAAGTATTTCTCTTTGCAGCATTAAGTGATTGGTTTTTATAACAGAGATAGAGTGTGTATACTGCATTGTATGAACTGGGTCTTAAGATATTATGTTATAAAGGTAAAGGTAAAGTGATCCCGTTACAGGCCCGGTGTGGCCCAGAGGGTGGGTAGAATTATAGCTCTACTCTTCCATGAACGCGGCACCAGAAGAATATTGTAAAGGGTTAATGTTAAAACTGGTGTACATACAGTAATCACTGTGCTTTACAGGGCTAACCAAAATGAGTAATTATGAACTGGTAAGAAGGGCTCTTGACTGTGCTGTTCCCATGTCTTTCATTCTGAAATAATGAAGGAAGCCAGTCAGTTGGATTGTCTCATGAAAAGTGTCAATAAACGTCAGTAAGGAGGTTCTTGTATGTTTTTTCGTACAAACTGTGTGGTCATTGCACTGTACAGGCGTTGCTCTGATATTAGTTGTAGTTGTTAACACTGATTCTGCCTTTGGGCATTGGGCTGCCTTCATTTTTAGGGTTGAAGTGAGTGTCTAATTTTACAGGTAGGTTGTCACTCAGACCTCATAGAGTAGCTAGGGGGTTCTTTAACTGTCCCCAGTTCACTGATTATGTTGACCTGCACCTCTCTGTACCTCCTCCACTCTGCAAGTAGGTCTCACAGACATTCTGCCAATACAGTCATGCGATGCTTAACGAAGGGGCTACGTTCTGAGAAATGCGTCATTAGGCGATTTTGTTGTTGTGCAAACGTCATAGAGTGTATTTACACAAACCTAGATAGTGTAGCCTACTACACACCTAGTCTATATGGTATAGCCTATTGCTCTTAGGCTAAAAACCTGTACAGCATGTTACTGTACTGAACACTGTAGGCAGTTGTAACACGTCAAGTATTATTATATTATACAGGGTGATTAAAAAGTCTTTGTGTACCTGACTTCTGTATTGTAATCACCAGGTGCACAGAGACTTTTTGATCCCCCTGTATTATAAAATTATAATATTATATTATAATATTGTAATCTTATGGGGCCGCCGTCATATATGCGGTCTGTCATTGGCCAAAACGTCATTATGCAGTGCATGACTGTATAACATGATGGCATCCTGATCTTCCACTTTTTCACCCTCAAGGTGGAAGCACTATGTTCTTCCAAACTGTCAGCATCATGGTGCCAGCACCGAAAGGGAAACTAACATGAAAACTGAATCATCTTGAAAATTTAAAATGAGTTATCGTTTTGTGCATTTCATGAATGAAAATTTGCATTAAATTTGGCTGAATTTGAACTCTCTCTGATTCTAGGCTGATTGAAGCCGATGCCAAATCCTTGAACTCCCTTTCCGGGAATAGTGGTCATTCCCGGAAGAGTTCAGACACATCCCAGATTTCATTAACTTCAGGTAAGCAGGTGTTTGTCAAGTGACTGAAGTTATTATATTGTGTGTGTGTGTGTGTGTGTGTGTGTGTTTATACATGGGAGTCCTTATGATTTATGTGATGATCCCAGGTAATAGCTCCAGTCAGGAACGCACAGAGGATGGAGAGGAAGACAACTGGACCCTGTGGGGCAGAGTGTCAAATGACTGGGACAACTATTGCAAGAAACGCAACTCATTTGTTAGGGTAAGGTGTAGCATGATTGTTGTGGCAGTTTACAGTTTTGTAGTTTTTAAACAAATTGTGCATTGTTACAGAACTTAGAGATAGGTTACCATTATCACCACATAGTCCATCAATGGACCTCATCATAAGACTGTTCATATTGTACACTCTCTGTACCCAAGATTTACTTTAAATTCCTTGATCTCGTAAGAGGTCACGAGTGAGCTTTTAAGTAATCTGTCTTGAGTAATTCATGTTTTCGTGTGACATGTTCAGTGGTTGCAAGCTGCCTTCATTCAGTAACACAAATTTCAGCGTCTGTAAACCTCCTTCTGTCGACATAGGCCGTGGTCTCATTGTGAGATTTATTGCATTCCTTGGGTCTCTGAGTGAATATTCACATACTCCATGGTTTCAGCGAACCTTCATGTACCCCTCCATCTCAGTGACAGTGGTATAGCCAGGCTTCTTGACATCCGAGTTCAGGAGTTATGATGGCCGAACTTTTATAACAAATCTCAATTATTTATTGAATTTATTTTTTTACTTGTCTCAATATTGTTAAAGTTGCTGAGTGCTGAAAATGCAAGTGGGTGCATCCAGATGCACCCACTTGCAGTTGCACTGGCCATATCGAGTCACAGAACTATAATAGGAATAAAATTCTGGACAGAAACAAAGAAGTGGACTTATGTGTAGTGGTACTGAGTAACCATAGTGAGACACATGGAGGTGTGCATTGGACTGTTTTTGTGACTCGTGTTAAGTTGGTCACTGTGTCTTTCCTTACAGGAGCTGGTTCGGAAGGGCGTGCCACACCACTTTCGAGGTATCGTATGGCAGCTACTTTGTGGTGCACATGACTCCCCTGTTAAGAAGCAGTATGCCGACTATATCAAGGCAACTTCAGCATGTGAAAAGGTGATCAGACGGGACATAGCCCGCACGTACCCAGAACACGACTTCTTCAAGGAGAAAGATGGACTGGGACAGGAAAGCCTGTTTAATGTGATGAAGGCATACTCCCTGCATGATCGTGAGGTTGGCTACTGCCAGGGTTCTGGTTTCATTGTGGGACTTCTCCTCATGCAGGTAAAAGAATAGTGGTTTATCCAAAAATATTTGAGCTGTGTATGCATGTAAATTGGATGTGTCTGCATCTTCATACATGATTAAATGTAAACATTATGCATGTCATAAGTGAAAGCTGTAATGACAAAATGGATTAGTTACTGCATATTAACTTTTCATTGAGAATCAGAATTCGATGTTGAAGGTTACTGAAAATAAAATAGCTTCGTAGTTGGAAGAAAAAATCCGTAAATTTTATTCACATAGAATCAATGCCAACTTGTTGCACTGTGTTATTGATTTGTTGGTTAGTTCTCCGACATGTTTCATCCTGACTTAATAGGCCATCTTTAGGGAAACGTGTGCAGCTGCACATATTATAGAAGTCTTCCTGAAGGTGGCCTATTAAGTGAGGCTGAAACATGTCAGAGAACTAACCAACAAATAAAGAATACAGTGCAACAAGCTGGAATTGAAACTTTGCAAATATAATGTACTTGTACGGAAAATGTAAAGTACGATGTTAAATTTGTGTCATGAATGAGACCGAATTTGGATTTTGAAAGAACTTTTTAAAACATGAACAAACCAGGAAGACTTGAAGGAGTCTTTCAGGTGTTGCAATGAGGAAATATTAGCCAAGCTAGCTATGCAGAATCAGCATACGTCACTTACAGTGCCCCCACTTGCCGTATGTGGAGCACTGCAAGCTGACCGACTTATTGAGTTACTTCATATTTTGTAAGTGTTTTGGAATATGACCGTATATGGTCAGGTAGGAAGAACTAAAACGCTGACAAACGTACTTTCCTCTCTGTAAAACATTTGATAGTTAAAGTACAAGAGATTCTTTCGGTGATACTCTTTCGGAACATTATACGTTTGGCATGATACTCGACACTGTACTGGCGAAGCAAGTACCTACGACGACGTAAAGATTTATTAGTACACGGCTTGTTACACAAACGATTGTTATAATAACTAAGAGCCGCTGAGAATGTATTACAGCATCCGGCTGTTAACAGGTAAGCTTCAAGCCATCCTTTGGGAGCTCTATGCTCACATTTAAAACTTGCTAAAATATAACTGTGTACACAAGTAATTCATATTATATTACAGTATTTTTGCACCCAGTGTTAACCGTGTGGAGTTCACAGACTGTGATTAACCCTTATCCTGCTAATGTGGAGAATATGGTGAGCTCCTAATAATGCCAGCAGATGGCAGATGGGATTTAACTTGGTGTTTGAAGGGTTAATACAGTATTTGTAAAGTATGATTTATTAAAATATTTTTTAAACATGTAATGTTCTATACCATTTTTAATATATCATATTTTACAAACTTTATTTTAATCACAGTTTACAAAACCCACATGGTAAGCACGATGCAAAAAAGACTGTAAAGTAAAGTGAATTACTTTTGTAAACTGTTATATTTTAGTAAGTGTTAAATTTTGGTGTAAAGTTGCTGGCTAAGGATGGCATGAGGCTAAAACATGTAGAAGCAATATAGATCTCTACATATATATATATACACACACACACAAGATGCATTTGTTAGTGTTATGAATGAGTTTTAATTCAATCAAAGTGCACAGAATAAATATTGTTCCTGTAAATGTTCAAGTAAGTTGTTAAACTACAGTCCAACCTTCATATTATTTGAGTGCATAATGTAAGACTGCATCTCTGAGGAAGGATATTTGCAGAACATAATGTTGAGTATAGTACTTGTTCATAAGGGAGAGAGATTAGGGATAGAGAATCATATACTTTCTGAGGAACTTACACAGTTTTTGGCTCCACTTCTTCTTCTTCATGCTTTTTAAATGTAGGATATTTACATTTGTGGAAAACATTTGCCAGTTTTTATAGACCAGTTTGAAAACCAAGATGTAAGGAGGAGGGCTGTGTACAGTGAAATTTCTAGATAACACCTATGCATATCATATGTACGTGTTGGCACAACTTGATGGTAAAAGTGCCCAACCTTTGCATATCTTTCCAGATGTGTCTTAGTTTTCCAACCGATCTCTCCCCTTCTGTTGTTCTGATATGTTTTAGATAACTTTCCTGGCCAAAATGAGACAGTATGTTTGTATACTTCATAAAATACATATTTTTGGGTGTGAGACAAGGAGGTTGATTGTGAACATAATGGTATTACGATTCTGAAAATTTGCTATAAACTTCTTTGAGAATGTAATTTTGATTTGCTACCATTGTTTCTACGCTTTTGAAAGATTTAATAGCTATTATTGTATTTGATTTTGCACTGCACTGTGGTGGTGATACATGAACATAAGTCTGAACTTAGCCATCTCCATGTTTAATGTCTATGCTAACCTCATTTCTGTTGTTCACAGAATTTCTGTGCTTTTCTTTCCAGTGCTTTTGTTTTTACTTAGTAAATTAGCAGCATCCATACACACTGACAGGTGATCAGTGCTGGTCATTACTATTCGTATCTGATACTCTTTGACCTTCTTAATAAGACATATTAAAGCAGAGATGAAAAGGATTTGGATGTGTGACTGCAGTGGAACAAATATGATGTGAATAAAGAGAGACCAACTTGATGTCATTTGCTTTATTATTTCATTATTTAATGCTCAACATGTTTCAGATGTTAATACATCCATCCTCAGGAGTTTGCGACTTATTTGCTGAGTTATTTCATGGGTTGTATTGCTCTGGTTCGATGTGTGTTGGTGTTACATTGTGGTTTGGGTGGGGTGGTGTGGTATCCGTATGCAGGCTGAAGCACTGCTTCAGCCTGCATATGGATACCACAACACATACAGGTACCAAACCACAACGTAACGCCAACACACATCGAACCAGAGCAATACAACCCATGAAATAACTCAACACATAAGTCACAAGCTCTTGAGGATGGATGTATTAACATCCGAAACATGTTGAGCATTAAATAATGAAATAATAAAGCAAGTGACATCAAGTTGGTCTGTCTTTATTCAACTATCAAGATGATGCACGGTCCAGTAAACAT
>Ga0123357_10012299_pt1 | contig 11031 bp, 8 predicted proteins | sample TergutEmb28metaG_FD_89873 | JGI IMG/M metagenome (GOLD analysis project Ga0123357, IMG submission 89873) | Embiratermes neotenicus P4 segment gut microbial communities from Petit-Saut dam, French Guiana - Emb289 P4 | ecosystem: Host-associated > Arthropoda: Insects > Digestive system > Gut ... | reverse complement strand
TTTTTTTTTCGAAAATCTTGCTGTTTATGAGATAATGTGGAAAAATATTGTACAGCGAGGCAGGCCAGATGAAAATATGGCGCACGCGCGTTGCATGCTGGATACCTAAGTCTACAAACACACGTTGTGTAAAACCTATTGCTTTTCCACTGAAACAATGGTTGCACGAACGCGCCTCGGTGTTACGTTATACATACACTGCCTTTCTTGTTACGTTTTGTCAACTGGCCTTCAGAAACTGGCTGAAAAAATGTCATATGGCTGACTCCAAAGGTTCGTTAGTTACCGTCCCTAAGCCACAAACTGTATATGCAATTTGATCACATTACCTCCTCTTCTCCCTCCCCCTCCTCCCCCTCCTGTTGTTGTTGTTGTTTTTATTGTACGTGTAAATGCCACAACGGATGTCATTTGTTTCGAAGGTCTCTTACAACACGCCTTTTCGGAACTATATTAAGTGGCGCTACTGGCGATTCAACTCAGAATTTAACACTGCCGCAATATTTGCATTACTGATAGCAGAACAATAGAGGTAAAGTCCACCCTACAGCAGGCCACGAAGGCCCAGACGGGTGTAAAGGTATAGCTCTACTCTTTCTCTAACCTCCGCACTGGATGGGGTGGGTGGTCAACGCCATGCCATGGCCGCTTAACCACCGGGAAAGATCCGGTACCCATTCTATAGGAGGGTGGGTGGGCCCCACGGCCGGTTTAAACGGGTGCGAAAAATCTCGCCCCTCCGGAATTCGATACCCGGACCGTCCGGCCCGTAGCCAGCCCCAATACCGACTGAGCTATCCCGTCCCGCGATAGCATAACAGTAACATTTCAAATGCACGACGCTCCTACCAAGTTTAATGCGAATCCGTCAAGTCGTCAGACTTTTGGACACGACAATTTCTTTCAGACATGCGTGGAAAGTTATTCTGTCATTCTGCGTCCTTGCAGTCAGAATGTGCTGTGATACTATAAACCTGTCTTCGATAGAGTCACGAATAGAAGCAGAAGGTGGCAACACTGCAAGGTCTGCTTTAGTTGGAAGTGCGGCGACCGCCTTTGCCAAAGAAACTGTCCACCGTTTACTGCGTTCTGTTAGACTAAATGTAGCTATCTCGTTATGGAATTTACCGTAAATGGTAAAAGTACAATTGTCCCTGTCCATGTCATGAAGGCGTATGGGGGAGCAGAGGTATAGCTCCACTCATAAACCTCGGCACTAGATGGAGGTGTGTGGTCAACACACACCCAGGCCGCTTTACCGCTTGGGGGAGAAACTCCGGTACTCATTTAATAGGACGCTGTGTGGGATCCAGAGCCGGTCTGGACGTTTCGGAGAAGAGACACATCTCTTTGCCTCTACCAGACTTCCGATCCCGGATTGTCTAGCACGTAGCTTAGTCACTATACTGTCTGAGCTGTCCGAGATCCCGAGAACAGGATAAATTTCATATTAAGACTTCATCTTCTAAATGTCAGTGATCATTGTGCTGTGATACTATAAACCTGTCTTTAAAAAGCAAGCAGTTTCAGAAGACGATACATTCCTAACGCAGAAAATATGAGGTACCTACTGGAGCTTGCCCTCTGCTGGTCCGGCCTTCAGGACGTCCGAGATGGCAATGGCAGGATCGCCGTTGGTAAAGTGCGGGTTGTCTCTCCCTCCACTGACTGCAATCCCGAATCCGTACCCGGGAACTCGGGTCAGGGTCACGTGGTGGTACTCCCAGACGATACGTTCCCCGCCCTGAAACACAAAATACGAAATATATGTAGAACGTAACATGAGGCGCTTTCCGACGTGCTCATTCATCATGGGCCCTTTACAGATGGTTCTACCATTTAATTCACTGTGGCCGAATTCTAGAAGTGATGATTCAAGAGACAGTTTTTATGAGGAATTAGAGCAGGTTTTTAATAATTTTCTTAAGTAACATATCAAAATTATATCAGGAGATTATAATGCAAAAGTGGCGAAAGAGAATATTTTCAAACCGACAATTGGGAATGAAAGTCTACATCTATGTACTGTACATACAAAGTCTACATCAGGACAGTAATGATAATGCTGTTAGAATAGCAAACTTTGCCACGTCAAAAAGTCTAATCGTTAACAGCATGATGTTCCCGCACCGAAATATTCATAAGTACACCTGGACCTCTCCTAATGGAAGGACTCAACCAGATTGATCTTGACTAGCTGAAAACCGGCTAGCTTCTCAAGAAGGACTCTGCTCCAGGGAGTAAGTAAGTAAGTAAGTAAGTAAGTAAGTAAGCAAGCAAGCAAGCAAGTAAGTAAGGAAGTAAGTAGTCGAACTCTTTGTTATTGTTCAAGATCGTGTACGCATTTCAAAACGGTGTTACTATTATTAGAGTGTGTTGTATTTCTTTTCACAACTTATTATTTACATGCCTACGTTGGCCTTGTTAAATTGTAGGTGGTACAGAACATAATCTCAAATTTCTATGTGACTTACACGAAGAATTGTATTTATTACTATCGATTGTTATCGATTACTATCGATGGCAACTATGATTGCTACCAACAAATGGGTACCATAAAGGTACGTAAAGTGTGTGTTATTTTTTGACCGATTTTAACCGAGCTTAAGTTTTGTCGACAAATATAAAGTTTTGCGAAAATCCGGCCAGCGGGAGCCACTCTGTTCCACGCGGACGGACAGACGGACAGCTGTGACGAAGCTAAAGGTTGCTATTTGCAACTTCGCGAACGCGCCTAACCTAAAAAGCACGTCTTGCTGGATACATCCAGACCACACTAAAAACTGCAGGAAGCTCTGTCGGTCAGGACAAATATTTCGTCATTTCAACAGACATTTCTTCCTCTTTTTCGTCGTCGTCGTCGTCGTCGTCGTCGTCATCATCATCTTCTTCATCTTATTCTTCTTCTTCTTCATGCGTTACAACTTTATGGTTTGAAAGTTTGGGCCTTCTGAACTACTTCCTTCCATTTAAACCTATCCTGGATTCATTTTGTGCAATTATTCACTTTTATATCTAGTAATTCTTAAATCTTGTTTTATGTCGTTTTCCCATCTAATTTTTGGTCTTCCTGCCAATCTCGTAGGTATAAGTTTCCGCTCATATAATTTTTTGACCAACCTGTCATTTGCCATTCGGTGTACATGGCCAAACCAGCTTAATCATCGAGTCTTAATGTAGTTAATTGTATTCTTATTGCTAATTGGGTTATTTAATTCATCACTTGTTTTGATTTTCCATGTACCATCTCTATCCTTTGTCGGTACGAATATTCTTCTTAATATTTCTTTCAGTTATTAATAATTTCCGTGTCAAAGATTCGTTTATTACCCACGATTCGCTGGCATATGTTATCACAGGTAGACATTCCATCACTAAGCAAACAAACTGAACTGTAGTCACGTGACGCAGTGTGTGTGTGTGTGTGTGTGTGTGTGTGTGTCTGTCTGTCTGTGTTCACTGCATCTTTTGCTGTTACAGATGCAATTCTGCGCATAGTTCACACTGTGTGGAAATGGCAGACAGTTTCTGTCAACTCATCGGTCGGTACTGGCGTCTATTACCCTGCCCTCCTCCCCAATCCCCACGTTTCACGTTTCTTTACATAAGTTACACCCAGCGATATTTCAGAATAGCCAAAATGCCTGACATAAGTCGGTGCAACAACTATCCTAACATATGCCACATATCAGAACAACACCTGTCCAAATCGAGACCCTCCCGAACACCTGTCGAACACCGCCAACTGCAGCCTCCACAAAAGCGCCTTGCCATCTGTCTTTAAGAGGCCGTGGGACACGTGGCAAATCACGTACCTCCAAAGCGGGTCGAACCTGCCGTAAAGAAACGCGCTGTAGTCATGCGGTGATTGCTCAGAGAGAGCCGCTTTCAACTTTAAAGTTACGGGTGGACAAAATGGAGAGACAGTGCAGTGCGTGCAGTGCAGTAACAATGCAATGGTACTTAATAATATAAATCACAGTATACAAATATAAATGTATCTTTTACTTACATACCATCACAATACACAAATATAAAGGTAAATGTATCCCTATACAGGCCTGCACAGGCCCGCAGCGCTCAAGAGGCTCCTAGAATTTCTAGACAATCGGGACATTTAAGTGGCAAGATTGTCAGCCTACGCACCGGCCGCCTCCCCTTCCCCCCCTCCCCCCTCCCCCCTCGGAGATTCCACTGGTACTCATTTACGATATAGGTTGATGCGACCGCAAGAATGCGGCCGGAAGGAAAAATTCAATAAAAAAATCCTAATGAAACCATCGAACACGTGATCTTCCGGTCAGAAGTGCAGTGCCTCAACCCATTATCGCGTACACAAATGTAAATGTAACGTTTATTTGCGTACCAACTTCCGACATGTTTCGTACGTAGGACAATCATCAGGTAATTCCTAAATAGCTCACTCACAATTAAAGGAAGAATAGTGAAGGCTTTAGTTTCTGTAAGATTCTGAAGATGGTATGTCGCATTAAGATTATCTCCTGCTTGGACTCTGTCCATCGTATCGTGTTTTAATTAATATTAACAGAAATAACGCAGAACACGACAGTAGACGGAACACCACGTTTCAACGACAATAGCGGTCCCCGTCTTCAGACTGCAGTAAGATCCAACAAACTCCGTGCTGTCCGTTACGTGCACCATCGATAGTGTTGTGAATATGATATGCTCAGATGGGCCGACAGGCAAAGCTGCTCTCATTCTTACAGTTAAAACGTGATTTCTGTGCGAGCATAGCAACTGTTTCTACTCGATACAGCCTTCACGTACCGTCGAAGGCAAATTTTCATCGTAATGCAGCACAGAATACGGGGTTTTGGTGGGAAACCCTCTGGGAAAGAGGCCACTTGGAACACCCAAGCTTAGATAGAAGGATAATATTAAAATGGATCTTCAAGAGGTAGGATGAGGGCATGGACTGGGTTGATCTAGTTCAGGGTAGGGACGGGCGGCAGGCATTTTAAAACGCGGTAATGAACCTTCAAGGTCCATAAAACGAGAGGAATTTCTTGACTGGCTGAGAACCGATTAGCTTCTCAGGAAGGATTCTGCTCCATGGAGTAAGTGATACAGCACAGTATCCAGCTTCCAAACTGAAGAAGTTTTCATGAAGTCGACACCAAACAGAACCTACAGGCGAACTTAACTGTAATATCTGTACACTCTCACTTACTACGGCGGAAAAGTTCATGTCTTTGTGAGGCTGACAAAATATTGCTGTTAAAGAAATAGCGGGGAAATCAGCGCCAACGTATGTAACAGAAACTTCCCGTTCTCCTTTCAATGCGTTTTCAATGTAGATGTACGGAAACGAGATCAGCAGGTACTGCTACGATGCTACAGGTCGCCAGGCCGGGGAATCGAAGGTGGGTCACAAGTAGGGGCATAACTACAGCGTGCAGGCTGCTCTGGGGCCAGCTATGCCTCCTGTACAATAGGTAAAGTGGCCGAATCCCCCCCGCGTGCTAATGATGCAGTGATCTATTAAAGGGGCAGCGAGATACCTTTGCCTTTTCCCTTATCAGAAGTTCATTAAGTGCTTCATGAGAAGCATGCTTCGGCGTGTAAAAGCTTCGTAAGTTCTAAGTCTAGAATTATATAGGCGATATAAGGAATGAACTCAGTCTACATGAGACATGTGAATGCTGAACACCTGGCTGGAAAGCTGGCCAAAGTGGCACACGCCGAAGGATTGAACATTCACAACATGTCGCACAGTTCTACCGCCAGAGGGCATGAGAGTAAACAAACACAAAAAAGGCCGCCAAATTTACGACTATCGGGCATATGCAGGTGTCGGAATGTGTCAATAAGGAACTTCCATTTGGCAAACAGGAATGTTGATTTTTATAAAGTGGCGCTGAAATTTAAACGGGCAGTTTGTTACCTAAAGACATTAATATTAGGTATAAAAAATTAAAGCTATCCCACTGCAGGCCCGGACCGACCCTTAGGGCACGAGGAAGTTAAGCTCCTAGAATTTCAAAACAATCGGCACATGATCGTGGTAAGGTTGTCAGCACTACGCACCGGAAAATTTTACCCCCCGGAAATATCCCTGGAACTCATTACTGTTAAAGACTGAGTCGACCCCAGGGCCACAGTGCGGCCCGTAGGAGTAAGTCAATGAAAAATCCCAATGACTCCATCGGAAATCGAACCTGCGACCTTGCGGCTTATAGCGTAGTGCCACCGCGTACTCCAAAGATTAAATACACAAAACTGTAACTTTCTCTGTTTTTATATGGGAGTGAGATTCGGTGTTGCACATTAAAGCAAAAAGCAGGCTACGGATTATCGACTACACGGTGCTGAGCAAGATATTTGTGACAAAAGGACGAAGTAACAAGAGTCTTATTGATAAAACTGTATAAAAAAGATTCATGATTTATTCGCCTCGCCAAATACTATTTGAGTAATCAAATTAAATATGACGTGGACAGGGAATGTGGCACATATGATAAGGAAGCAAATCCTCCAAGGGGTGGGTGGAAAACCGGAAGGAAAGATACCGCTTGGAAGACTTAGGAACAGATGGACGATATTAAAATGGATCTTAAAACAAACAGAATAAGATGTGAAACGGATTCATTCGGCTCCGGAGAGGCACAAGTGTCGGATTGTTGTGAATGCGGTAATGAACATTTGGGTTCAAGAGAATGTGGATAATTTCTTGACTACAAGCCTCCCAAGAGGGATTCTACCTCTGTGAGTTACTCAGACTTTACGGTTACAGCTACCTGGACACAATGCATGTTTCACTGTGTGCAGTCCTATGTAGTACAGGCCCTGAAGGGCACTCTCACATCACCTTTCGCTGAACATGCACGGTGTGAATTTAGAAAACACTTCTAGAAACACAACCTGCATAAGGTAGTATCTTTTCTTTCTTTTGCCGCTGCGACCCGCCGAGGGCCATTGGCTCCTCGTTCGTGAGGTTTCTATGTCACACACAACGACGGACCACAGTCGGTAGGACTCCTCTGGACGAGTGATCAGCTCGTCGCAGAGACCTCTACCTGGCAATACACAACACTCACAACAGACGAATATCCATGCCCATTCGAACCCACAATCTCTGCAGGCGAGCGGCCGCAGACCTACGCCTTAGACACCGCGGCCACTGGGATCGGCACATAAAGTATTTATTCCAAATAATTTCGCACGTAAACGCAAATAATTATTTGATATTTTGAGACGTCACTCCTACAGGTTCCGGCCCCTACAGGACATATGCACTTAGTTTAATTCAATACAACACAGTCCGTCTACAGCACGCAATATGGATAATGTTAAATTTCCAATCTGCAGTGTTGACATTATGTGATAACCTATGCAGTAAAAACACCTCGGTTATTGCAGCCGTAAAATGCGGAATTACTCGCCACGTGGTTTATGGTTGTTTTTCTGTTATTACAAGTTTGGAGGTTATGGTATGTTGTGGTATTCGGTACGTTTTATATTCTTTGTGGCTGTAGAATAAAATGTACACTAAACGGAGTTGCCATCCACAAGTTTCTTTCCAATTCAGCACACCGCCGTAAAGACACAAGCATGTCTCACAGGGACGTTTCTGTTCCTGTTCATAACTACTACCATCTCGTGACTGCTAACCTACATAACCAAGAAGTAGGAAAAGTGAAATTATAATGGAGCACTTTCTTTTCTAAAATGGCAAGCAGTAGGATTTAAGATATCGTGTTGTCGCGCGTGCGCGCGTTCTGTCCGGTTAAATTTTTGAATCAGCTGACCGATTTTCACGAAATTTCGTAGGACATTATGACTCTGGAGGACATCCCGAAGCCGTAATTTTCAGTGTCGTACACGGCGGAAAAGGAACTACTGACAATTGCTGTAGAAGCCTGAAGTAACGTATGGCAATAAATTTTGGGGTGCCAATTTACTTTTCTTGACGTAATTTTTTTACAGACTGTGAACAAAATGGACACCGTTTAAAATTTTTCTTTAATTCTTGGTCTGCTGGCAAGTGAAATTTGTACGTACAAGTAGGTAGATCGTACAATATGAGTGCACAAATTTTCAAAAAATCCAGGTGCCATGTCAAAATTCTAAGCGCCAGAACCCTTCTGAATCTTAGAAGTTCCACACTGAAGGGCCCCTAATGTTAGGTGCTGCCATACCAAATGTAGTTGTCATGGTGAAATGTCGCCTGGGATTTGTACACCACTGTCGCAAATACACATACACATTCAAGGTTATTCCCATATAACTGCACAACTGCTTTTAATGCTCCTACATGTTTCGCCTGCCAGCCACAGCCATCTTCAGGGCATTACAAGTGTTGGAAGACAGGTTCAGCGTGTTACACAGGTTGTCAAACATAAATGGTAAATTATTCACACATATGTAAATTATATAAATATTTTACCATTTATATTTGACATCATGTGTAGCACGCTAAACGTGTTTTCAAAAATCGTAGTACCCTATGGTTGCTGTTGTTGGCAGTCGAAATATTTACGAGCATTAACACCAATTTTCCGGTTAGTTGGGAATAAACTTATGTGTGTAAGACAACTGTGCGCAATACATACAGTATTATATACGATCGCATTATGGATGTATCATTTGGGTATTAACAATTATAAACATGAAAAGGATGCAAAGTTCTAGATTACATCAGAAAAATGCAATATAAACCGAATATGCACTTAAAATAAGTTAAACAACATAGGCAATGAACGTATAACGTAATGCAGGTGCGTTCGCGCAGCCATTATTGCAGTGGAAAAGCAATAAATATTACATATTCTGAGTGTGTGTTGGTAGCCTTAGGTACCCAGCATGAAATGCGCGTGCGCCATACTGTCATCTGTGGCCTGCCTGCCTCAACAACATTTTTCCACATTATCTCAAACACGACACGATTTCGTGGGGGGGGGGGGAGTTATTGAACACAAAGTATGTGTTTTGATTTTCTCTATAACTTTTGTCTTAAACATCCGTCATTCTTGTCCAGTGTTAATGAAACTTTCAATTTTCTAGATAGTTTTTTTTTTTCGAAAAATGCTCAAATATCAAATTTCATGACAATCCGTCCTGTGGGAGCCGAGTTGTTGCATGAGTACAAACGGACGGATGGACACGACGAAGCTAATATTCGCTTTTCGAAACTTTGTGGTAGTGCCTAAAAATGAAAACAAAACAATACTCACGGATATTTAGAACTTGATATGTGTGGAAAGAAAAGTACTCTTTATGAATTCGGGTTGGAACTGTTTGTACGACCAACACCGGAAATGATTGCATTGTGTAAATTTGAAGTCTCGGTATCAGAAAGGCTATGCCAGTGACAGCGTGTCATGATTGTGCTCGATAGAACCTTTTTTGATTCGAAACCGGTATTTAACGATCACGTTTTAACTAGGCAGATTATATAGCGTCGAATGAAATAATGATTGTAGGGATTGGGCTAGAAAAAACCCGGAAGTATGCAGAAAGATGGTCCATGGCAAGTTCTTCTCCTCAGACAGTTGGTGCAACCACAAAGATTCCCAAAGGGTACACAGCGACCTGCTCGATTGTCGCCGGTTCGACTTTCATCGCTCCCTTCAGGCGAACGCTGGACCACTACACCGAAGCACAGATCTCCACCTTCCGTGCGCTAATCAGATCCGTAATGAACGTACAAATAACGAAAAAATGGACGTCAGTGTTTATGGTATATTTAATTCACTATATTCTCACCAGCATGTTTCGGCCGCCATAACTGCCATCTTCCGGGTGATATTATTACAAGAATACAAAAGTACAAATGTGGTTAGCTGTGTCGCGGTCACTACATAACAATTACAAATCATTATAATTTCAGCTAAATTTTATAAGTTAAATAGATACAGGTTAAAATGGGTAATGATTACGGGTCAGGACAGCACAGTCAGTATAGCGACACGCTACGGGCTGGACAGTCTGAGGATCGAATCCCGATGGGGGCGAAATTTTTCGCACTTGTCCAGGCCGGCCTAGGGCCCAAGCCTCCTACACAAAAGGTACCGGGTCTTTCCAGGGGTAAAGCGGCCGGAATGTGGCGTTGACCACCCACTCCATCTAGCGCCGAGGTTGAAGAAATAGTAGAGCTATACATCCACTCCCCATCTGGGCCTTCGCGGCCTGTTATAGGGCGAGCTTTATCTTACCTGTTTAAGAGTAATGATTAAAATATTCGGATTTAGAATCGTTTATTCCGTACGGAGTGCGCTTGATGAAGTGATCTCGTGACTTTTAATACAGCGTGTAGGTGATGCGTAGACGGTGTGGTATACCGGTTCGAAATCACCCAGTATACCACTGAAATTCTAATAACTTTGAATTTTTATATAGTGACCGCCACACAACTAACCCCATTTGTACCTTTATATTCTTGTAATCATATCACACTGAAGATGGTCGTATCAGCGGCCGAAACAAGTTAGTGAGAATTTAGTGAATAAAATACATCAATAATATTGAAGTGCATTTTGTTGGCTATTTATATATTATGGATGGAGAATCTTCCTTGAGCAGGCTTTCGGTGGACAAGGACTGACTGCTTTACCGAGGTCATTCGTAGAAATTTACCACTAAGGCGTATTCTGAGCCATTTTAAGCCTTAGAATCCGAATAAATCATCAGAGAAGAAAAATGTGGGTCGAGGAAGGATGGCAGTGATATAATCTAGTACACTATGGGAAGAAACTAGGAGAAAATGTTCGGCTGTCAATGTTAGTCTGCAGTTTGGCCTCGTCTTTTTGCCAAAGACAATCTGAATAGAACGGAGAATGATGAGGAATGGAGACCAAACGTCAACAACGTAAGATATGAAATTTCAGATTCTACGATACAAAAAGAAATTTCGTCCCTCAATTGTTCTAATTTTGTTTGGGGGGAAAAAAATCGCTGTTCCCCCCCCCCCCCCCCCCCCCCCCCAAAAAACCCAAGCCCACCCCGCGGGGGGGCGACGGGTGTGTTTTAGAAGCGGAGGCAATGGGAACACCCCACCAAAAACCCAAG
>Ga0123357_10012297_pt1 | contig 11031 bp, 5 predicted proteins | sample TergutEmb28metaG_FD_89873 | JGI IMG/M metagenome (GOLD analysis project Ga0123357, IMG submission 89873) | Embiratermes neotenicus P4 segment gut microbial communities from Petit-Saut dam, French Guiana - Emb289 P4 | ecosystem: Host-associated > Arthropoda: Insects > Digestive system > Gut ... | reverse complement strand
TGTTTCAGATGTTAATACATCCATCCTCAGGAGCTTGCGACTTATTTGTTGAGTTATTTCTTGGGTTGTATTGCTCTGGTTCGATGTGTGTTGGCGTTACGTTGTTGTTTGACTGTGGTGGTGTGGTATCCGTATGCAGGATTTAGCTTGCATACAGATACCACACCACCACAGCCATACCACAAAGTAACACCAACACACTTCTAACCAGAGCAATACAACACATGAAATAACTCAAAAAATAAGTCGCAAGCTCCTGAGGATGGATGTATTAACATCCGAAACATGTTGAGCATTAAATAATGAAATAATAAAGCAAATGGCATCAGTTTGCTCTCTCTTTATTCAACTATCAAGATGATGCACGGTCCAATAAACATAAAAAAATATTCAATATTTATTTTTCTCTGAAATTTTACTTATAATAATGTTTCCATTCCTTCTTTATTTTATTCTTCCAACCTTCCAAATTTATATTATTTTGTGCATTCCCGAAATATTTCTTGCTGGATCTTCACCGTCTAATATAACAAACATAACCAACACTTCACTCTCACTCACAACACTCACCCCTTCAGCTGTTCTGCAAACTAAAATTCAACTGCATTATATATAGCAGGTCTGTGCAATTTCATTTTTTCCCCATTTCACGTGACACAAGGCAGTCGACTCTAATGAATTTCAGTCACTGTGATCGAAAATATAGTTGAAGCATTTTACCTCAAAAATAATTTGTGGACGATTCTGTGGAGTGAAGACGAATTCTTTCTTTGTACAAGTGTTAGTGTTTGTTTCTCGTAATCTACACTCGATTACTTTAGTGTACCAGCACAGATGAAATGACATAATGCTATGTGTCCTACCCAGTGTGTCTCTGCCTAACTGTGTAATATACGAACTTCAACAAAGTGTTTCTCTAGCCATGAGTTCGGCTGCAACACCACCGAAAGAAAGTAACATAAAGTTTACTTACAGACTCACGAAATGCAGTCGGCGTCTTCTTCCAGCTCCTCTGCAGTGCGGTTGTTTCAGTCGTGTGGGCCTTTTATACGGCACATTGTAGAATAAGCTGTGCGTGTCACAAGCAAACATATCTTCACAAGAACACCTTTCAGGTGTGACAGTACTTTACGCGTTGTAACTTTATATATATTATAAGACAAATAAGCGACAGTCTGTAAGAAGTCTTACGCTCCACTGGCTGCACAACGTCAGTGTGAATACAGACTGTGAGTATAGAGATTCACAGGCAAATGCATCCTTTGTGTCTGTCGCACAGGGTGAGTTTACTGCAGGGAGGTACATATAACGTCCACGTGTCTTTAGAGGACTAATCACTGTCGGAACTAACGGAAAATCTTCGAGAATTACAGCCTGGAACTGGTGTAGGCCAGGTTTTCTCAGTGCTACGGTAAAGTAAATATCGTATTCGATTACTGTGAAGTAAAGTTATAACTCTACGCATTCTCTGCGGCGGCACTAGTCAGAGATGATCCGCTAACACCAACTTCTGACGGATAGTTCCGCGCAGAAAGAACCACCAGTACGCAATGCATTCGAGACATGGCGTTAGAACCAAGGACTGATTGGATAGAGGAAGTTCTCCTGCAAAATTATGAGAACCGAACCACGTTCGTCCAGACTGTAGGTTAGTCACCATATGCACTGAAATTCGTCGACTTCAGACAAAATCCCCATATATTTTTGCCATCAATCCAAGTGGGGAAAGGAAAGAGTTGTGTGTTATTTAAGTCAATTGGATATGATTTCTATTTCTGGCACAACGGATTACATATAAGGAATAAATTCAGTTGTCCAGGATATTAAAAATCGCATTCCATTTCCTACGCCGTGTCCCTAAGCGGAACTTCTTCCGTTGACTAATTCTCCCTACTGACAGTGATCTGTCGGCCATTCCACCAACTTGCAGATATCTATGTGGTTCTTTTTCAACTCCTTCAGCACCTCCAACACTGTCGCTTTGTTGGGGTGTTGGCTTCGATACGCCACATAAAAAAACGCTGAAAGCAGATTATCGGCGGTTGTTAGATTTAAAATTCCTAGATGTGCAATAACAAAAGCTGTGATTAACGACAAATTCTCGTGTTTGTACCGTCTCCTCATCTCCCCCCAACTTTTATCCCTCCCACAAATTTCCCAATAGTCCCTTCCTCTCTTATAGTCATTCACTACAAATATACACTGTGGCTATACATAGCCTTTGTTAGCACCAAGAATGTTTGTTTTAACCTTACTGTCCTGTACTTTATTGCTGGATTTGAATGGGTTTTCTGGAAACATATTTATTTTAAAATATGTGCTTTTGTACATAGGGTGTGATCAACGGTACAATTTACGAAGGCAAACACAAAACAATACAGGTAATGTACTAAGTGCCATGACGTAGTCCTACCGTTGTGTAAATATTAGTATCGTGGAAAATCAATAATTTCTACGTATTCTGTGTTTGTAGTCTTATCTAACTAGCATGCAAAGCGCATGCTCTGTATTATATTGTTATGTGTTTGTATCTGCCTGTACCATAATTTTCCACATTATCTCACAAAGGACACAATTTCTAATAAAGAAATATTTAAACATAAAACACCCTTCTTGATTTTTCTATAAATTCCTTCGGAAAGGCTCATTTTTCTAAGACGAATTCGTCGCAGAGTTCTCTTGCATACACATTTCTCTTTATGTAAATACCCATTATCCATGTCAGAATTTAACAAAACATGAAGTTTCTCTACATCTATTGCAAAGACCTCAATTATCAGTTTCTTTTTAATCTATCCAGTGAAGACGAGTTATTCGATGTGAACGGACAGATGGATGAACAGCCATCACGAACCTGATAATCGCTTTTTGGAAATGTGGGTAGTGTCTGATAGAGTTCACTCAGTAATTTACTCCTTAGAGCAGGGCCCTTATTGAGAAGCTAACACTTGTTCAGCTAGTCAAGATATTCACCCCATTTTATGGAATCCGAAGGTTCATTACCTCATGCAAAAGTGTCCACCAACTGTCCCTATCCTGAGTCAGCTCGATCCAGTCCATGTGTTCGCATCCCACTTCCTGAAAATCCACTTTAATACTGAGCCTGCCCTATACAGGCTCCTAACATTCCACGTACCAAATCTCATGACCCATTTTCTTTTCACCATAGTATCAGACCAAGTCTGAGGCTTAGTCTTTGACTGTTTCATAACACAATTAATTTTTACGGTGAGGAGTTGTTAAGAGCACGCTCAACCCTCAAGCTGGAAGACCACTCCTTGTCGGCTGTCCGCACCTGTTTATTCGATATATTCGCAACTACACTACATATTTGGGGCCGTTCCTACATCTGCAACTTGAGGCAGAGGCATACCGTTGTGACATGGGCCTACTTGTCACGGTCAATTTTTAATACATGCAGAAATTTAAATGACACGGACTTACGTTGTTTGGGATCCAAGAGGCAGTACTTGAGAATGACGTAACGATCGTAATCAACTGCTATGACGTATGCTCGTGCACTCACCAATGCTGCAAAAGTGACATTACTAAATGCTATTGTATATAGGAGTTCGATAGAATTCAAATATTGGAATTAATTTTTGTGTGACCGTTAGAGATAGCATATTGTGTACCCACAATTTGCCAAATTCAGCAGTACCATACTGTGAACAATATTACAACATGATAATGTTGGTTGTTTGGCTAATATGTCAATATTTGAGAAAAGATATCTGCGTGTTTTTGATGAACAGGGAAAACTGATAGAAGTTGTTGAATATCTGTCAAAATATGCATCTGAAACACTCAGCGCAGATGTTTGAGCAACCACATATCTATTAATTTGTTTGGTGGATTACGTAATTGGGGAGAGAAAGCTAGAAACATTTAACATAGAGTAAAACATTACTCAAACATGAAGTCCAAATTGTTGTATTTTTAAAAATACATTGAATTTAAAATAGAATAATTAATGACCAATACGCAGATTGTTTAATATTCTGTGCCACATCAACCACATTCACAAAATACCCCTATTTACTAAGCCTGCTTAACTTAATACTCTCTTCATTTTTTGTCCCATATGTCAGCATAGCGAATTAGGTTACTCAGATACACTTATTAATGTTCTTTCAACTTCACCCTTCCTTTTATACACACTGTCCATATCCCATATCTTAATTTGTTCAACTCTATATTATAGAGTAATGAGACCTGTGGAGCTAAACAAAGTCTCCACCCGCGTCACAAAGGCGAATTTCAGTTCAGAATTAGTCCAGACAGTATTCTCGTCAATATCTGGGTTTAGTTCAAGTTACCATAGAGCGAAAAGTATGAGATATATTGAAGGGTGTTTTAGGAGATTTTTCAGTTTCGTTTTATTGGACCAACGAATTTCTCAAATTATCTAATTATCCCAAACAAATCTAGGGTTTATATAAAAAGAGATACGATCGTTTATCATTACATTGTCCTGGTGATATCCTGGTATTGTTTGTCAAAACTTTACCTCGTACTTACAAGGTATTTGGTAACTTTCGTCCCAGTATCCAGTAGGGTTCCAGTTTGTTGCATTGCCATAGATCGTAATGTGACGTTGTTCGCTGTAGAACACAAGAAGCTGTACTACTGCCACAGTGGGTCAACCAAATTACAGTTAACAAATATATCGTATCATATCATATCAAAACATATCATATCAAATCACGATATAACGCCACATCAATTATCGGCAACCCAATTACATGAACATCAATTCCGTCTTACACTTTATGCCTATTTACCGACTTCAAATTGAAGTGACCAAACAGTGGATGTTGTAAACCCACCTGATAGAATATCCGTCGTCGGTGATTAGGCTAATATTTCCCTCAGGGCTTGCGTATGTGGATAGAGGGCAGTCAAGGTCGTTGTCAATATCGTTGGGGGTGTGCAAGTGCCCGTACCAAGGTCGAGGACCTGAAAACTGTAAGACCACGAAATTTTTGACACAGTTCTGGTGAGTGGAACTTCTTATTTTAGCGGCTTGTAAATGTAGTCATTATTATTCATTTCTGTTTAATACATTCAGAGGTTTGAATCTCTCGAGCATGTACTTATGCGGAGGGAAATGGATCAGCTGTTAACGTGAACTAGTAATGGAGCTTTGATTCAAATCTTGGTCAGTACTCTAAAAAGAAGAGGCAATGTGTTTATAATCATAACGTTGAGGTTCGTTCGCCTTATGGTTGTTGTTTTTTAAAAGCAATTTGTTTTACATATTCTGAGTGTGTGTTTCTGCACTTTGTTCTACTGCAATCAAGGCCTTGGACCTTATTATATTTTCTTCTTTGATTTTTCCCTCTGACGTGTATTTTGCATTATTCCAAAAAGGCAAATTTTTCTAAAAAATTAAACATAGAATAGAATGTGATTCTTGATTTTTAAAAATGTTTGCTTGAAATATTTTTTATTTCAGGAAGAACTGACGCGATAGTAAGATAAATGCAAGTATGTCTTTTATAAAAATTCCGACTTGCTTGTCGAATTTCAAACGAACTTGAATTTTCTCCACAGATTTCCGAAACGTATTCAAATATTCAATTTCATGACACAACGTCGAGTGGAATCCCAGTTGTTGTAATCATAAAGACAGACATAGCGGAGAAAACACAAATACTTCGTAATTTTGCGAACTCGCCTAAAATCGTGAGTAGGTTTCCTGGTGTCTTTGCTTAGACTATGCATGAAACTACTGACGTTATTTTTAATTAGACACGGAGAGAATTGTTCCAAATCATTAGCAAATTATTACCTATAATTCATTCGATAACTTGAAAGTAGTGTCTGATATAATCTATTAAGTAACTGTTAATGAAACCGCAAATGAAATATAAAATCAAGCAGAAATTTTAAAAACTTCTTGTTCCAGGAATACACCAATACGTACCTTAGACCAATCAAAATTCTTCACGCCCTGACTTCCAACGTCGCAGTCACTGTAAGCCAACGTGATCTTGGCGATTAGACAGAAAAAGAAAATCAACAGCATTTTGGTTTCAATTCCTGTAATTCATGAAAAAAATTATATGAAATTTGTCTTTTACGCTTCCTTTGTTTCGCACAATGAATAAATTGACGCACAGTTAAGGGACATCGGCTGTTATCCCACAGCTTTGATTTAATAAAGAAAGACAGAGGCCTGGACATCGTTGTCAAGTCAGCAGAATTTTTCTTCGCTTCTTCTTGAGCCAAGTTTCATGTTCAAACTTCTAGCTGCACTGAAATTTCGAGCAACTGCACTGACACTATTTTATATTAGATTCGGAACAAAATCCCTTAAATTTTCTACTTAATTTTTCCTTTGATAACCTAACATTCGTAACTATATATTGTTGTGCAGTGGTACAGCATTAAGCAAAATGCACGAACAGGAATTCCCCTGATTCCGGAGAAATATGAGTCAGCATCAGACAAGCTTCATGCTGCTCTGTATAACCTCACTGTTACATGCGATTCACAAATCAAGTGGATATCTGGATTTATTTTATGCACACTGTACTCTTCAGATCACTTTGTGTACTGCAGCTTGTAATATATTGGAAATATCAGTAAGGCAGTTGTAGTGACCTATTAATTAATGTTACCAGATAATGTAGGAATGAAATTCTGAATGACTGAACTTTAGCATCAAATTTGAACTCAGATTCTTTCCGAAATCAATGCTTTTGTGTGAACCAATGGTCCGCGTGTATAGTTGTTTCGACTTGACAGATAGCAAGGTGTTATCATCTCCTCGGTCTGTAAGAAAATCTGAATCGTCATTGGAATTCTATACATTTAAAGCCTATTTTTGAAGTGCGTTCCCTCTGTCTGTGTGTCCTCCCACACTAAACAATTTGTCTCCCATTGGACGAATTCTAATGATATTTGAAAAATTGTAAATTTCTGAAAATCTGTCTTGTAAATTCAAGTCTCGTTAAAATCTAACAAGATGGCGAGACCTTACTGCAAAATCTGTGCACATTACTGTTAACATCAGGTTGAATTCTGCTTCTAGTGGCACATGTTTCAAACAAAATTGTTTAAAAAATCAAAACAAAGTTTGTTTTAATAAATTTTTTCGAGCAATATTTTCGTTTATGAGACAATAAGAAAAGGTATGGAAAGGCCAGACAGGCCACAAAATAGAATATAATGCGGCGTTAAGTACATGCGCTTTGCTTATCGGGTAACTAATGCTTCAGACTCAGTGAGGTTATGCAATATGTGCTGTCTATGGATGGCAAAAATGGTTACGCGAAAAAGCTTGAATGTGTCATTATACAATGTATGTCTTGTATTTTCAGTCGCTAATAAATAAATGTACAACGTACGTTAATTTACATGTTACTGAACGACTGAATTTTAGGTCCAACCTGTAGCTACCGAAACCTAGAGTGATCAACTTTAAACAACCCCACAAACACACACACACACACACACACACACACACCATAGAATAAAAATTACATCTTGCCGTATTGTCTCACCTAGAATTAGAATTCTAACTTCATGCATGCCTTCCATTTTCCAAAACAAAATTTTCCATCTGTTAGCCCTCAGTTTACATCCTCACACAGACACATTTATTGCAGTGTGATGGTGAGATAGGACAATAGGCTGACGGTGAAAGTTACTGTCTTCCAGCATGTGACACCGTGCATTTTGTTAGGCAGGTGACAACTTGGTGCCGAGAAGTAGACAATATCTAACAAATTGCAGAGAGTCAAATATCGCGAGGCACTTTGGTCAGATTGTTTTCAGTCACTCTGATCCAAATAGTTACAAATCCATTTATCTTAGAAATCAGTAGTTGATAACTGCAGTTCAGTGAAGCCAAAACCTATCTCCTTGTAAACGTCAGTTTCTCTAATAAATTCGAAATATTTGCATTCGAATAAGTTAGTGTGTCGGCGCAGATGCAGGGGCATACAGCCATGTGGCAACTCCGATTCCGGTGGCTTGAAGGTCTAAGGTGGATTTGTGCAGCGGTGTGTTTCCTGGGATCGCGGTTTCGAATCCCGATGGCTGCATGGCTATATAACTCTAGTGTCTGTTGTGTGTTGTGTAGTTAAAAGTCCCTGCGACGAGCTGGTCACTCGTTCGGAGGAGTCATACTTAGTGTGTCTGTGTGTAACAGTGTGTGGTCTTGGAACCTCAACAAACAGTCACCCTAGCCCTCAGTTTGGCTGCAGCACCACATAAGAAATTAACATAAAATTTACTTACAGACACTTGAATTGCAGTCAGCGTCTTCTTCCAGCTCTTCGACTATGTGGTTGTTTCAGTTGTGTGAACCTTTTTGGAAGGCACGTTTCAGAAAGCTTGTATATCGAAGGCGATGAAGTCTTCGTGGAAATATATGACATGAGCGATAGTGTTTTTTATTTCATTTTAATTTGAGAAAATTATGAAGCAAGATAAGCGAACGTCTGATATGAGTCCTTTGCTCCACTGGGTAAAACGAGGTCAGTGTCAATATGTATATATATAAGCCTTGCAAATGTTTATTAATTTGTTTTGTAACAAAGAATTTCTAGCAGAATATGTGAAATTTCCTACAGATATTTACTGCTTTTGTTTGGCATGGTCACTACTTCATGATAGGTAATATTAGGAATTTTGTCCATAAGGCCAATGGAAGCAGCCAAATTTCACAACTATCCATTGGTAGTCCCATCAGTCTTCTGCAAATGTATGTTGTAATAAATTCACCAGGACACAAGTGTGACATCATTCTGTTGTTGGAGCGTGTTATTTCCAATCCGATAATCTGTATACTGTAAACAAAAACCTAAACGTGACCGCTTTTTCTGTACCGTTACGTCTGTAACAATGCACGTTCTTTCGTCCTCCGGAATTCGCATCTCCATTACGGCTTTAAGATACATTTGCAGCAGTTCTATCGATGTGTGTAAGGTCTATGATTGAAGGACACTCGGAGTGAAAGTACTGCTGTCAAGTCACTTCTATACCGCTGCGTATAATTACACTTGTAGTGTTGATACCTCTGGAAAATATTAAAATATGATAGCTTGAAAATCTTGACTAATTCTGTAAGGTGAGAAACTAATTTCTTCTTTTTGGTGGTACAGGAAATGTGAAAATTTATTCGTATCAAAATCTGTGTCAAGTTTTAACCAAGTCTGACGCAGTCTACGTCATGTGTTGTTGTTCACAACAGTGCGTTGAATGTGGTGTAAGAAGAAAAGAATCAGAATTTTTAATGTTGTAGAAACTGTAGAATTTCTGTCCGAACTTGCAGTGCAAGGATAGAGAGCATGAATAATGGATCACTAATTTCCGTATACCTACATATCAGTTACATCATTATATTTACATATTTACTGTTACATTTATACATATTCAATGTAAAAAATCATCATCGTACTTTTTATGCACATAAAGATTTATTTAATGATTATGTAACAAAAAATATAGTTCTATAAGGATGTTAAAAAAACACTTCTCTGCATGCAAAATGGGACACTTAATTGGACACCTGAGTTATTAATTAAACTTTCTATTTCAAGCAGATAAATCCGATCACGTGTTTCCAGTCTCAACTTCCACACTTTTACCTCATATCAAACATTAAAATTATACAAATGTTGTGTTGTACTCTATATGTAGTTGCAAAATAAGTTAGTCTGTCATTAAGAAAAGCATTGACGGAATTTATGAACATGTTTTGCCACAGTTTGTTTTACAGTCGGTTGGTCATTCTAACTAGCTTCTCCACTGAACCGGAGAGATTGCTTAGTTCCGAATGGTCTTTATTCCACACATGGAGATAAATTTAACTTAAGTGATTTGGCGGCACAGCGCTGGCTGTTCGACTGTGGACGGCGGTCACCGTCTGCTGACAGATTTACGTGACATTACAAGTAATACGGCCTAATGTAATTTCTGGATTGAAGACACTTTTGTTTTGAAATATCCTTGCGAAATTATGTGTTGTACTTTCATTGTCCGACCAATTTAAAGTTCTCAAAATAAACTTACAAATTTCCGTGGGGAGAGAAACACCCATAACGTAGCTGAAATCGTTAATTTCTTCAACGAATTAAACCGTAAAATTTGTAAAACTGGGCCAAACAGATTTTCCAAATATAGAGTCCTCGCATATCTTTGATGTGTTCAAGACCGTAAGGACATGGGTAAAAGCGAGAAGGTTGAATGACAGTGGTTAAACAGGCCATTTAAAGTTCGGCTACATGAGATTCAATTATATCGAAGTAATCTCACGATTTACATAGAGAATTACAAGATTCAAGCGTCGTCTGTCTTCGACTGAAATTCTGTGCAGGCGGTAACGTTCTTACTGTCAATTTTGTAGGGAACAATTGTGAATAAGGTAAGTGTTTGAGAGCCAAATATTTAATTCTATGGTATCAACAGTCATAAAATGAGTAATAAGAAAGGTGCTTTGTGTGACAAATATTGTTTTATTTACCACTAAATATTACAGCTAATTCACGTTTGCTTGACGGAGGAAATCATCACATTTTAAAGATTTTTTTGTTCAAACTATTGTCTATATTATACAAAAAATTCTGTACGTAATGCAAGTATCAAAAGTAGGAAAAGGTACTTTACGAGCTGTAATGAAAAAGGGATTTCATGTTACGAAACCGATAAGTAACACGTGTTTCTTAATACCGAACAAACTACATATAATTATATTAAAATCTCAGTAATAACAAACGAGTCAACATAGCAGAAGTTCACCGGGAAGCTATTTAGGGTTTTCAGAACTTAATGAAGGACAGACAGGATAACACCATTTCCTAATATAAAACAACAGGTGAATTCATTTGTAACGAACTGTGCAATTCAGTTCATTCAGTGCACAGCAGTCTATCAGGAAAAACAGACTGTGTATGGGGCCCACCAAGCTCTCTGTATAATGGGAATCCGGTGTCTTCCCTGCGGGTAATGCGGCCGGTGATTGGCCTTAGCCATTCACCAATATTCAGCGCCGAGGTTAAAGAAAGTGTATACCAACAC
>Ga0123357_10012295_pt1 | contig 11033 bp, 12 predicted proteins | sample TergutEmb28metaG_FD_89873 | JGI IMG/M metagenome (GOLD analysis project Ga0123357, IMG submission 89873) | Embiratermes neotenicus P4 segment gut microbial communities from Petit-Saut dam, French Guiana - Emb289 P4 | ecosystem: Host-associated > Arthropoda: Insects > Digestive system > Gut ... | reverse complement strand
TTTTGTTCTGATTGCACCACATTACGTAGCGCTAGCTACCCGTGCCTCAGGCTGATGTAACTATAAAGGTGGGTGATAACTGGAAAGATCCAGTTACGTCACGCACTCCAGCATGTTCTGGAATTCGCGTGGCGTCAGCTCTCGCAGGGAGATCTCCAGGTACGGGCGTGTCGTTGATGTTATACACAGGAACAAAGGGTTCTAGTTGCGTCACCATAAGGGTGTGATATTGTGAGTTCAAGGGGAGCTACGCATACTATAAGCTAAATATTGTTGTGATTAGACAAATAGTGTTAATTACAGCGAGTGTTTCAAACATGTTGCATAGGAAGACTACATAATATGTTACACTTATTGTATTATTCATTGTGTTGAAAGAACTGACATTTCACGAGGAAATTCAGTATCTGAAGAACTCTATCATTAATAAGAGTGATAATACATCATATGTTATATTAGTATGAAGAGCACACCCCTAAGACAGTATTCAAGGGTGACCTTGCATTTATAGTGTTTATAGTGAATTTAGAATTTGAGGTCTCATCTTGTATTATTCTGCCTAGTAATAAATTTAAAGCTAGTAACCTTGTGCCAGCAATTATATACGGAACAGATTTGTTCACCCGATTTATGTACATACCAGAGTGTACAGCATTCATTTTGTACTTTAGCTGAATACATCAGTTACAGTAAAAATTGAATTTAATGACAACATATGTTGTTCTGTTCTACAGATCAGTATGTTTAGTGATCAGATATATTATCTAAATGACATTTAAAAGATATACATCTATTTAGAGGTATTTTTTGTATATCAATTTTATCCATTCATTATCAGAATTGTTATATTTTTTGTATTGTTTACATTTTTTCAAGAAAGTATTTTAAAAAAAGAAGATATTTGTTATTAAGGTTTCACAGTCTAATTACTGTAGACCCTGACTGATGATTAATTCTGTATAAGTTATATGATATAGGTTTTAGATTTACAATTATATCTGCTCTGAAGACTTATATGTAGCACTAGTATGCATATGGCCATAAGTAAAGTCAATGTTGATCTGATTTTATGATTTGTTCTATATGTAAGTTTCAGAACAAGATATATTTTGACAAGTTCTATATCCATTGGATGTGTTACCAGCAGTGGATTCTTGAATTAACAGTAAATACAATGCAATACTTTCAGACAGGTAATGTTTAAATTTGTAGTAATTATCACGTCCTTACCCAGGTATGAGGGCACAGGCCGATCCCTATCGCTGAAACTACTGCAGCAACTGCGAACACAGGCAGTACCCATTGGTGTATCAGCTGACAAATGCAAGGGGCATTCGGCTGCTACTGGAAGGGCCCTACATGAAGTAAGTTCAATTTTATAATCATGACATTAGCCAGTCTATTGTACATGTACTGTGTTGTCATTCTAAAATCTTTCCAGGCAGTTAGCTTTCGCCATCTTCCGTAATGATGGAGATATAGCAGATCTTAAAAACTTTGGTTTTTAGCCCAGTGATGATGTGGCCGATTAACTGCGAAGATTCTGTTGCATATGTATGCCATGAAAGCTTCACATCTCATGCACAAAGTTATTCCTTTATTAGGTTGTGCTGAATGAGTCAATCCGATACAAACCAGGTGATGAAGTGGAAAAATGGCTGAATGATTTGCTGTGTCTAGATGCAACATCAGTGCAGCCTATCCTATCAGGATGCCCTCCTCCAGATAACTGTGATCTCTACTACATTAACAGGTGAAACATTTGTGCCATACTCCCATTAATTAAATGGCTAATTTATAATGTAGCTGATGAATTATGCATGATTATTGTGTGTGAAATAATGGGATGCTGAACAAAACTGCATGATAATGAGCTCCATACTCTGTACTTTTCACTTTTGATTAAATAAAGAGGACAAGATGTATAGGGCATGTATGAAGTGGGGAGAAATTAAAAAAGCAGAATTATTTCATGTGGAAAATTTGAATCAAACAAATGACTTGGGAGACCTAGACATATGTAGGAAGATAGTATTAAATGTATCTTAAAGATGTAGGATGTGAGGATGTAGACTGATTTTGTATGGCTGAGGATAGGGACCAATGACATGGTCTTGTGACAGTGGTAATTATTTTTCCAGTCCCGTGAAAGATTTGTCCTCTGTCTGTAGAAACTGTTGCTTTGTGTTGTGTGCATGGTGAGGCCAAGGAATGCAAGAAGACACTTCATGAATTTAACAACTTGTGTGTGTGTGTGTGTGTATATATATATCAGGGACACTTTCTACATGTTTAGCTGTAGTTGTGCTATGAACATTTCAGATTCTGATTTAGTTTAGCTAGCTGGTAATGTATTCGTATACCAAGCAGATTCAGTTTGTCGGACATTTGTCTTATTAATGAAGTTCACATGTGATGAAGCAGTATTCCTTCAAGAGTTGGATGTAAAGGGAATATGTTTTGTCAGGCCTAACTCTTACTTTGGTTCTCTTCTGTTCACGTTCTTGTTTCAGAGATACGTTGTTCTGTTTCCATAAAGCATCTGAGGCGTTTCTTCAGCGTCTTGTGTCCCTGTATGTTGCTTCACATTATAAGGTTGGCATCATTTTTTATAATTTTCTCAGGCAGCTGTAATGAATTTAGTTTTCTCATGTTTCACAGACTAGAGGCCCACATAATACTGCATAAACACAGTACCCCCAAAATAACTGTGTGGCATTTGGACGTTTTTACACCCACTCTCTTAACCTTTTGGCGCCGGAATTATTTTTTAAATTCTAGCACACCTGTATATAAAATGTGAATAAAACAGGAACCAAATATGTTAGAATTATGAAACAAACTGCATTTTGAAGGAAAAAAAACGGAGAGTATATACCATGTTTAAAATGTTCAGTACCTATATTTGTTGAATAAATATATAAAATGCAACGTTTAGAGGTTAACAGTGCGGTACGACCCCTATTGGGGTCATTAGGCATCAAAGGGTTAATGAGATCTACACCATTTACCATTCAGAACAAAGATAAGCAGAAAAATGCTTGTATGAATACCGGAAGTGATGTATTTACCGTCATATAAGGAACCCCCCACCTCCCCCCCCCCATTACAATCTTCAGTTTCCAGGCAAATACCTCTACAGAATGTGACTTGTGACCAATTATAAGATGACCCCTTCCCCCTCCATTTTTTAAGATGAATTTGGGAAAAAAGTTATATGTCTTATATTTGGGTAAATGCAGTCTGCTAAAAGGGAAGGTATATCCTGATTTATGATCATTTTTGTTTATAGAACAGTCCGAATGATTTGCAGATGATGTCAGATGCTCCAGCACATCATTTATTCTGCTTGCTTGGACCAGTTGATCCAAATCAGAAACATTTACCAGAAGTTCTTGTAGTCATTCAGGTATGGGATTGAATGAACATATAACTGACACCATGCAAGCAGTAAATGGTACAATCTGTTCTGCTAATAATAAAGCTGATTTGCTGTTGTCATTAATGACCTTAAGTAAGTAGTCCTCTCTGTAATAAGGAAAGAAAGAATATTAGACATGGCAAGAGTTACTACTTGTAGACATTTTTTGATGATTTGCTGACCGTGCATCTCAGTATATTTATCTTAGTAATTAACCAACTTGAAGCACAAAATTTTTGTTTTACAATAAGTTTTATTTCATGCCTCTACATGTTTCAAGCACCATGTGCTCATCATCAGGAGGTCAAAATCATATTATACAGCCTCTGGTATCATCACACCTACGGGTGACCATCCTGTGCACACGTTGAGAGTGCACCGGACGGCCAACTACAGGTGTGATGATACCAGAGGCTGTATAATACAATTTTGACCTCCTGATGATGAGCACATGGTGCTTGAAACATGTAGAGGCATGAAATAAAACTTACTTAAAACAAAAATTTTGTGCATCAAGTTGGTTAATTACTAAGATAAAAAAAATACCTGTAGACATGTTAGCTTCTCAAGAGGGACCCTGCTCCTTTGAGTTGGTTCATTGTGCTTTGTAGTCCTCTCTGTCATAGTGTTTTGTGGTTGTGAACACAGACCATTTTCCTTTTCTAATTGTGTACTGATGGGATTCATATAAAAAGTTAAGTGATTTTGTCACTTTCTGGATTGCATTTCCTTGTGACTGGACATATGTTTACCTTAATCAGGTATGTTTGGAAGGAGAAGTATCAAAGAATTCCATTGTGGATGGCTTATCAAGAGGTAAACGAGCATCTGGCGATCTCATTCCATGGACCGTGGCACAGCAGTTTCAGGATGAAGACTTCCCCATGCTCTCTGGAGCCAGAGTAGTAAGGATAGCTACACATCCAGACTATCAAGGGGTATGAAATTAAATAATGATGCATTAATTTGCTTGCTTGGATGGCATAATTTGGACATAATTCAGGCTTAGACCACAAAAATAAATCTTATGGATATCAGTGATCAAAGTTTCTCCCTTTTTTCGCCAGTTGAATTCCCCATAAGCTTTCTTGGACCTAAATCAATCATTCAGAAGTGCTTGACGCTATCAATGGTTATTTATTATGTGGTTATCATTACCAATAGTCAGGTGAAGAGAGTGACTAGACTGGAAGGAATTACAGGGAAATGTGCTGGAGGGTGAAATGTGATGGTTCAGTGGTGTTGTGGAAGGGGTTGATCAGTAGGCATCTTTCTGTAGCCTCATTATAGGCCTTAAAAGTTTCTCCATATTTTTCTTTATATTGCCTTTACAGATGCTTCTAATACTGCCCATTGCATTAAAATACTAGTGTGTTGTGAATCTGATTCATACTGGGTGTTTGAGTTTCAAATTTGATTCTGGGATTGGTTTAATATATTAAAAGGATTAGGGCCATTTTGAATTTAACTACATTCTTTTACAATAGAAGCAGAGAGTTTCAAGATGGAAATGTATGGAATTGAACCTGTATAACCGGTATAACTGATACAAGGAAGTTAATATTGTGTGCTTTGCATCATTCCCCCCTCCTTTTTTCTTTTTCTTCCCCCATCCTTTTTCCCCCCCCTCCCCTCTATATTGTAACATCAGCAGGGAGTCTGTAAGTAATCACTACTGTGTGATATAACTTGACTGTAAGAGGTTAACAATTCTGATATTATAACAGCTGACATTTATTTTGATCAAAAAATATAATTTCCTAATTGTGTTAGTTTGTGTAACAATGTACAGATGGGGTATGGAAGCAGAGCTCTTGCCTTGTTGAAGAAATATTACGAGTTCAAAATTCCGAGTATTGATGAGGAACAGCTGCCTCAAGAGCACATTGAGAGTGTTGCGGATGAGAATATGGGCCTTTTGGAGGAAACAATAGGTAAGTTTTTCAACCTGTTACATAGGCAGTTGCAGAATTTTCTTGGTAGCAAAGGTCCTATTACTGCTGATATAAACATCCAACTTTCCCTGTAATCTTTTATGTTTTGTTGAACCTGCATCCCTGTGTAATCTTGTAAATAAAGCCAACTTGATGCACAATATTTCTTAACATGTTTATTTCTTTTCTCTACATGTTTCGGGTGACTATGTGCCCATCATCGGGAGAAACAACTGTATTTATGACACTTGATACTTGTTATTCTGTATGGATGACTGTCTGGTATGCACCCTGCATACCAGAAAGTTGTTGCTCCTGCTGATGGGCACATAGTTGCCTGAAACATGTACACAAAAGAAATAAACATACTAAGAAAAATTGTGCACCTATTTGGCTTTATTTGCAAGATTTCCCTGTAGTCTGTAAGCTTAAAGGTCCCCCCCACCCTCCCTTTTTTTACACGAAAATTTCATTTGTGCACCACAGGGTGCCATAATAATAACATGCTAGGCTTTTAGTAGTTAGCTTCATTAGGCTTTTCTTGGTTTTCCCACCCGGTCCATGTGACTATCCATAGGCAAAACTATGTTGTTACATTGAAAAGAACTGTACTGTGATTGTGCTTTGTTTTAACAGAACCAAAGAAATCACTGCCTCCACTTCTGTTGAAATTGAGCGAGAGGCCACCAGAGCATCTTCAGTACCTCGGCGTATCATTTGGGCTCACACCTCCTCTCCTTAAATTCTGGAAAAGGGCTGAGTTTGTGCCAGTTTATTTAAGGTACTGATTTGTGAATTAAGTGAATTCTTTGAAATCCTAATGTATAAGTAAGACATGTATTAGTGTCACATCAGAAAATTTAAGAGAGTGGCCGCACTGTCCACTCCCATCTTCTTCCTTCTGTGTTAATGCATTTTCCGTGACGGAATGCACTCAGTGATATGTTGTTTATTACACACAACAGGCAAACAACCAATGACTTGACCGGCGAACATTCATGTATCATGCTACATCTATTGGACAGCACAGATGGCAGTGACGATACTGAAGGAGACCATGCCAAGAAAGGATCATGGCTTTCAGAATTTTTGACTGACTTCAGGCGCCGCTTTATATCGTTGTTGGGCTTTCAGTTCCGTAACTTTATGCCAGCTCTAGCACTTGGTGTGCTTCAGCATAGGATATGGAAACAAGAGCCTGCAGGTCAGTATTAGCAACATGGTACAAGAGCTGCTTACAGCACATGAAAATTATTGAGCTAGTGAAGAGATTTGAAGGTTCATCATAGTAGTCACAAAAACTTGTACCTAGATCATATCCTAAGCCATTTCCACCCAATTCAGGTTTCATACCAGTTTATTTAAAACATTGTCCCATATTATCATGCCATCTAACACACATATACATACCGTAGTTTGTAACCTCATCAGAATTATTGTCTTATGTGATTTGACACCATTTAGCACAGTAGTTTGGTGTCAGGGTTTCAGAGGAACCTGTTGCCTGTCTTAGGGTGGCTGTGGGACTTGGAAGATGGAGGCATCTGTTTGGTCTGAGGTTTTGGTACCCATCTGTCATGCTACACATCACTCAGTCCAGCAGACTGTAATCTTGATACTTGAGAACCTCAGTTGTGACTTTTTTTATTACTTCATATTTGTATTTTCCTGGATATCATTTTTTTAACTGCTAAAAATTTCTTTCTAAGAGAAAGTTTTAAATAAAAACACAAATGGAACAATGGAATTCTAATTTGTCATTTGTGGTGTGAGATGTCTAATATAAGAGACAGCATTAATAGCATAATTTAGTTGTGTATTGATTATATTGGTTTGTGCAGTGCTAAGCAAGACGGAGCTTGATGCGTACTTGACAAAGTATGATCTGAAGAGGCTGGAGATGTACAGCAAGAATCTAGTGGATTACCATTTGATTATGGACTTGATTCCTGCCCTGGCTCGCCTGTACTTCCTGAATCACATGGGTGATACACACCTTTCTGCTGTGCAGTCAGTAAGTTAGGTTCCAATTGCCTGTGGATATTTGTGTATACACAGTTTGTAAAAGCCGTTCTCATTCACTGCTAAGCCCATAATGTTATGTTCACCTGCCACCATATCATTATAGATGTAAAGGTAAAAGGTAAAGTAATCCCATTACAGGCCTGGTGTGGCCCAGAGGGTGGGTAGAGGTATAGCTCTACTCTTCCATGTCCGCGGCACTAGAAAGGGGTGAGTGGTCAGCAGCATGCCCCAGCCACACTTTACCCCCAGGAAAGACCTGGTACCCATTTTACAGGAGGCTGGGTGAGCCCCAGGGCTGGTCTGGACAGGCGGAAGATCTCGTCCCCACCGGGAATCGATCCCGGACTGCCCAGCTCGTAGTCAGTCACTATACCGACTGAGTTACCTGGCCCACATCATTACAGATGTAGTACCTAGATACTCTCCTCATATAACTTCCTGATTGCAAAATTATGTCTTTATGTAATAAAGTCAGGGTTCTATATTGCCTTTCTGTGCCATCTGTAGGACACTAGCCAGACCTTGGGGCAGCATGGGATAGTAAAAATGATGTCCACAAATACTCTCAAACTGTCTTCAGAATACAGAGCAAGTTGGAGTTTGTGTCCAGCTAGTTTTTACTTCATTTCTTATAATTTTTGTACTTAAGGGAAACAGCAAAGTACTGTATCAAAGTGAATATAAGACAAGTCATTTTTCCTAGTTCTACATATGAAAAGTGGGTGGTTACCTTATAATTATGCACAAAGCTCAACAAATTCTGTATACATGGTTTTTCTGAGTATTGAAGATTGTAAAGGAGGGCCCCCCTCTGTTTGTGTAAATACAGCAAATAATTGCATGGGTGGTGGCAAGGCACTACTTACTTAGCACTGAAAGTGTTGCATGAAAAAACCCATAGTTTGTGACTAAAGAAATTTATTAACCTCTTGATGGGGGACCGCGGTAGCACAGTGGTTAAGGTGCTGTGCTACAAATCGGAAGGTCGCTGGATCGATCCCAGCTAGTGTCAGTGGATTTTTCGTTGACATAAAAATATTTCCGATCGCACTATGGCCCTGGGGTCGACTCAGCCTCTAACAGAAATGAGTACCAGGAGTATTTCCTGGGGGTAAATGCAGCCGGTGCGTAAGGCTGACAACCTACCACCATCCTGTGCCGCTGTCACGAAATCTGGGAACCTTAACTTCCTGGAAACCTCTGGGCCCTTCTAGGCCTGTAACGGGACTGCTTTACCTTTCGATTTACATAACTGATGATGACCCGAGTTTAGGTTCGAAACTAGGTGCCTAACAAATAAAATTATTTATAAAGTGCGTTGGTTGTGATTGTGAATAATGATAGATAATCACAGACTGTAGTAATTAAATAGGCATATCACTTTTCTCAACTACATACAAAACTTTATCCAACAGCTTGCCGTCAATTATCACTCCACATGCAGCGGAAATTATTGGGGATAATCAAAGTGAATTTCGATGCAACAGTTCTACTGCTGATCATATACTCTGCATCCATCAATTACATGAGAAGAAATGGGAATACAATGAAGAAGGGCATCCGCTATTTATAGACTTCAAGAAAACTTAAGATTCAGCTGGCAGGGAGGCGTTTTATAATATTCTCATTAAGTTTTGTATCCCCATTAAAACTGATAAGGATAATAGTGTGTCTGAATAAAACCTATAGCAGAGTCCAGGTCGGCAAGCATGTTCCTATCAAGAGTGATTTGAAACAAGATGCTTTACTGCCACTGCTTTCAACTATGATTTACAGTTTGCCATTATGAAGGTGCAGATAAACCAGAATGGCTTGAAATTAAATGGCACGCATCAGCTTCTAGTTTACGCTGATGATGTTAATACATTTGATGGAAGCGTACACTCTATAAAGAAAAACAAAACAGAAGCTAGTTGTTGTTAGTAAGGAGAATGGACTAGAAGTAAATGTGAATAAAATTAAGAACATGGTTATGTCTCGTGAACAGACTGCAGGACGATTAATAACAGTTCCTTTGAAGGGATCGAACAGTTAAAATATCTGGGAACAACCCTAAAGAATTAAAATTATATTCAGGAAGAAATTAATAGCAGATTGAAGTCAGGAAATGCTTGCTATCATTCAGTGCAGTATCTTTTGTCTTCCAGTTTATTAAACAAAAATATAAACTATAAGATACACGGAACTATAATTTTGCCTGTAGTTCTGTATGGGTGTTAAACCTGGTCGCTCACACTGAGGGAGGAACTAGGCTGAGGGTGTTTGAGAATAGCGTGTTGAGGAGAATATTTGGGCCTAAGAGGGATGAGGTAACAGGGCAGTGGAGAAAGGTACATGAGAAATTTAATTACCTGTACTCCTCACCCAATACTGTTCTCGTGATAAAATCGAGAAGAATGAGATGGGCGGGGCAAGTAGAGCGTACGGGGGAGAGGAGAGGCGTTTACAGGAATTTAGTGGGGAAACCTGAGGGAAAGAGACCACTTGCGAGACCCAGGCGTAGATAGGAGGATAATATTAAAATGGATATTCAGGAAGTGGGATGGGGAAATGATTGGATTTATCTGGCTCAGGATTGAGACAGGTGACGGACACTTGTAAACGCGGTAATGAACCTTCGGGTTCCATAAAATGCGGGGAATTACTTGACTCGCTGAGAACCGGTTGGTATCAAAAGATGGAATCTACTCCATGCAGTAAGTAAGCAAGGTAGTTTTCTTCTTCATATTGGTAATTACGACCCCTGACTTGTGTTTATGAAATGCTGCCTCATAAACATTCAGCAATCGGTATTCGGTACGTTTGTCTGTTCGCAGTAAGCAATTATACTAACAAACCGTAATATATGTACAACTGATACTCACCCCAGGACAGCCAGTTCTCCGTATTTCGTTATCAGTCTGGGTTTATCTGCTGTGCTCGACTCCTCCTGGTTTTCTATTAAGCGTAATTCGGAGCCATCCGAACTGCAACAACAATAATAATATAGGTAGTCCCCCAACTTTCGTACACAATTCGTTCTTGAAAACGTGTACATAAAAATCGTATTTATGGGCAACGAACAAAACAGTTGCAGCAAAAACTACGTTATATTCATGCACTGTCCGCTTTACAATACAATTACCACGTTCTACACGTAAGTTACGTAATGCCACCAGCATGATGAAGGGCAGGTTCCTCTCGCCAGACTGAGTTACCAGAGTAAGTGGCCAGAATAGCCAACAACAACGAACACTAGGCCTCAACAAAATCAGCCAACATGAAAACTCAACCGTCCACACCGACATCGAAGTTTTCAGGCTATAAAATATATACAATACAAATAAATGTTGCCGAGTTATGGCTTGCCCCAAATTATAATTATCTCCCTACCTCTTCTGGCATTTTTTTTTTCATGGCTCGACAGCCCTCGTGGGTCTAGGACCCCTCATTTTCAGCGCTTCGCGATCACACTCAGGCGTGGAATACACGGTACTACTCTACTCGCTAATCGTCAGCGGGCTTGCTCGCAGTTCTTATACTCGCTGGCGATTAACCCTTTCCCCTCCCTAACGCTCCAAAGCGCTCGGAATTTAAAAGTCCCCTCCCCCTCTAAACGCTCTAAAGCGTTGCTGGTTTAGTACGTAAATTTAAATGTCCCGTGAAAAAACTCG